>ERZ506978.410-NODE-410-length-21715-cov-6.981487_pt1 | contig 21715 bp, 15 predicted proteins | sample MGYA00512888_ERZ506978 | MGnify/ENA metagenome assembly ERZ506978
AAGTCTGCGTTTGCCATCCTCATTGTCAGCAACACATGGAACATCGTCATGGGCATTTTTGACGCCACCCAGAGCGTCGTCAACCAAAGCGCCGGTGTGATTATCGGGGAAACGTCCGTGGATTTTAACAGCCTGATACCTGACCTTGAAAGCCAGTTGGAGGCTATGAGCGTGGGCGGGCTTCTGGGCCTGTGGTTCCAGACCCTTGTGGTGGGCCTTACTATGAACATTCTCGCCATCTGTATTTTCCTTGTGACCTACGGGCGCATGATTGAAATTTACGTCGTAACCTCGTTAGGGCCTATCCCTCTTGCCACAATGGGAAACAGCGAATGGCGCGGCATGGGCCAGAACTACTTGAAATCCCTGCTGGCGCTGGGCTTCCAAGCCTTTTTAATCATGGTTGTTGTCGGTATCTATGCGGTGCTGATACAGAACATTGCTTCCGCTTCTGACATATCCGGCGCAATCTGGGGCTGCATGGGCTATACGGTGCTTCTGTGCTTCTGCCTGTTCAAGACCGGCAGCATCAGTAAATCCGTATTCTCGGCGCATTAAAAATCAACTACACACAGGAGGAAATCATTTATTTCAACATACAACATCATTTACGCTGATCCGCCATGGCGGTATGAGTGCAAAAACAAATCGGGTGCAGCGGAAAATCACTATCCCACCATGAGCATAGACAAGCTGTGCGCCCTGCCGGTGGAAACTCTGGCTGCCAAGGACTGTCTGCTGTTTTTATGGGCCACATTTCCCATGCTGTCGGAGGCATTGCAGCTTATCCGGGCATGGGGCTTTACGTTCAAGACGGTGTCCTTTGTCTGGCTGAAACAGAACCGCAAAAGTCCTACATGGCTTTACGGACTGGGTTACTGGACAAGGGGGAACGCGGAAATCTGCCTGCTGGCAAAGCGCGGCAAACCGAAACGCTATTCTGCCGCTGTCCATCAGTTCATTATCAGCCCGGTTGAACAGCACAGTAAAAAGCCGGATGTGACCCGTGACAAGATCGTGGAGTTGGCGGGCGACTTGCCCCGCGTGGAGCTGTTTGCCAGACAGAAATGCCCCGGCTGGGACGCGTGGGGCAACGAAGTGGAATGTGATCTTACCTTAAACCCGTCGTGAAAGGAGGTGCCAGATGGCTTATGTAACTGTCCCCAAGGACTTAACTCATGTGAAATCCAAGGTTGTGTTTGGCCTTACCAAACGGCAACTGATCTGTTTTGGCGGGGCGCTGCTGGTAGGTGTCCCGTTATACTTTCTCACCCGTGACTATCTCTCCACCAGTGCAGCGGCCCTGCTCATGGTATTTATCATGCTGCCGGGCTTTTTGCTTGCCATGTATGAGCGTCACGGCCAGCCCCTTGAAGTGGTGGTAATGCAGATGATTCAGTGTTGCTTCCTCCGCCCCAAAGAGCGTCCCTACCAAACCAACAACGCCTACGCCGCCCTTATGCGGCAGCATCAAATGGAACAGGAGGTAAAGGCCATTGTCCAAAAAAGAAATCCCAAAAGAACCAGAAAAAACAAAGCTGACCCGCGCCCAACGAAAAGAAATTGACGCGGTAATCCGCAAGTACAAGGGCGACGGCAAGCCCCATACAGCACAGGCCACCATCCCCTATGAGGCCATGTACCCGGACGGCGTGTGCCGCCTGACGAAAAACACCTTTTCCAAGTGCATTGCCTTTGAGGACATCAGCTATCAGCTGGCCCAGCCGGACACCAAGACGGCCATCTTTGAACACCTGTGCGACCTCTACAACTATGTGGACGCCTCTATCCACGTCCAGTTTTCGTTCCTGAACCGCAGGGTTGACCCGGTGCAGTACGCCAAGAGCTTTGAGATCGCGCCGCAGGGGGACGACTTCGACGACATCCGGGCCGAGTACACCGGCATCCTGCAAAAGCAGCTTGCAAACGGCAACAACGGCATCGTTAAAACCAAGTACCTAACGTTCACCATTGAGGCCGACAGCCCGAAATCCGCAAGGGCCAGACTGAACCGCATCGGCCTTGACCTCTTAGGTTACTTCAAGACGATGGGAGCTGTGGCCCATGTGATGAACGGCAAAGAACGGCTTGCGGTGCTGCATGGAGTGTTCCACCCGGACGGGGAGCTGTTCAATTTTGACTGGAAGTGGATGCCCCCCTCCGGCCTTTCCACCAAGGACTTTATCGCCCCGTCCTCCCTGTGCTTCGGCAATGCAAAAACCTTTGGCATGGGCGGAAAATACGGCGCGGTGAGCTTCCTGCAAATCCTCGCCCCAGAGCTGTCGGATGAAATGCTGGCGGATTTTCTCAATACGGACAGCAGCATTTTGGTGAACCTCCATGTGCAGGCCATCGACCAGACCGAGGCCATCAAGACCATCAAGCGCAAGATCACCGACCTTGACGCCATGAAGATACAGGAGCAGAAAAAGGCCGTCCGCAGCGGCTACGATATGGACATACTGCCCAGCGACCTTGCCACCTACGGGGAGGACGCCAAGAAGCTGCTGACAAAATTGCAGACCCGCAACGAGCGCCTTTTCATGCTGACGTTCCTTGTGCTGAACGTGGCCGATACCAAACAGAAGTTGAGCAACGATGTGTTTCAGGCCGCCGGTGTGGCGCAGAAATACAACTGCTCCCTTGTCCGTCTGGACTACCAGCAGGAACAGGGCCTTGTGAGCAGCCTGCCGCTGGGCGTCAACCAGATCAAAATTCAGCGGGGCCTTACCACTTCCAGCGTGGCCGTGTTCGTGCCGTTTGTGACGCAGGAGCTTTTTCAGGGCGGCGCAGCCATGTATTACGGCGTCAACGCCAAGTCCCACAACATGATTATGCTGGACAGGAAACAGGCCCGGTGTCCCAACGGTCTGAAATTAGGCACCCCCGGCAGCGGCAAGTCCATGAGCTGCAAATCCGAGATCGTCAGTGTGTTCTTAACGACGCCTGACGATATTTTTATCTCCGACCCTGAGGCTGAATACTATCCGCTGGTGAAGCGGCTCCACGGACAGGTGATCCGGCTGTCGCCCACCAGCCGGGACTATGTGAACCCGCTGGACATCAACCTGAACTATTCCGAGGACGATAACCCGCTGGCCTTGAAATCCGACTTTGTGCTGTCGTTCTGCGAGCTGGTCATGGGCGGCAAGAACGGGCTGGAACCCATTGAAAAAACGGTCATTGACCGGGCCGTGCGGGTGATCTACCGCCCCTATCTGGCAGACCCCCGCCCGGAAAATATGCCGATTCTGTCTGACCTCCACAAAGCGTTGTTAGATCAGCACGTCCCGGAGGCTGACCGTGTGGCGCAGGCCCTTGACCTGTATGTATCCGGCTCCCTGAACGTCTTTAATCACCGTACCAATGTAGACATCGGAAACCGGCTTGTGGCCTTTGACATCAAGGAGCTGGGCAAGCAGCTCAAAAAGCTGGGAATGCTCATTGTCCAAGACCAGATTTGGGGCCGCGTCACCGCCAACCGCAGCCAGGGCAAGGCCACATGGTACTTTGCCGACGAGTTCCATTTGCTTCTGAAAGAGGAACAGACGGCGGCCTATTCCGCTGAAATCTGGAAGCGGTTCAGAAAATGGGGCGGCATCCCAACCGGTGCGACGCAGAATGTGAAAGACCTGCTTTCCTCCCCGGAGATCGAAAACATTCTGGAAAACAGCGATTTTATTACGCTGCTCAATCAGGCGTCCGGGGACAGGAAAATCCTTGCGGAACGGCTCAACCTGTCGGCAGACCAGCAGAAGTACATTGACAATTCCGAACCCGGCGAGGGCCTTTTAATCTTTGAAAATGTGGTGCTGCCCTTTACCAACCCGATCCCCCACAACACCCAGCTCTACAAGATTATGACGACCCGGTTAAGCGAGGTGGTAAGCCAGTGATTCGCAAAGGAGGTGACGGCCATTGAAAGAACTGAAAGCAAAGCCCAAGGTGACACAGGCCATGACCCGCGATGGCCTGACGCTGGAAAATCAGGCCACTGGCGAGGTTGAGAACATTTCCAGCCGGGAGGCCGAACAGGACTATACCCCGGAGGCTGGCGGCACAGCGGAAAAGCTGCTGGAACGGGCCGACGATGCTCATGACCGGCATAAGGCCAAAAAGTCCGCAAAGCAGGCAGCAGCCACCGCTGCCGAGGGGGACGCCGCCCTGCACCGGCCATCCTCCCGGCTCCAACTGACCGAGGAAGAACGGGCCGACCCGGATTTGCAGCCCTATATCCGCAAAGCAGATCAGAAAGCTGACAAGCTGGATGCAGCCCGTGACGCCATCCCGAAAAAGCGTGTTGTCGTGAAAGAAACGGTCTATGACGAGGCCACCGGCAAGGCCAAGAGCGCCCTGCGCTTTGAACAGCAGGACAAAGGGCCTCCCAAGTTAAAGCCTAATCCGGCAGGCCGTCCCGTTTCGGAGGCGTTGCTATTCGCTCACGGAAAAATCCACGAAGTTGAACATGAAAACGTGGGTGTGGAGGGTGGCCATAAGGGGGAGGAACTTGCCGAGCGTCAGGCTGGCCGGGCCATCCGAAGCAGCATCCGGCACCACAAGCTGAAACCCTACCGGGCCGCAGAAAAAGCCGAGCGTCAGGCCCTTGCCGCCAACGCGGAGTATTTTTACCAGAAGTCCTTGCGGGATAACCCGGAGATCGCGCAGGCGGCCACCAATCCCGTTTCCCGGTTCTGGCAAAAGCAGCAGATCAAGCGCCAGTATGCCAAGGCCGCCCGGACAGCGGGCCAGACCGCAGGGACGGCGGCACAGGGCGCAGCCAAGACAGCCGCATCCTCCACCAAAGCGGCCAAGGCAGCCGCCGAGGAAAGCAAACGGGCCGCCTCCTTTGTGGCCCGTCACTGGAAAGGTTCACTGGCCGTTCTGGTGCTGGGGCTTTTGCTGCTGATGGTTTTGACCGGCCTGCAATCCTGCACCGCCATGTTCGGCAGCGCCGGAAGCGGCATTGCGGCATCTTCCTACTTTTCCGAGGACAGCGATATGCTGGCCGCCGAGGATGCCTACGCTGCACTGGAAGCCGAGCTGCAAGCATATCTGGACAACTACGAGGCCACCCATGACTATGACGAGTACCACTTTAACCTTGACAGCATCGAGCATGACCCCTATGTGCTGATCTCCATTCTGTCGGCGCTCCATGACGGGCAGTTTACCATTGGGGAGGTACGAAGCGACCTGCAAATGCTGTTCGACAAACAATACATCCTGACGGAAACCGTCGTGGTGGAAACCCGCTACCGCACAGAAACCGATACATGGACGAACGCAGACGGCAACACCCACACGGACACCTACGAGGTGCCGTATGACTATTACATCTGCACCGTGACGCTGGAAAACTTCAATCTGTCCCATGTGCCGGTCTACATCATGGACGAGGAAACACTAAGTGCCTATTCTCTGTATATGTCCACGCTGGGCAACCGGCCCGACCTGTTTTCCGGCAGCCAGTACCCCCACGCCTCCACCCTGAAAGAGCCAACCCATTACGACGTTCCCCCGGAGGCTTTGGAGGATGAACGGTTTGCCGCCATGCTGAAAGAGGCCGAAAAGTATATAGGCTATCCCTATGTGTGGGGCGGCAGCGCTCCCAGCACTAGCTTTGATTGCAGCGGCTTTATCTCATGGGTCATCAATCATTCCGGCTGGAACGTGGGACGGCTGGGGGCGCAGGGCCTATACAACATCTGCACTCCTGTTTCCAGTTCACAGGCTAAACCCGGCGACCTTGTGTTTTTTGTTGGCACTTATGACACCCCCGGCGTGTCTCACGTCGGCCTGTATGTGGGCAATTCGGTCATGCTGCACTGCGGCGACCCCATTTCCTACACAAATCTCAATTCAAACTATTGGCAATCCCATTTTTACAGTTTCGGGCGTCTGCCCTGACGCCAGAAAGGAGTTTTGACTATGGCAAGTAAACTTGACCGCATCGAAAAGGATATCCAGAAAACCAAGTCCAAGATCGCGGAGTATCAGAAGCAGCTTCGGGAGCTGGAAGCGCAGAAAACCGAACAGGAGAATTTGCAGATCATCCAGCTTGTGCGCGGCATGAACATGAAGCCGGAGGAATTTGCCGCATTTCTGCGTTCCGGCGCAATGCAGACCGCCCCTGCTGTCACAGCGTACCATGAACAGGAGGACAATGCCCATGAAGAATAAAACCAGACGAATTTCCCGGATTCTGCCCGCAATTCTGGCCGTGATGCTCTGCGTCACGGTCTTTCCTGTTACCGCCTTTGCAGGCGGCATCGACCCGGCCCCGGAGCCTTTGCCGGAAGCTGCCGCCGAAGCAACCGGCGGCGTGGAGCCTGACACAGACAATCACTCCAAAACTGAAACCGCATCCGCAGGCAAAACGGAGGATGATAAAAGCAAGAGCTTGACCGGCAAGGAGGCCGCCGACCTGCTTTCCTCTCTGTTCGGTTCCAAGGTAAACATCACCGCTACGGACGATGGCATCCAGATCACCACCAGCGGCACGGAGGAAACTACCCAGACCGGCACCGTGACTACAAACGGTGGAAAACTGAACGTCCGCACCGGGGCGGGGCTTGATAAGACCGCGTTCACCCAGCTCCCCAACGGAACGCAGGTGGAAGTGATCGGCACAGACGGCGACTGGGTGAAAATTCTTCTGCCGGAGCGCATCGGCTATGTCCATTCCGACTACCTGACCGTCAGTGACACCAAGACAGAAAGTACCGGCGCGGGCAGCTTCTCCCTCTCCCTTGATGAAGAAGAACTTGCCGCCCTGCTGGGGTTGTTCACCGGCAGCCAGACCGGCGGTGGCAGCGCCGCCCTGACCCCGGACGGGAACCTGACGCTGATTGACGACATCGGCAGCACCACCCAAAGAGGCAAACAGTTTATCACCGTGGAAACCAAGACCGGCAATGTCTTTTACCTGATTATTGACCGGGACGACGAGGGAAAAGAAACCGTCCATTTCTTAAATCAGGTGGATGAAGCCGACCTGCTGGCGCTGATGGAGGACGACCAGACAGGAAGTACCGCTTCTGTCTGCACCTGTACCACCAAATGCAAGGCTGGGGCCGTCAATACGAATTGCCCGGTTTGTAAAAATAACATGAGCGAGTGTACCGGGCCGGAGCCGCAGGAAACCGAGGCCCCGCAGGAGGAACCGAAGAACAGCGGTTCCGGCGTTGGCGGCCTGATCGTGTTTCTTGTGGTAGCACTGTCTGGCGGCGGCGCGGCCCTGTATTACTTCAAGTTCAAAAAGCCCAAGGCAGACACCAAGGGCAGCGACGATTTAGACGAGTATGATTTTGGCGACGACGAGGATTTTGAGGACGAAGCGCCGGAAGTTGAAAATGAACAGGAGGACGAGGAATGAGTTATCAGTTGGTAATTGCAGAAAAACCGAGTGTCGCCCGCAGCATTGCGGGCGTGATCGGGGCCACGGAGAAACACGACGGGTATTTGCAGGGAAACGGCTATCTGGTGAGCTGGTGCATCGGGCATCTGGTGTCCTTTGCCGACGCTGGCCGCTATGACGAGCGTTTCAAGAAATGGCGCTATGAGGATTTGCCCATCCTCCCGGAAACGTGGCAGTACATCATCCCCGACGAGAAAAAGCAGCAGTTTGACATTCTGCGCTCTCTGATGGAACGTCCCGACGTGACCGGCCTTGTGTGCGCCACCGATGCCGGGCGCGAGGGAGAACTCATTTTCCGTTTTGTCTATCAGATGGCAGGCTGTGAAAAGCCGTTCAAGCGCCTCTGGATCTCCAGTATGGAGGACAACGCCATCCGGGACGGCTTTGCCAATCTGAAACCGGAAACAGACTACGACCCGCTGTATCAATCGGCCCTGTGCCGGGCAAAGGCCGACTGGCTGATCGGCATTAACGCCACCCGGCTTTTCTCCGTGCTGTACCACAAGACCCTGACCGTGGGCCGCGTCCAGACCCCGACCCTGAATCTGCTGGTGGAGCGCGACGCCAAGATCACGAATTTCAAGAAAGAGAAATATCACATCGTCCATATCGGTGTAGGCGACGCGGACGCAGTAAGCAGCCGCTTTTCTGATGCTGGCGAAGCAAACACCGTCAAGGCGGCCTGTGCCGGAGCGCAGGCCGTTTGTGCTTCCGTAACGCGGGAGAAAAAGACGGAGCAACCGCCCAAGCTCTATGACCTGACCACCTTGCAGCGGGAGGCAAACCGGCTCTTTGGTTTTACCGCCAAACAAACCCTTGATTACGCCCAAACACTCTACGAAAAGAAGCTGCTGACCTATCCGAGAACGGACAGCCAGTATTTGACCGATGATATGCTGCCCGTGGCCGAAAACCTTGTGTCCGGCCTTTGGGAGCTGGTGCCTTTCGCCAAGGGCCTGAACCTTTCCCCGCAGTTTGACCGCATCCTGAACAGCAAAAAGGTGTCCGACCACCACGCTATCATCCCCACCGCTGAATTTGTGAAGCAGGGCTTTGACGGATTGGCCGAGAGTGATCGAAAGCTGCTGTCCCTGATCTGCTGCAAAGTGCTGTGCGCCGTGGCCGGGCCTTATGTATATGAGGCCGTCACCGCCACATTCACCTGTGCCGGGAAAGAGTTTACCGCCAAGGGCAGAACCGTTTTTTCCCCCGGCTGGAAAGAGATTGACCGCCGTTTCCGTTCCTCTTTGAAAACCGCTTCCGACGAGGACGCCGAGACCGTGCGGGAGTTGCCGGAGCTTAAAGAGGGCCAGACCTTTGCGGATGTGGCTGCATCCGTCACGGAGTATTTCACCACGCCGCCCAAACCCTACACGGAAGATACGTTGCTGTCTGCTATGGAACGGGCCGGGGCCGAGGATATGCCGGAGGACGCCGAGCGCAAGGGGCTGGGAACCCCGGCCACCCGCGCCGCTATTTTGGAAAAGCTGGTTCAGATGGGCTTTGCCCAGAGAAAGGGTAAGCAGCTCATTCCCACCAAGGACGGCATCAATCTGGCCGTGGTACTGCCGGAGGCTTTGACCTCTCCCCAGCTTACCGCTGAATGGGAAAGCCGTCTGACCGAGATCGCCAAGGGGCAGGCTGACCCGGACGAGTTTATGGCAGGTATTGAGGCCATGACGCGGGAGCTGGTGAAAACCTATTCCTGCATTAGTGAGGATAAGCAGAAATTGTTTCAGACCGAGCGTATTGCAATCGGGACGTGTCCCCGCTGCGGCGAGGCCGTCTACGAGGGCAGGAAAAACTACTACTGCGGAAACCGGGCCTGCCAGTTTGTCATGTGGAAGAATGACCGATTTTTTGAGGAACGCAGGAAAGCGTTCACCCCGAAAATCGCCGCCGCGCTGCTCAAAGACGGAAAAGCAAAGGTAAAGGGCCTCTATTCCATGAAAACCGGCAAAACCTATGACGGGACGGTGCTTTTGGCCGATACCGGCGGGAAATACGTCAATTACCGCGTGGAACACAGGAGCTAAGACGCTAACAAAGCAAGCATAGGGGGCGAATGCACTCCCTATGTGCTTTTTATATCAACTCAAGGAACATCTGTATTCCAAAATGTGATAATTTCTGTTATAATATGAAAAAGGAACCGAGGTGAAATTATGCAAGAAATGACGCATCAACACACTCGCGAATTAGATATTTATTATAATGAACACAAAAAAGCTTGTACCAATTGTGGAAAGCAGTTCCAAAATGGCATGACGGCACACTTAGGTTATCTTGTAGATAGAACCCCAGCTGTACTTTGTGATGACTGTTCCCGGCTACTTTCTGAAACCGTTGTTCGATATTACTGGACAAAACCAGAATATGAGGAGGTTTTGCCAACAGCCAAACTCTGGCGATATATGGACTTAAGCAAGTTCATTTCTTTGATTGGAAAGAAAAAGCTATATTTTGCATCATTAGAATCGTTTGAGGATATTTTTGAAGGAGCAAAGGGAATCGCAGAGAGAAAAGAAAAATGGGATGATTTTTATCTTGATTTTTTCAAGCAGGCGATACAAACTGCTCCGGGTATGAATCCAAAAGACTTAACCGACCAATACATAGAAGAAAATGCTGTGCGACTACTATCCGAAATGGAAACTGGAGGTAAGTTTGAAAGGAAAAACACATTTGTAAGCTGCTGGCATTGTGATCAATATGAATCCGAGGCTATGTGGAAGTTATACTCTACAAATGTAAAAAATGCGCTTGCAATTCAAACAACTTGCCAGCAGCTATATGAAGCACTTGGAAAAGACCCGTCCATACAAATAGGAAAAGTACAGTATATTGATTTTACAAAACGCTTCTCTGCTGTAAATGGAGCATATTGGTACAAGCGAAAATCATTTGAATATGAACAAGAGGTGAGAGCTGTCGTAAAAGTGCGAAAAGCTAATAGTAGCGGCATTGAAAAGGATATAGATATTGAAAAATTGATTGCAGCAATCTATATTTCGCCGTATGCGCCTAAGTGGTTTGAGGATGTAGTATATGATGTCGTAAAAAAATATGGCTTGAACAAACCAATCTTTCACTCGGAAATGGCAGCAACGCCATTTTACTAACATGTTTGTGTTGTGACATTTTGCACCTACTTGATATTTGATTTAGCAGGAAATCTTTGAAAGGTTTCCTGCTTTTCTTTTACCCATTTTTACAGAAAGGAGGTTGCCGATGGCAAGTTTACGGGACACCGTAAGAGAATATCAGGACGATTTACGAAGCGGCATTGCATGGCTGACGTTCTGGCGGGAGGGTCGTTCATGGCACGGGGAAGCGTTTCATCTGGATATGAGCGACTATTTGTACCCGGAGGACAAAATGCGGCTTGCCGAGATACAGGCCACAGACCCCAAGGCCGTTGTAGTGAACGGCTACTATTCCGGCTATCTGGGCGAGAAAATGAGCGTGGACGGGCTGGCCGCCGGAGTGCGCCACCACTACGAAAACGGCCTGAGTAATATCGCCCCGTTTATGGAGGCCCACGACGATGTGCTGCCCCCGGAGATATTGGAGGAAGCGCGGGCCAAGGCCCATGAAGCGGGGCTGCCTTTTAATGAGCGCCCCTATAACGGCGAGGACATCGGCCCGTATGTATATGACGGCAATATGAGCGTTGAGGACTACGAGCTGATGCACCGTCTGATGGAACAGGACAATGAAAGGAGTGATCGCGTGAACGAAGTATTTTCTATCCAGCTCCATAACCGCCAGCTCTACGAACAGGGCAAGGATGGTGTCTGGCTGGATATGCCTACTACAACGGAACAACTGCAAACAGCTCTGCGGCAGATCGGCATTACCGCTGACAATCCGCAGGACTTTTTTATCAACGGGTATTCTTACCCGGAGGGCCAGCGTCTTGCGCTGCCTTACAATATGGTGCTGGCCGCCGACGTGGACGAGCTGAATTTCCTTGCCGTCCGGCTGGGCCAGCTTGACGTCGCCGAGATCGCAGAGTTGAACGCCGCCCTGCAAAATCCCAAGGGCGGCTTTGAAAATATCAGTCAGATCATTGATTTTACTGAAAACGCGGACTACTATGTGCATCTCCCGGATGTGCATACCGCCGCCGCATTGGGCGATTACTACCTGAACCGTTCCGGCGTGGTGGATATGCCGCAGGAATGGAAAGCCGGGATTGATACGGCGCAGTTTGGCCGCCACATTGCCCAGCAGGAACAGGGAGCCTTTACCGGGTACGGCTATATCGTAAAAAGCGGTGACGATTGGCAGCGCGTCTATGAGGGCCAGCCGGTGCCGGAGGGATACCGGGTAATGGCCTTTCCCCAGCCGGAGGTTATGCGGGACGAGATCAAGACCCGGCAGGCGGCGGTATTGACTGCCGAGGCCCCGCAGCACCAGCCGGTTATCCCCATCGACTTAAACGGAAAGAACAATGCCGAGCGCATGAAAGAGATCACTGACCGTCTGGAAGCTGGAATACAGGCTCTTTTTGAAAGCGAACAGTACAAAGCCTATCTCACGGCGATGTCCAAGTTCCATAATTACAGCTTCAACAATACGCTGCTGATCGCCATGCAGAAGCCGGACGCTTCTCTGGTTGCCGGTTTTGGCAAGTGGCGGGACGACTTTGAACGCCATGTAAAGAAAGGTGAAAAAGGCATCAAGATACTGGCCCCGTCCCCCTACAAGGTGAAAAAGCAGATGGAGAAAATCGACCCGGCTACTCAAAAGCCGGTAATCGGCGCAGACGGCAAGCCCGTCACCGAGGAACGGGAAATTGAAATCCCGGTCTTTCGCGTCGTCACAGTCTTTGACGTGAGCCAGACCGAGGGCAAAGAAATCCCGGACATTGCCGTGTCCGAGCTGACCGGCAGCGTGGAACAGTATCAGGATTTTTTCGCCGCGCTGGAAAAGGCGTCGCCGGTGCCGATTGCTTTTGAGAACATCGAGGGCGGCGCACACGGCTACTACCATCTGGAAGAAAAGCGGATTGCCATTGACGAGGGCATGAGTGAGCTGCAAACCCTGAAAACGGCCATCCATGAGATCGCCCATGCCAAGCTCCACGCCATCGACAAGGACACCCCAGCCACCGAGCAGGCTGACCGGCCAGACCGCCGCACCCGTGAGGTGCAGGCCGAAAGCGTGGCGTATGCCGTTTGCCAGCACTACGGGCTGGACACATCGGACTATTCTTTTGGCTATGTGGCCGGTTGGAGTTCCGGGCGGGAGCTGTCCGAACTGAAAGCCTCCCTTGAAACCATCCGAAAAGCAGCCAATGAGCTGATAATCGACATTGACGGCCATCTGGCCCAGCTTCAGCAGGAGCGCGAGGCAAAACAGGAAGCCGAACAGCCGCAGGAACAGCAAACGCCAGACCAGACCGAGGCTCCGTCCCTTGACCCGGCAGCGGAGCCGGTTGTTACGGTGCTTTGGAGTGAAAGCCCCCATCTGCAAGAGGGCCAGACCATGCCGCTGCATGAGGCCGACGCCCTGTTTGCCAAGCTGGATGCAGAATATCCGGCAGGCATGGGCTATGACAAGACTAAGTTCCGCATTGACTTTACTTTCCGGGGACAGCCGGACAATTACGAGGGGCGGCAGGATTTTGGCGACGGGGACGGTTCCCTGATACAGCACATCCAGAGCTATCATGAATACTACGCCCAGGATGAAAGCTGGAAAAATCATGTGATTGCGGAAACCGGCTTAGAGGGCTGGGAGCAGGACAAAGCGGAACGGGATATGCTGCTGGGTGAGTTTGTTCCTTATATGAAGCTGCATTGCAATCTCTCCCACATGGAACAGGAAGCCAGACGGCCCCTGCTTTCCGGGGAGGAATTGACGCCGGAGCAAGAAGCCTATTTCCATGCCGTTCTTGACTATGTGCAGGAGTGCCGCCCGCTTCTCAATCAGGGCCAGTATCAGTTGCCGGAGCCGCCGAAGCTGTCCGATTTTGACCAGACCTTGCAGGACTACAAGGAGCAGGTGCAGGCCGAGATCGCACAGGAGGCCGCCGCAGCTGGTATGACCGTGGAGGAATATGCGGCGGCTGGCTATGAAGCGCCGGAGCAGGACAGCTTTTCGATTTATCAGATCAAGAGTGGTGATGAAACGCGGGACTATCGGTTTGAACCCTTTGATCGCTTGCAGGCCACAGGGCACTCTGTGGACAGAGCCAACTATGACCTTGTTTATACCGCGCCGCTGGATAGCAAGACCACGTTGGAGGACATCTACCGCACATTCAACATCGACCATCCGGCAGATTTCAAGGGACATTCCCTTTCTGTGTCCGACGTGGTGGTGTTGCATCAGGGAGGTAAAGATACCGCCCATTACTGTGACAGCTTTGGTTTTCAGCAGGTGCCGGAGTTTTTACGGGAAAATCCCTTGCGTACCGCCGAGCTGTCCACGGAGCAGAACGAAAACATGATTGACGGCGTTATCAATAACACCCCGTCCATGGGCGAGTTGGAGGCCAAGGTAAAAGCCGGGGAACAGATTTTCCTTACCGATCTTGCCGATGCTGCCAAGGCTGAGGCCAAGAAGCCCAAGGCAAAACAGTCCCGCAAGACCCAGCAGAAAAAGCTCTCCATCCGGGCGCAGCTCAAAGCCGCACAGGAGGAACAGGCAAAAAGGAAACCGGCACGGGAAAAATCGCAGGAATTGGAGGTGTAAGGGATGCAGAAGTTTGAGAATGTGGACGTGATTGCGGCTCTGGGCGAGATCATGCGGCAGAACACCGCGTTTTATCAGAGCGACTTTGACATTGACAAGGGTATTATCCAGCGGGCCGCCGCCAGCGATCAGGCCGTGGACAAGACCTTGCTGTGGATGTCCCGGCCCTCTGGGACGTACTGCTTCCGGGAACGTGATGTGTTCCTGAAAGATACCCGGCAACACAATACATGGCGGTTCTACGGGGAGCAGACCCGCGACAAGATATTGGCCTACGCCGTGGAGCTGACCAGCACCAAGGATGGCACTATCCGGGGCAATCTCTATGAGTTGGACTACCAGCAGCATTTCCGACACGTCATTGACGCCGCCTTGCCGGTGAGTGTGAACCGGCTTTTTTATGAGCATGGAAGCCGTGATATTCCGGCGGAACAGTATTTTGACAGAAGCCCTAACTGGGTGTTTGGAGATTTCCAGCGATATGAGGCCCAGCCCCACGACCCGGCTGTGCTGCAGGAGGCGCTACAGCAGGAGCAGCACGGACGAGAGCAGGCAAGGCCGGGGGATTTCAAGGCCCATATCACGGCTTTGCATGACAGCCGGATTGAAACTGAGGCACAACGTATTGTTGATAAGCTGAAAGATCTGTCTGCACCCAATAGCCCCAACAAGACGCATTTCATGGTGGAGATTTCACCGCACTTTGACGCGCTGGCCTCCACCAAGGATAATGACCGGCTCTTTGCCATGCTGCCCTATAAATCCCTGTGTTTTACCGGGATAAAAGATCGGCACGGGGTATATGCCATGATCGGAAAGGACGAGCGCCGGGATGTGTCAATACGCAGGCAACGGCCCTCTATCCGCAAGCAGCTCACCGACAGCAAACAGGCCGCCAGCCCGAAAAAGGCGGCGGCCAGAACCAAGAAAAAGGAATTGGAGGTATGAAAATGTACTTTACCGTGGAGGAAGAAAACCTGATCTGTATGTACCACAATGCTGACCGTCGCAGGACGATAGGTAGGATCACTGCCGCCTTGCCGGATATGGACGAGGGGATGCAGACGCTGGCCCAGCAGACCCTTTCCAAGCTGGAACGCATGACGGATGCCGACTATGACAACCAGAAGTTCAATTTCACCGATGAATAAGTAAAGCAGATGCCGGGCGTAGCGGCCATGTGGCCGCTTGCGTCCGACGTCTTTCTATTTATATGTTTTTTCCAGTGTACGCAATGCTTCTAAATCAGTTTCATAGCGTTTAATTGATGAATCCATGAGGTATATTCTGTTTTCGGTTGTCCATGTATTGAGGTTTTTCCTGTCATAATATAAAGAAAAATCTTGAATTGTTCCTGCTAATTGAGTATGCGCATTTGCCCATTCGTGGAGCTCTTTGGGCGGATATGGGAGATCACTTTGTTCCAAAAACAAGCAAGTGATTTCACGATTGAGCGGCTCAACAGCATCAATTAACTCACTTTCACTTAGTACGCCATTGCGATATTCGCGATAGAGTTTAATAAAACTTTGAGCAGCATTTACCAATTTTTCTGTAATTAAATGAGTTTCCTCAATTAAATTCTCCCTACTCACCACTTTATTATGCAACAACTGGTTTATCATTTCGTATGACGGATTTGTTTCTAAATAGATATTATTGACAACCCGAGAATTCTTATTTTCTCTATACCACCATTTTTTATCTTGTGTATTATCAACCCATGTTGTATGGCAAATATAATTACTATCTATAATATCATCTTCGCTGTATCCAAAATAGCACCAAATAATGTTCGCTGGTTTACCCCTGTGACGAGATTCTGACAGAGCATTTTGGTAAACATCGGCATACTTTATTTTGTCTTTAACTTCATTTGCGATATCAGCTATTTCTTCAAAAGAACTTTCATATCGCAAAATTACTTTCGCAGATAATCGTTTTGCTAATCCTGTATGTACTGGGGTAACATTGTATATGATATATGTTTCTGTTTCTTCATATACGTTTGCGACACGGTATGGTTTGTATTCTTCTACATCAAAGAAAATTGTTCCACCAATGTTGGAACGAAATATTGGCGTTTGTGTCTGTGAAGGATGTTTAGTGTTCCATATTTTCGCAAAATGAAAAATTGCCTCGTTGATAGATTCTAATGATTTTTTCCCTTCTCTTATCAAAAAACGCGAGGTAAGGGCATCAACTAAAAAGCTGGTATATGTGCTTAACTGTCGGTTGGGTTCAAATCCAGATGGTTGTTCCGCACTGCATGAAGCAAGAACAGCATAACCGCATCCAACAAATGTCTCAATAGTTTCTGATAAATCTAAGGCAGGTGTATCGCTTATTGCAAAATATCCTGAATGGCAGCTATCTAAAATAATAATCTTATTTTTGGCAGGTATCTTTTCAATTACGTCAATCAATGATTGAAGATTCAAGTTACCGTCACTCAACGCTAAGACATTTTTTCCTCCGTGTCCAGAAAAATAAAAAATAAAAGTATCTTCATTATCAGTTCCAGAAATTGAGGAATAAAGTCCTGTAATTAAGTCTTTTGTAGTCGCTGTTCCATGATGACCACAAACCATAATACTAGATTCTGATACGTTTAGACCTGCAATAAGAGCCTTTTTTACAGCTTGTACGTCATTAGCGCAAAGAGGCAATGCAGGATAGCCGACAGCAGGGTACATACAAACCCCCGTTAATAACGCTGTTATATTGCTCAATATAAGTACCTCCTACAATTACTCTGGAATTATCTGTGCCAAATCATCCTCAACATCGAGTCCGTATGCCTTTGCAATTTGGCCGATCATCACACCAAACACGCCACGCAGTTCTCCAATAGCAGATGTAAAAATCCAATTGTCAATGTTGCCGGGCTGACAAGCATAGCAACGAAACTCCTTTTTGTCTGGGCATTTACTTAAAAACTTATTGCAAGCGTTTCTCATAGATCGAACATAGGCATTTAGCTCCGCTTGCTCGTCTATATTCTGCAATTCAGAAGTGAGATAGTTCTTGATCTCTGTTACTGACGTTATACATGGGCAAACAGATTCATAGTCATATGCGGAATATAAAACGCGACGCGGTTCGAGAAAAATAATAATCCGTCGTGCAATACTTCTTTCAGTATCGACGGGGTTCCATGATACGCCAAAGACAGGGCAACTTATCCCTGTAAGGCGGTTGAGCAATTCTGTGAATCTCATAGCTGGCCTCCATTGTATATTGGAAGAATTTATAAAAATAATTATAGCACAAAATTGACGAAAAGGCTAATAAAATGCCGGACGCAGCGACCATATGGCCGCTTGCGTCCGGCATCTTTTACTTTGCCATAGTTAAAATACAGGTCACCTTTTCAATCTCAAAGAAATTGGCAGTATAGTGAATGAAAGCTAAACAATGGTCAGACGAAGCGTTAATCAGATTGTTCAGCAGAGAGATATTCTTTTCTTGCTGTGGAGATAATGATGCCATTTCTTTTTTGATTTCCGCTAGTGTAGATACGTTTGCATAAAGCATGAGCTTTCCGATAATTCCAATTATTACATCTGAAAGTTGAACCATTCTGTTCTCTGTGGATTTGACAAAAGAGAAATTATGCAATTCATTTCCGCCCAGGATAATAGGTGTTGAACAGATTTTTTTCATAATCTCTGTTTCTTCATCAAAAATATGTTCAGAATTTGGGAACATATATATCGGTTCCATATATAAACTTTCGTATCCATCCATAAGCATAAGGTTTTCATTATCGGTCAAGAAACAAAGGTTTTTCTTTTTCCGTGCGCTTTTTAGAAGCTGGCGCACGGATTCCAGCGCAAAATCGTCAGCTTCATTTTCTGCTTCGATTTCTTCTATCCATCCGATCAGCACCTCGCAAAACTCGCGCACACTTTCGTCAGCGATATTGGGATATCCATAGTGTAAAAACACTTCGTGAATATAAGCAATATCTGCGTTAATATATTTGTATAACGCGTTTTTCATGTGTGTTATATATTCCCACGGTAGCCCAGATAATTCAGTGTCGGCTATTAAAGAATCCACAATGTCAACAACGCCATAGTATAGATTGTTCATGGCCATAAAATGAATGTATATTTTGTTTTCTATTATCCACTCCAAAAGAGTTTGGAGTTTCCGGGAATTTACACATTCAAGGAATGAATTGCCGGGTGCAATGTGCTTGCGTTTAACCTCTTTCATAGTTGGCTGCAATCTGAGTGATTGAAGCAGTTTTTCCATATCAAATGCCTTGTGTTTTTCCTCATAAACAAGGCCACCCAAAACGAAATCCTCGTCTTTAGAAGCATTAAAATCTGTTTCCGTTATCCGAAAGAGCCGAGAATTATTGGTCTCATCATAGAAAAACGTATATTCATTATCCATGTGTGAAAGCCCTGAGAATGCTATGGTCATTTCACGAATTTCAGAAAAATCTATTGAAGCTGACATGGAACCACGCCCTCCCTTATATTGATATTGCTTTAATCTCAATAAAATAATTATAGCACACTTTCTAAGTTTCATCTATTAGAAAGCCGGACGCAAGCTACCACATAACTGCGTCCGGCGTATTTTCTTTTTGCCTATTTTTACGCATTTAGAACAACGTTTCGCCGGGTATATGATAAATCATCCCACCACCCCACCGACCATGCAGGAAAAGCCCCGGAATACCGGGCGTTTTAAGGCCCTAAATGCGTAGATTGCCAGTACCTTTTCCGCTGTCGTTCTGCCTCTTTGCGGCGGCGCATCCGTTTGGCGCAGGCTGGGCAGTATTTGGCCCGGTTGGACTTCGGCATAAATGCAGCGCCACACTCGGAGCAGCGTTTCACCACGTCTCGGTCTTTCGTGATCTCGGCACACAGGGCCGCATCCAGCGGGAGGACAGCAGCCCGGAACCACAGGCATAGCAGCGAATAGGAAATGCTCTGAACACAAACACATTCTTCGCCATCGTCCAGCAGCAGACAGTTCCCGTCACAGTAATTGCAGCACTCCCGCACCAGCTTCCGGGCCTTGCGGTATTGCGGGTAATTCATTCTCGGTATGCTCATCGTTCTTGCGACCATTCCTTTCCCGGTGTCACCCTCAAAATGCCGTCCACATTTTGCTTGATGATACCGTATTCCTGCATCTGCTTTTTTGCTTCGCCGTACTGTTCATACAACCGTTCTTTTTCTTCGGCCAGCCGCTTGTACTCGGCTTTCAGGGCGTACAGATCGGGGAGCTTTTTCATGCCCTGTTCTTTCAGGGCCTTTGCCGCAGCTTCATAGAGAATCAACGTGCTTTCATGCTCACGCCGGAATTGTGCCTTATCCTTTGCTTTGCGGTATTCCATAGACACGGGCCGGAGCTGCTTATACGTGGTGACGTTCTTTATCAGCACCGCCATATCCGCAAGCCGGTGTTCCATAGCTTTGAGGGCAGCGGCGGCCTCGTCGCTGGCGGCGGTGATCTCGGCCACTCTGCTTTCCAAATCCGGGTAGGTGTCTATCCCGTGTTCCGTCAGGAAATTCAAAGTCTTTGCAGCCTGCTTTAAGTTGTGGAGTGTCACCCACTTCTCGTAGCCCGCCGATTGCTGGGCCTTGATGTTGTTTTCCAGATCAATCCGCAGGGAAATTCCTTTACGCTCTTTGGGCACTCTGGTGATAACGCGGCCTTTGATACGTTCTTTGATTGCTTCCTCGGTGTAGGCTTCCCCCAAAGTCTTGCAGCGGGTAAAGCGTTCCTGTCCGGGAGCGCGGAACGAAATAAATTTGCCCGGTTTGATCTCATAGCCCTGCGCCTGCATGAGCCGCAGGAAGTCGTCAAAGTCTTTGGCCTGCGGGATGGCGGCGTCAATGGCGGCTTTCAGCTTCGCTTTCCAGCTCGTCCCTTTCCGCTGGGCGTCCCATTCGGCGTAGCTCTTGCCCTTGCTCTGGCCGGGCTTCACCACGGACAATCCGTTTTCCTTACACAGCCTGTCGCTGGTACGCCGGATGTAGGCATAGCTCTGTTTATTGGAAATGTACTTGCGCTGATTCACCATATCCACCGCACAGAAAATAATGTGATTATGAACGTGTCCTTTGTCTATGTGGGTTGTCAGCACATAGGGGTATTTTCCTTGCAGCACTTCATCGGCAAGCTGCCTCCCGATCTCATGGGCCTGTTCCGGCGTGGCCTCGCCGGGGGCAAAGGACTGTATCAGGTGGTGGGCCAGATTGTTGCCCTTTTGGTACGCCTGCGCCAGCAGCATTTCAAATTCAATATCCGCTGTTTCATAAGAGCAGGCAAAGGAGGACACCAGCATTTTGTCGTAGGTCTTGTCCGGGTTCTCGATGTAGTCAAGGGCTTTTTTCAGCGTTGACTTGATAGGATGTATCTTTGTAACTGCCATATCTGCGCCAGCGCCCCCCTTTATGTCCTCGATGTCCTGCGCGTACACCGGCCCCATGCTGCTGAGGCGCTTTGCAATTTGATTGACGTTGACGCCGATCTTCTGTATCTCGGCGGTCTGCGCCCGGATGTCGGTAGTGTCCATGTTGACGATATAGCCGTCAATGAGCATCTTCCGGGCGTAGGCCGAAAAGTTCTTCGTGTGCAGCAGCACCATTTTCTGTTCGATCAGCTCCCGTTCCTCCTGCGTCACGGGAACGCGCAGCACGATCTTTCGTTTTCTGTTTGCCATGATTCACCGTCCTTTCCATTCAAGGGGTTTGGGGATTTCCCCAACAAGCAAAACGGACGCGGCCCGGCAGGGACGGGGCGGGCCGTTTGTTCGGGAGTGTGGCTACACTCCCTATGCTTGCTACGTTACTGTTTCTCCGCTAACAAGACGTTCCCAAACGCCAAAACTACCCGCAAAATAGACCGCTGGACAGAAAAAAGTGCAAAAAAAGAGGGCGCTTGCGCGTCCCCATAAAAAAGAAAACAGAGGATGTTTTTATTCACCCTCCATTTCTTCTGGCTGTTTAATTTTCAAGGCCCCGTCAATGGTACCCTCCACGATTGGTAGATACTGCTCCGGGCAAAGTTTTAGCTTGTGGCTGACCCGTTTCCGATCTTCGCTTTCCTCCCGCATGACTTCTGGATTGAAGTAGTGTTCCACGGGCAGGCCGCAAATCTTGATAAGCTGTATCACGACGGGCAGGCTGGGAATCGTCCCTTCATTCTCGATATTGGCAAGATACCGGGATTCGATGTTTACCTTTTCCGCCAAGTCTTTTCGTGTGAGATGCTTTGCTTTCCGCGCTGCCTTAATGTCTGCACCGAAAGTTTCAAAACCAGGGCAATCTTCGATTTTTGCCATATTGCATCACCCACTTACATTCTATATTTCATAGGTTGCTCACGGAATGCTGCTATATGCGTCTGAATTAAACTTTATAATTCACATTTTCCGCCTTGTATTGTAAAGTGGGCTATCCTATAATGAGGAAGAAACCCTTTTTTGAAAAATTCGTCCGCTGTAACATTTCACGGACATTTGCCTGTTATACTATCTGCAAAAAGCAAAGGAAGTGAGGATATGAAGCAGATTTTAATTGTCGAGGACGACAGTTTTTTGAATAAGATGTTGGCCTATAA
>ERZ506978.436-NODE-436-length-20595-cov-6.708958_pt1 | contig 20595 bp, 18 predicted proteins | sample MGYA00512888_ERZ506978 | MGnify/ENA metagenome assembly ERZ506978
TGTTCCGAAATATACTTCTGTACAGACGCCGGCAGCGGATTCCCACTTATCATGGAAATCCCCGCCAGATCCGTCACATAGAGACAAAGCATCAGAAGCAGACACACCAGACACACCGGGCGTCTTTTCATTGTCTTTCCTTTCTGTATGGCTCTGCATGTTTATAGAATTTTCTCAGGACTCCTTTTTGTCGTCCTGCACAACAAGATTTTCATTTTTTTCATAAAATTTGTACAACGGAAGGTTTTCCCGGAAATTGCCGTCCATACTGCCCTCAACGGAAATCTGGACTTTTTCTGCATCACAGGAATCCAGAATAGAATTTACAACAGAATAAACCGCAATGTCCTCGGACACATCCGCTGTTCCTTCACGGAAAGCACTGTTCATATTAACATAACAGATCTTATCCGCCGTTATCACGCTCAATACAGAAGAATGTTCCGATATTGTCGGATAATGTCCCTCTTCCATTGGTCCTTTCGCAAGCTGTTCAAGAACAATCCGCTCTTTCGGAAGAGAACGCCTGTAATAGACATTTCGCACTTCCTTCACAAGTTTTTTGCCGCTTTTGTCTGCAAAATACAGCGTAAACGTATCATACCGATAGCTTTCAGTGTCTTTTCCGGAATACTCTGCAAATGTTTTGCCGGTCATTTCACCGATTTCTTCGTTTCGTGAATTTTTGAGCGCCTGTCCTGCCACTGTAAAACATATTTTAGTGATATCCGGCACCTGCAAAAGTGTCTGCACGATTCCGGCACGTGTCATAATCTCACGTACTTTACTCATATCACTGTACTCTTTGCTAAAATCAATGACCAGAAGATCGTCCTGTACATCATATGAATTGATCGACACCTCTTCCGGAAGCAGGCTGACTCCTCCGTCCGGAACTTCCTTCTTGCCAAGTTTCTGCATCAGATCTTTAACCATAAATTCGGTTGTTTCTTCCTTTGGCTCATACGGTTCCTCTTTCAGTACCGTTTCTGACGCATTCAGATAATAAAAACTGTATTTACTTTCTTCCGTGCCTGACTGAATTTTCGTCTCAATGCTGCATCCTGCAAAAAGACTGCATATCAGTGCTGCCAGAAGAAGTATGCTAACTGATTTCTTCATCCGGCACCTCCTACGGAATATATGACAGGGGCACGCGAACGGAAAATGTCGTTCCTTCCCCTTCTTTGCTGAATACTTTGACCACACCATGATGCATCGTGATCGTACTTCTGGTTATCGCAAGTCCCAATCCCGTTCCACCGATCTCCCTTGAATGCGATTTATCTACACGATAAAAGCGCTCAAAAATACGATCCAGTGAATCCTCCGGTATACCCATTCCGGAATCTGCTACTGTGACATAAAAATCCTTGTGGTCCGCATCAATTGAGACGCGTACCCATCCGTCATCCACATTATATTTGATTGCATTTTCGACCAGATTGCTGATCGCCGAAGTAAATTTCAACTCATCTACATCCGCTTCTACCGGTCGGAAACTGTCAAGGATCAGATCAATATTACGCTTGTCTGCAATCGGACGAAGTCGCTTGAGAATGTCCTCAAGAAGCTGATTGATATTCATATGGCTGATCTGAAGGTCAGCTGATTTCTTGTCCATTTTAACCAGTGTCAGAAGATCCGTGATAATACGGTTTTCTCTGTCGATCTCAGCTGTAATATCACGCATAAATTCCTGATAAAGTTCCTCCGGCACGCCTTCCTGACCAACCAGCGAATCAGCCAGCACTTTCATAGAAGTCATCGGTGTCTTTAATTCATGTGACACATTGGACACAAACTCGGATCGCGATTCGTCCAGTACTTTCATTCTCGTCAGCATTTTATTAAATGCATCTGTGATCAGTTCGGTCTCTGTATAATCCGGTACAGAAATCTCATCTTTCTGATAACCATCTGTGAGGTCTTCAATGGACTTTGTAACTCTCGCCAGCGGTTTGACAAGTACAGCTGCCAGAATATACGAAAGGAATATCGACAGCACAATGATGATTCCTACGATCAGCATGCCTCTCTGCTCCAGTTCGCTCACGGTAGCCATCACAGCACTCATAGAAATATTTACCAGCAATGCACCCTGCATCTGCGGCACATCAGCACTTCTGACCGGAACAGCAAGTTCCAGCGTCTGTCCATATTGACGATAGTCAGTCGCCTCTCCGCTTTTAAAGCATTTGACCACTTTTGGTGAAATCAGTATCTTGCCTTCATCTACATTATAGGTATCTTTGACCACTTTGAAGTCACGGTCCACCAGCATGATCCTGCCACCGTAAGCATTGGACAGAACCTCGAGTTTGCTGTTGATCGACTCTGAGTTCGGATCATTGAGATAGTTTTCTTTAATGATCTGGTTGCAGAGTATTACGCACTGCGTCCGTATCTCGCCTGTCCGTACCTCAATCGCCTGCTGTTTATAATTGCCGATCATGAGCTGTGTCACAATGATTCCCGGCACGATTCCGAGAATGACCAGAATGACCATAATGCGAAAACGCAGGCTCTTAAAAAATTTGGTTTTCTTTTTTGTTACCATATCTTACGCCTGAAAATAATATCCTACACCCCATTTGGTGTGTACATATTTGGGCTCGCTCGGGTTGGTCTCGATCTTTTCGCGGAGACGACGGATATGTACGTCCACAGTTCTGACATCTCCCGGATACTCATATCCCCAAACGATATTCAGAAGGTTCTCACGGCTGTAAACTTTGTTAGGGTTGAACACCAGAAGTTCCAGCACGTCAAACTCTTTTGCGGTAAGATTGATCTCCTTGCCTGCAATAAATACACGACGGCTCTCGCAGTCCAGTTTCAGATCTCCGGACTCGATCGTCTTTGCTTTTTCTTTTTCTTCATGTTCGGAACGTGCACGACGCATGATTGCCTTAATACGTGCCTTGACTTCCAGAATATTGAACGGTTTTGTGATATAGTCATCTGCACCGTAATCCAGTCCCAGAATCTTGTCCATATCTTCACCTTTGGCAGTCAGCATAACGATCGGAACATTGGAAAATTCCCTGATCTGCTGGCATACCTCCAGTCCGTCCATCTTCGGAAGCATCAGATCCAGAAGGATGATGTCATATTTATTTGCCTTTGCTTTCTCGACTGCTTCTTCGCCGTCGTATGCACAGTCAACCTCCATGCCATCCTGCTCCAGATTGAAACGGATTCCTTTTACGATCAGTTTCTCGTCATCCACCACTAAAACTTTCCTGCTCATTCTTTTCTCCTTATTTTACTGCTATTTTATCCTTGATCGCTAAAAATGTACTTTCTTTGATCCCGGGTACCTGCATGATTTCCTCCACTGTAGAAAAAGCCCCGTGTTCCTCTCGATAGGAAAGGATTGCCTGTGCCTTGGCCTCTCCGATTCCTGTCAGTGTTTTCAGAGCGGCCGCATCCGCGATATTAATATTGACCGTATCGGAATCATGCTCATCCGTATCGTCTCCCGGGCTTCCGAGAATAGATGTACTTTCCTCCGGCATCGGATAATTTCCCGCTTCCGCTTCTTCCTGTGTAGGTACATAAATCTGCTGACCATCACTGACCGGCTGCGCCTGATTGACAAGTCTCGTTGCTGCTTCCGGCAAAAAACCTCCCGCCGCCTCGATTACCTGAAAGATCCGGCTGTCGTCTTCCATCTCATATACGCCGGGATTTGCGACCGCTCCACAGACATCCACAAATATCTTCGCCGGCGTCTCAACAGTCTCTGGCTGAGATTCAACCGGCTCTGTCTGTTTTTCCACTTCGGCTGTCTTTGTTATTTCTGCATCTACAGCCTCCGTCACTTCCGGTGTCCTTGTATTTTCTGTCTCACTCTGACCTGCCAGCAGCATTTCACTCTGACGGTCTCTGCAACCACTCAAAGCAACACTGCAAAACAACCACAAAATACAGATGATCAGTTTATATTTTTTTCTTATGATCATTCGGTTCACTTCCCTCCGTAGCATTACGGCAGACTTCCCCGATTTTCATACTTAACCATATTTCATTTTAACGAATTTTACAGGGTTTTACAACCCCTATTCCCATTTAAAAATCACGATCCCGGCAATCGCGATCAACATTCCAAGGACTTTCCTCCATACAAAAGGTTCTCGCTCTACACCAAACATTCCAAAAAGTTCAATCACGTATGCTACGATAAGCTGCGAGATCACGATCAGCATTGCCGCTTTTGCCGGGCCCAGCGCACCCATACTCTGAATCACCGTAATCGTAATAAAAGCTCCGATCACACCACCCAGCAGTGTATATTTATTTTCAATCTGCCAGAGTGCTCCAATACTCTGCCGTCCGGTAAAAAGCCACGCTGCCACGCATACCATAAACGCAGAAAGCTGTACCCATCCGGTCGATACCCAGAGACTGGTCTGTTTTGTCACTTCCGTATTAAAAACACCCTGAACGCTCATCAATGCGCCGGAAATCAGTGCCACCAGAAATCCCCACATAAAATACCTCCGTACAGATCAGGTGGTTTCTTTTTCCTGTATCCACCTGTTGATTTTATTATCAGCATATGCACAAAATCTGTATTTTATACAGGCATCCCTTTTAGCAAAATATCATATTAACCCTTCGAAACCGAAAAGGATCCCGCAGCTTTACGCCGTGGGATCCGAAAAAATGATATTTTTTACCGTATATTATTTGATGCTTACGACTCTGTATCCGGCATCTTTGACGATTCTTCTAAGCTGTTCTTCGTCAAGTTCGCGGTCATAGGAAACGACTGCTTCGTTTTCGGAAAGATTTACTTTTGCGGAAGCACCGTCCACCTTATTGATCGCTTCGATAACTGCTTTTACACAGTGTTCGCAGTGCATACCGGAAATCTTGAGAACTTTCTTTCCAAGAACCGGCTTATCCAGTTTTTTATCCGGAATATCCAGGACAACGGTTCCGCCACCACCGCCACAGCACGGACTGTCACCTTTAAAGTGTTTGATGGAGCCTTTCAGAGCAAATCCAAGTAAAATAACCACGATCAGTACAACTATTATGTCAACCATTATTCGTTACCTCTTCTGAACTCTTTATCTCTTTTTTGTTCTCTTTTTTTCCTGAGCCACTGGAATCCCTGATAGATCAGCATTCCGACAATGTAAATGATGATTACCGCACCAAACATGTACATCGTGGATCCTGTTGAATTTCCCATGTTGTTTCCTCCTATTTCAGATGCTTCTCCTTGCAAGAAGACTGTGCAGTTCCCTTAAAAGCAGCCCCACTGCATCCGCCACAGCTTCCGCAACTTCCGCTGCATCCAGCGCATCCCATATGTTTGCCTTCTTTGGAATTCTTTACACTCTTATAGATCACGAATGCACAATATCCGAGAATCAGAACCATTATAATTATATTTGCAAGCATTTTACTCATCCTCTCTAATTACTACTGCCGACCACACAATTTGCTTCTCCGTTTCATCCGGAATAACTTTCTTTAAGCTGAAAGCAGAGGCCGGACACATCTTTGTATCCAGCCCCTTTATTATTTCATAATTTCTTATGCCTGTACAGAACGTTTGGAGTAAACTTTCTGATCTTTGTACGGATCTGGTCTGAACAGCAGGAACAGCATTACGATAAGTACTACAAATCCTACTACAGTACCGATACCAAATGCTCCGCCGGTTACGAAGGAACCGATCTGATAGAAGCAGAGGCATACGATATAAGCGAATATATTCTGGAAGACAATTGCGAACCAGAACCATTTTCTGTCATTCATTTCTTTTGCCATTGTTGCGATAGCTGCAAGGCAAGGAGAATCAAGAAGGTTGAACATCAGGAAAGAGAAAGCTGCGATACCTGTCGGGAACCAGCTTGCAACACCTGCTGCAACGTTTACTGCATCTTCTGTATCACCGGCTACGTTAGCCAAGACACCCATTGTAGATACGATAGCTTCTTTTGCTGTGAATCCGGAGATAGAAGCTGCTACCGGCTGCCACTCACCGAATCCAAGTGGAGCAAAGATTGGAGCGATCACACCACCGATTGCTGCCATAAGGCTGTCTGCGCTGTCTTCTACCATACCAAATCCACCATCTGTGAATCCGAATCCACCAAGGAACCACATTACTACGCAGGCAAGGAACAAGATTGTACCAGCTTTGATAATGAAACCTTTCAGTCTTTCCCATACATGAAGAAGAACTGTCTTAACCTGCGGAATATGATACTGTGGAAGCTCCATTACGAACGGAGCCGGTTTACCGGAGAACGGTTTTGTTTTCTTAAGAATGATTGCTGCTACAAGTACAGCTACAATACCGATAAAGTACATCAGCGGAGCGATGAATGAGCTCTCTGCATATCCTGCAGTCTCACCAGCGATTACACCACCCATAAGAGCGATAACCGGAAGTTTTGCACCACAAGGAATAAAGGTTGCTGTCATAATAGTAAGACGTCTGTCATTGTCCTGCTCGATAGTCTTGGAAGCCATGATACCAGGGATACCGCATCCTGATGAAATCAGAAGCGGAATGAAACTCTTACCGGAAAGTCCGAAGTGACGGAATACACGGTCCATAACAAATGCGATACGTACCATGTAACCACAATCTTCAAGGATGGACAGAAACAGGAACAGGATTGCCATCTGAGGAACGAATCCAAGTACTGCACCGAGGCCACCGATGATACCATCAACTACAAGTCCCATTACCATATCACCGGCACCGAGGCTGGTAAGGATATTTGTAAAGAAGTCCTGAATAGCCACTACAAATACATCGTTTGTCCAGTCTGTTACGAATGTACCAACAGTTGTTACAGATACATAATATACTAACCACATAACTGCAACGAAGATCGGGATACCAAGGATACGGTTGGTAACGATACGGTCGATCTTATCGGATACAGTCAGTTTATCTTTTGCTTTCTTAACAGTTGTGTTGACGATCTTCTGGATAAATTTGTATCTTTCGTCTGTTACGATACTTTCCATATCGTCGTCATGCTGTTTTTCCAGTTCCTGACGTTTAGTATCAACCAGAGACTGTCCGGAAGCAGAAAGCTTCATAGCCTCTTTTACTTTTTCGTCGTTCTCGAGGAATTTTACTGCATACCATCTCTTCTTGTCTTCTGTAATGGAGGACGGAAGAACTTTCTTTACTTCACTGATTGCTTCTTCCATCTCTTTTGTAAAGATTTCTTTTGGAAGATCAACTTTGCTACTCTTTGCAACTTTGACTGCTTCGTCGATCAACTTGTCAAGACCTTCACCTTTCAGTGCAGATGTCTCGATGATCGGGCAGTCAAGCAGCATGGAAAGACGCTTTGTGTCGATCTTGATTCCTCTTTTTTCAAGAAGATCAGCCATGTTCAGTGCGATAACAACCGGAACGCCTGTCTCGATCAGCTGTGTGGTCAGATACAGGTTACGCTCGATGTTTGTTGCATCGACAAGGTCAATGATTACGTCTGGATTTTCTTTGAGAACGTAGTCACGGCTGACTACTTCTTCCAGTGTGTATGGTGAAAGGGAATAAATACCAGGAAGGTCAGTTACGATGATGTCTTCGCCTTTACCTTTCTTTCCCTTTAATTTACCTTCTTTTTTCTCTACAGTAACTCCCGGCCAGTTTCCTACGTACTGGTTAGCGCCCGTTAATGCGTTGAACATGGTTGTTTTACCACAGTTCGGGTTGCCGGCAAGTGCAATCTTAATTGCCATTTTTTCTTACCTCCTTAATCCCTCTTATTGTAACTGCATGCTTCTTACACAGTTGCATTTTTTCATAATAGTTCCTACGGAACACTACTGCGCACTTATTTTACCTGTACGCACTGAGCATCGTTCTTTCTTACGGATAACTCATAACCTCTTACAGTGATCTCTACAGGATCTCCAAGCGGAGCAACTTTTCTGATGTACAGCTCACTTCCTTTTGTAATTCCCATGTCCATGATACGACGTTTGTACGCGCCGTCTCCTTCAATTTTCGTTACAACAACGGTAGTTCCGACTTTTGCATCACCTAAAGTCATTGTTCTGTCTCCTTTCTCCTCTTTGTTATATTGCTTAAGTGCTTAAAGCTTTTATAACTTTCTATAATAATTAATACCTGACGAATTGCTCCGCTGCCTTGCAGCTTTCGCAATTCTGCAAACTTTCGAAATCCGCTGCGTTCATTAATTCACTATTCTCGTTGTTCATAGCGTCTTAATGGAACTTGCTTCTTCCTCATGTTTAGGCGTCTTCCAAGTCCATACGTCTCTGCATGTAAACACGCTCGACGTCTGAGCCTTTGAAGGCTGGTGTCAAATCATAATATGTCTTGCCATATCTGAGTTAACTGCTACGCGGGCATCTTTGATGTTAACGATCACGTTTCCGCCAATTGCAGACACTATACTCACTTCTGCATCATTTACAAATCCGAGGTTTGCAAGAAAACGTCTTGTCTCGTCATTTCCTCCAACTTTCTGGATCTTACATTTCTCACCGATTCCTGCCATTGTAATGGGCATCATATGTATCAGCTCGCTTTCTTTTATTATAGTTTTTATTGAGATTTTTTTTCTTTAACAAAAAAAGTTCACAGTTAATTGATGTTTACTTTTTCTTACATGAGTTAGTATATGCTAACGTTTGTAAGCTGTCAAGTACTTTTTTTCGTTTTACAAAACTCTTATTTGTTATATGTAACTTATGTTTGTTATCATTCACTTATATTCGAACTATATAACTTGTGTTCGTCAACAGCAACCTCTGCATATACGTGTTACTGTGAACGGAGTAAACAGTAACATATAAGTGTTATTTATTTGTACATTTATGCATTTTTGTTGTCCTGATACTAAAAATATGGTATTATAGAAATAATAGAAATTTGAGCAACAGCCTTGAATTTTAAAGCAATTGATGAGATTTTACTGCTACGAACATTACGAAGTGCAGTGGAATATCATTGTATAGATTATCAACAGAAATTGGGGTGTAATGGATGCATACAAACGAATCCGCTGAAAACTATCTGGAAACCATTCTTATTTTAAGCAAATCACATCCGGTCGTACGTTCCGTAGATGTTGCCTCTGAGCTTGGCTTCAAGAAATCCAGCGTCAGCGTAGCAATGAAAAAGCTTCGCGAGACTGATCAGATCACTGTATCTCCGGAAGGATATCTGTATCTGACAGAGTCAGGACGTGCCACTGCCGAAAAGATTTACGAACGTCATCTTTTCCTTTCCGAATGGCTTGAGAAGCTGGGGGTTGATCCGGTCGTTGCAGCAAGCGATGCCTGCAAGATTGAACACGTGATCAGCACAGAAAGTTTTGCAGCGATCAAGAAACATATCGATCTGAACAAAATGAAGTAATCCAAAACCGGCGGAGCATTTGCCCCGCCGGTTTTATTTTATCGTTTTTTGTTTTTCTCATTTTTTCACAGTAAGTGTGAGCACAAATTTCTTTACTCCTGATTTTACTGTGATTTTTACTTTTCCTGCTTTTTTCGCAATGATCACACCATTCTTTGCAACTGTTGCCACTTTCTTATTGGATGTCGTATAAGTAACCGGCTGCACAGATGTGATCGGCAGAAGCTCCGGTCTCAGTACCAGGCGTTTGCCTGCTTTTAATTTGGCCTTTGCAGGAACTCCCATAATACGGGTGGTCCTTACAGCTCCTTTCTGAACCTTCACTTTGACAACCGCCTTTTTGCCACTTCGTAATGTGATTGTCACATTTGTCGTACCGACTTTTTTTCCTGCGGTGATCTTTCCGGAATTCGTCACTTTTACCAGTTTTGTATTTCCGGATTTCCAGGAAGCAACTGCATCTCCTTTTGCCAGGCCACGGACTTTCACTTTTGTAGTCGACTGTTTCACCTTTAGCACAATACTGGTTGTATTCAGTTTTATCGTTGCAGGCAGTTTTTTAATACTTGCAGTTTCTTTCTTATTGCAGACACTGCAGATTCGCATCTTACTTCCTGTGCGCAGTGCGGTAGCCGCTTTCGTGATCTCGTATGCGCTATATTTGTGTTTTCCTGTTGCAGGCTTTTCTGTCTGTTTCTTCAGTATCTCACCACACACAGAACACTTAAGGCCTTCTGTCAGACCTGCCTTTCCACAGGTTGGAGCAACTTCCGGTATTACTTCTTCTTTATGACCAATTGCCGGAATGTTTTCTTTCTTCACATCCCCGCACTTTGTACAGGTCGCAGTCTTCGTTCCGTTCTTTGTACAGGTCGCTTCTTCCACCACCGTCCATTCTCCATAGACATGTCCAGTCGCTGGTTTTGTTGCTTCTTGTTCTTTCAGAATCTTTCCACAGACAGAGCATTTGCTTCCATCTGTCAGTCCCGGCTGCGTACAGGTTGGCTCTGTCCCAGGAATCGAAACTTCTGTATGCGCTGTTTTTGCCATGCTTCGTGTCTGCACATCCCCACACTTTGTACAGGTTTTGGTTTCTTTTCCTTCTTTTACACAGGTTGCATTCTCTGTCACAGTCCATTCGCCATAAGAATGACCGGTAGCCGGTACAGCTTTCTGTTCTTTCAGAATTTCTCCGCAAACAGAACATTTGACTCCCTCTGTCAGTCCTGTTTTCTCGCAGGTTGGATTTACCGCCTGTATCACTTCTTCTTTGTGACCAGTGGCAGGAATGATTCCACCACCTGTCTTTACTGCACCACAAAGCGAACACCATTCTTTGGCCTTTTGTCCGTCTTTCGTACAGGTTGCTGCTACTTCTTCGGATTTTTCCAGCGTATGTACTGTATCAGATTTGAAGTATGCTATAAATCCCAGATCTTTCATCTGCAGATCCGTACCGGACAGGCTCACCCATAAATCATGTATTCCATTATAAAGAGCTCCATTTGCTAATTTTTCCGCATCTGCCTGACTGGTCGTACAGTATCTTTCATTTTCAATCTTCCATTTATAAGAAAGTGTGGTATCTCCCGGTATCTGCGCCGGGTCTGTATACAGCGTGCCACTGAAGCCCCAGCCGCTTCCAAATCTTGTCTGCATGTATACTTTAAATCTGTTATACTCAATTCCACTTTCTGTAATACAAAACTTCAGCGTAATCGATGCATTACCGGTCGAATAAAGATAACTGTAATTGATCGCCGTACCATCATAGACAAATGTACTGTTACCCTTTTTCATGGTTTGATTTGAATACCTTGAAACAACCGATACCAGGTTGTCATAAGCTATCGCCATATGATGATTCGCACCATCATCCTCCCACGCAAGTGCATAGGTTCCTTTACTCTCCCATTTATATCCTCTACTCTTCAGAAGCGGTACGATGCGGGCATTCTCATAAGCTTTAAATACCGCTTTTCCCCTGAAATCATTGGATGCATCAATCGTCTTTATAGAGAATGGAAGATCGATCACGACTTCTTTCTCGCCACCGGTAAAAGCTCCTGCTTCGATGGATTTGATTCCTTCATTCAAAGTGATCATCTCCAGCCCTGGAGGACAGATGAGTACTTTTTCTTGTTTTTTGTCACAGAAAATACCATTCACTGACGCATAGAACGCATTATCTTTATCTACTGCGATCTCAGACAGTTTATAGCAGTTCATGAAAGCATCTGCTGCGATTTCTGTTACTTCGGAAGAAATTTCTATTCTTTCCAGATTCATTCCTGCAAATGCAGTCTTCCCTATCGTTGTCAGCGCACTCGGAAGAATCAGTTCTGTGATCCTGCTACAATCTTTAAACGCAGATTCTGCAATTTCTTTTATCCTTCTTGGTATGGTAAAACTTCCTTCTTTTCCAGCAGGGCAAAGCAGCAGCTTCGTTCCGGCTTTGTCATAAAGAACGCCATTTGATGCAGAAAAACTTGCACTTCCCTCTCCTACAGAAATTGCCTGAAGCTGCTCACATCCGGCAAACGCATTTGCTCCCAGTTCTGTAAGTGCAGCCGGAAGTGTAATCTCTGTAAATTTATTTCCAGAAAAAGCATTCTCTTTTATGTTTGTCACTTTGGAAGGTAACTGGATTTCCGTCAGAACACATCCGGAAAAAGCATCTTTTCCAACACGCTCAACTCGTTCACTCAATGTTACGCTTGCAAGAGATTCACAGTTCTGGAACGTACCCGCCTCTATTTCTGTAACCATCTCCGGTACTGTGAAAGAACGCAGACTTGTACAGTTTGCAAATGCACCTTTGCCGATATTGAGTATGTTACCTGAAAGTTTTACTGTCTCCAGAGAAATACAGCCTTCAAACATTCCTGTACTGATCTTCCACATTTCCATTCTTTCCGGCAATTCAATATTTTTCAGGCCTGTACAGTTTTTAAATGCATATTCCCCTGCCTGGAAAATCGAATTCGGAAAACTTATTTCTGTAAGCTCACCAAGATCTGCGAACGCATAACTTCCGATTGTAGTAATACCATCTTCTATGACACATTTCGTAACTTTCTTCCCGGACCACGGTGCTTTTTTCTGTTCATTGTAGTTGTTCATTTCTGATGATCCGGTGATCGTAAGAACGCCATCATTCAGATACCATTCCGCATAATTGCCACATTTACCCCATTCTCCCAGAGATTCAAACGGAATCTTTTTCTCTGCTGCATATTCTGAGATATAGCTTCCTGTGTAACCACAAAGCGTCAGCACACCGCAATTACAAAAACTTGTATTTTTAATAGAAGCCAGATTCTGATATGCTGTTACCTTCTGCAAAGAAGCACATCCGTCAAAGGCATTCTCTCCAATGGAAGTTATACTCTTCGGCAGTTTCATCTCTTTTAGGGAAGTACAGCCATAAAACGCATAACCGTTAATAGATGTGATCTTCTCTCCCCAATCGACAGTTTCCAGAGAAGTGCAGCCCTCAAAAGCAGATGCTCCGATCGTGGTAACATCTTTCTCCAGTCTGCAGTAGCGAATGGATCTGCCACTCCATGGAGCCAGATTATCTACATCGTAATCATACATTGGGCCTGTCCCGGTGATATACAAAACATCAGAATCATAGATCTCCCAGGAAAGATTTTCCCCGCAGGTTCCCTTTTCCGTCACATCACCTTTGACTTTTCCGCATAATTCACAATAATATATTTTTCTTCCATCAGATAATACTTTGCAGTTCTTTTCTGAATATGTATGTTTTTCCGGATTTTTCGTACCATATACAGTTCTTGTATCCGTTCCACCACATCCACAGATACATTCTGCAGTTTCGGTTCCATCACTGATACAGGTCTCATCATGATTATAAACATATTTTCCAAGAACAACTCTGTCATACCCTTTCCAGGTATTATAGGAGGGATATCGTCCATATGACTGTGACTCAAAATCGCTCTCCGTCCAATTGCCATTTAACGGATAATAAAATAATTTTCCACGCGTATCCTCTCCATCAAATATATTCGAACCAACATTAGTCGGCGGATTTCCCCTAAAGAAAACTATGCTTATTCTACTATAAAATGCATATGAACCTATATCTGTCACAGTAGATGGTATTACCAGCATCTCCCTCGACAAAGCACCTGAAAAAGCACCATCACCGATTGATTTTAATCCTTCTGGAAGAACAAAATCAGATGCATCAAGAGAACAGGATTTAAATGCCTCTCCCCCTATTGTCTCCACCTGTGGCATATTTAAGCTGTCCAAACCGCTATTCGCAAATGCACTGTATCCGATTGTCTTCACTTTTGGCAAATCTGCTGTTTTCAAAGCTTTCAGAGAATCAAACGCCTGTTGTCCAATTGACTCAGCTTCTGGCAATTCGATTGCTTTCAGACTCTCACATCCAACAAATGCACTTTCTCCGATTATTTTCGCTTTCGGCAAATCTACATTTTCCAATACACTGCATTCTCCAAAGGCATTTTTCTCAATGGTCTCCACTTCCGGTAATTCAATTGCTTTCAGACTCACGCATCCAACAAATGCACCTTCTCCGATTGTTTTTGCATTCGACAACTCTACGTTTTCCAATACGTAGCATCTCCTAAAAGCATTTTTCCCAATTGTTTCTACCTGTGGAATTTTTACCATTTTTAAATTTTCGCAGTCGCAAAATGCAGCTAATCCAATTGATTCAACCTCTGAAAAATCTATTGCTTTCAGGCTTTTACATCCATAAAATGCACCCATTTCAATTGTCTTAGCATTCGGTATTTTTACTTCATTCAGATTCTCACACCCACAAAACATATTATCTTCAATCAACTCAATCTCGGGCAACTCTATTGTTTTCAGATTTCTACATCCATGAAATGCAACTCCTCCAATTTCTTTTACCCGAGGTATATCTATTGTATCAAAAGAACAGCTTTCAAATGCCCTCTTCCCAATTGTTTCCACCTGTGGAATTTTTGCCGTTTTCAAATTTTCACAGTTATCAAATGCGTACTCTCCAATTTTTTTCACCAGTGGCAGCTCTACTGATTCCAACACACTGCATTTATAAAATGCACTATCCTCAATTGTTTCTACCTGTGGCATCTCCACTGTCTTCAATTCATCACAATCATAAAATACACGGCTTCCAATCGTTTTCACCTTTGGAACATTTGCTGTCTGCAGTCTATCGCATTCGCTAAATACAGCACTTTTCAACGCTTCTACATTTGGCAGATCTGCTGTTTCCAAATTAAAACAGCCCTCAAATGCACCACTCCCAATTGTTTCCACTTTTGACAAATCTATTGTTTTCATTCCACACTTAAAGAATGCATTGTCGCCTATATTTTTTACGTCCGGCATTTCTACTGTTTTCAGACAACTGCATCCAAAAAATGCGTTGTTACTGATGCTTGTAATTCCCTTACCAATAACAAGCGATGTAAAATACTCATGCCTCCATGGAGCTTCATGATATTTTACTCCAGCAGTATATGTCCAAATCCCTTCATATGTATACATATCACCGGTTCCACTGATGGTCAGGACTTCATCCTCCAGTGTCCAGGTCAGGTTATCTCCACATTTGCCGCTAAGTACCTCGCCACTTCCCGCAGCATCGACGCTCTCCTCGGAAGTCAGATCGTTTTCTAGTACAGCATCGCCATCTTCCTCCTCTTCCACAGTCACTTCCTCTGACAGCTCCGGTTCTGATGCATCAAATTCTACTTCTGCCTCATTTTCTACAGAGTTATCCTGATCTCCACTTTCTTCTCCATCTTCGAATTCCAGAGATACATCTGCATCTTCTGTGGGATTCTCAGTCTCTTCTTCGGCAGAAAAATCTTCTGCATAGCTTTCTACTTCTGCTTCAGAAGAAAAATCCTCCGCATACACGCCTGCCGGCTGGCCTGCCATTGTCACTGCAAGTACAATCGCCAGACCATTTTTCATCTTTTTCCATTGAACCATACATTGTCTCCCTTATCGTTATTGTTTTTGCACACCCTGCCTGTACCATAACAAATGATACATTCTTTCTACCTGTAAATTTTACATAGATTTCACAAAATATTCACATTTAATCTTAGTACATTTTTGTATAAATCACAATATGCCCTCTGCATATTTCCAGTCTATTTTCCTTTTTTACCAGCAAAAGAACAAAAGAAAAGCACCTGTTCATCTTCTCAGACAAACAAGTGCCATTTCATATTCCATCATTATGCTTTATGCAAGACTTTTTTCCAGTTTCTCGATCATCTCATCGATATTTTCTTTTGTGATCACAAGCGGTGGTACAAGACGCAGTACATCGCTTCCTGCGGAAATTACCAGAAGTCCGTTCTCAAGTGCTTTTGTCACGATACTTCCGACTGTTGTTCCGGTGATGACCAGTCCCTGCATGAAACCTTTTCCACGACGGGCTGCTACAACCGGATACTTATCCACAAGTTTATCCAGTTGTTCTTCCAGATACGGGGTCAGTTCCTGCACATGTGCAAGGATATCGTCTTTTTCATAAATATCAAACACCTTGCTGACAGCTGCGCATACGAACGGGTTTCCACCATAAGTTGTGCCGTGATCTCCCGGTACAAGAGATGCTGCTGCCGCTTTTTCTCCAAGAACAAATGCACCGACCGGTACACCGCAGCCCAGAGCTTTTGCACAGGTCATCACATCCGGTTTCACACCGTATGACTGCCATGCAAAATAACATCCGGTACGTCCCATCCCACACTGGATTTCATCAAAAATCAGGATGATGTCTTTTTCATCACACAGTGCGCGGAGCCCTTCAAGAAATTCTTTCTTCGCCGGATAAATTCCACCTTCGCCCTGTACAACTTCTGTAATGATCGCACATGTTTTGTCTGTAATCTGCGCTTTGACGCTGTCCAGATCATTAAAATCTGCGAATTTCACACCACCGACAAGTGGCTCAAACGGTTCTCTGTAGTGTTCGGTTCCTGTAACAGAAAGTGCGCCCATGCTTCTTCCGTGGAAAGAATGGTTCATCGCGATGATCTCGTATTTTCCTGCTTCTTTGCCGTATTTTGTATAAGCATATTTACGTGCCGATTTCAGCGCACCTTCAATTGCTTCGGTACCACTGTTCGTAAAGAAAGCTTTGGAAAGTCCGCTTGCTTTGACCAGTTTTTCTCCGGCTTCACTCATCGGCTCATTATAATAAAGATTGGAAATATGTGTCAGTTTGTCGATCTGAGCTTTCAGAGCCTCATCATAGCCAGGATAATGATATCCCAGTGAGTTTACTGCAATTCCTGCAGCAAAGTCGAGATATTTTTTGCCCTCTGTATCATAAAGATAACATCCCTCGCCATGGTCAAACATGACCGGGAAACGATTATATGTATGCAGAATGTTTTCTTCTGCATGATTCATCTGTTCATTCATACTCATTGTAATATTTCTCCCCGTCTTCTCTCAAAATAGCTGTTCCGATACCTTTGTTTGTGAATATCTCCAGAAGGAGGCTGTGCGGAATACGTCCATCCAAAATATGTACTCTGTTTACACCTTCTTCGATGGCATCGATACAGTTCTGCAGTTTCGGAATCATGCCACCGCCTACGTAGCCTTCACTGATCAGTTTTTCCGCTTCATGTACATGCAGCTCGGAGATCAGTGTATCCGGATCATCTTTGTCCTTGTATACACCTTCAATATCAGAAAGGAAAACCAGCTTTTCTGCATGAACAGCTTCTGCGATCGCGCATGCCGCATCGTCCGCATTAATATTGTAAGAATCAAAGTTTGTATCAAATCCAACAGGAAAAACAATCGGAAGGAAATCTCTCTCAAGAAGATCCTGAAGTACCTTCGGATTTACTTTTTCGATATCGCCTACGTAGCCGATATCTTCGCCTTTGGAAAGTTTCTTATGGCACTGGAGAAGGCCGCCGTCTTTTCCGCTGATGCCGACTGCCTGTACGCCGAGAGATTCTACCAGTGTGACAAGTTCTTTGTTTACTTTTGCAAGAACCATCTCTGCAATTTCCATCGTATTTTTGTCTGTCACACGGAGACCGTTTACAAAACGTGGCTCCATGCCGACTTTATTTACCCAGCGGCTAATTTCCTTGCCACCGCCGTGAACGATGATCGGTTTGAATCCGATCAGCTTCAGAAGAACAACGTCCTTGATGACATTCGCTTTGAGTTCTTCGTCCAGCATGGCACTCCCGCCGTATTTTACAACTACGATCTTACGGTTAAAGCGCTGTATATAAGGAAGGGCCTCGATAAGTGTTTCTGCTTTATCCAGATATTTCTGATTTACCATTGTTCATTTCTCCTCGATTTTTATTCTTTTTCACCCTTTATGATCTGTAATCTGCATTAATCTTGATATAATCGTAAGTAAGGTCACAGCCCCATGCAGTTGCTGTGCAGTCACCCATCTTTACATCGGCGATTGCTGTCACTGCGTCTTCAGAAAGGATCTTTGTTGCCTCTTCTTCGCTGTAGTTAACTGCCACACCATTTTCGATGATCTGAATCTTTCCTGCTTTGCTTTCAAAATAAAGATCTACTTTTTCCGGATCAAACTGTGCACCGGAATATCCCATTGCACAAAGGATTCTTCCCCAGTTTGCATCGTGTCCGTAAATTGCTGCTTTAGTCAGCGAAGACGTAACAATGGATTTACTTAAAGTTACTGCCTGTTCTTTGCTCTCGGCACCAATGATCTTGACCTCAAACAGCGCCGTTGCACCCTCACCGTCACCGGCAATTTTCTTTGCAAGTGTAGTATTGATATAATTCAATGCCTCACAGAACTTCTGATAATCTTCGTTTTTCTCATTAATCTCCGGGTTTTCTGCCATACCGTTTGCAAGCAGAAGTACGGTATCATTTGTGGAAGTATCACCGTCAACAGATACCATATTATAGGTATCTTTTACGTCTTCGCTCAGTGCTTCCTGCAGAAGTTTTTTGGAAATGCATGCATCTGTGGTGACAAAACCAAGCATGGTGCACATATTCGGATGAATCATTCCGGAACCTTTACACATACCACCGACTGTAACCGTTTTGCCACCAACTTCAATCTGTACAGCAACCTCTTTTTCCTTTGTATCAGTTGTCATGATTGCCTTGGCAGCATCATTTCCTGCTTCCAGTGTTCCCTGAAGCTTCGGGGCCATTGCTTTGACACCGGCAGAAAGCTTTTCGATTGGAAGCTGCATACCGATAACACCGGTAGATGCAACAAGAACGCTGTTTTCATCTACATTTAAAGTTTCTGCTGCCGCTTTCGCAGTCGCACGGCAGTAACCAAACCCTTCTTCGCCGGTACATGCATTGGCAATACCGCTGTTGCAGATGATCACCTGTGCGCTCGGATGATTGTACACGATCTCCTGGTCCCATTTGACCGGAGCTGCCTTTACGATATTAGTAGTAAAAGTTCCTGCTGCCACACATGGTTTCTCGCTGTAAACCATTGCCATATCTGTTCTTCCCTGATATTTGATTCCGGCAGCTGTAGATGCTGCCTGGAAGCCTTTCGCTGCGGTAACTCCGCCGGTAATAATCTTCATAATCATACGCTCCTCTCTGCGTTATAAAACATTTTCATATATCATGCTGTTCTTTTACGGTAGCATCGGAATCTGATGAAGTCCTTCTGCCTCGTCAAACCCGAACATCAGGTTCATATTCTGTACAGCCTGTCCTGCTGCACCTTTGACAAGGTTATCCATTGCTCCCATCATGATGACACGTTTTGTTCTCGGGTCGATCTTGAAGTTTACATCAACATAGTTGCTGCCCTCTACACATTTTGTCTGTGGGCATACATCTTTGTCCAGGACACGCACGAATGTCTCGTTTTCATAATATTTGTCATAAACAGCCTTTACTTCTTCATAGGAAACTTCTTTTTTGAGAGAAGCATATGCTGTAATCAGAATACCTCTGTTCATCGGGATCAGATGTGGTGTAAAATTGATCAGCACTTCCTGTCCGCATGCATAACCGAGCTGGTCTTCGATTTCCGGTGTATGACGATGTGTTGCTACGCCGTATGCTTTGATGTTTTCGTTTACTTCACAGTAAAGGTTTGCTACTTTTGCGCCCCTGCCTGCTCCGGAAGTTCCTGATTTTGCATCAATGATGATCGTATTCGGATCGATCAGTCCTTCCTTCAGTAGCGGATAAATTGATAAAGTTGAACATGTCGGATAACATCCCGGGTTCGCAATAAGTCTTGCTTTTTTGATGTCCTCACGGTTGATCTCGCACAGGCCATAAACTGCCTCATCAATAAACTGCGGTGCTTTGTGCTCGATGCCATACCATTTTTCATATTTCTTTACATCTTTAATACGGAAATCTGCACTCAGATCGATGACCTTTGCTTTGGAAAGGATCTCTTCATTAACAAGTGATGCACAAAGCCCCTGCGGTGTTGCGGTAAAAATCACATCTACTTCATCAGCAAGTGCTGCCATATTGTCATCCATACATTTTGCATCGATCAGTTTAAAAAAGTTCTGATAAACATCTGCATATTTCTGATCAATGTAACTTCTTGATCCATACCATGCCACTTCTACTTCTTTATGTCCAAGGAGCAGTCTTGCCAGCTCATTTCCGGCGTATCCTGTTGCTCCGATAATTCCTGCTTTGATCATTTCTCATTCCTCCTAGAATAAAGATGTACCAATTATACATCCTAAATGCATAATATGCAATACGTAATTTTCATGGATTTTGCATTCTTTTTTCTTAATTTTGTGTGTTTTTATAGGTTATTTCCTATTTAATGCTGCATTTTTATGCAAAAATTTCTTTTATTTTTTTGCATATTGGTATTGCATATTTATAAAAATTGTTGTATATTATCTCTTGTCGAAACACGACAGGACATGAAGATTCAACACTTTATCAAATCAGCGTATGAATCTTTACTTTTTATAATAACAAACATTCGCGCATCTGCCAATAGGCAGAGAATCATTTTCACAACTGTTTACAGAGAATATCCCGCGAGGTGTTTTGTCATGAATATGACAAAATCCCGAGACATACGGGGCAAAATCCCATCACCGCAGGTGATTTGGAATGGATTTTGACCAAATATACTGTGAACGAAGTGAACAGTATTATTTTCAGGAGGAATATATTATGAAAGAAAAAGTTGTACTTGCATATTCAGG
>ERZ506978.446-NODE-446-length-20218-cov-5.323563_pt1 | contig 20218 bp, 16 predicted proteins | sample MGYA00512888_ERZ506978 | MGnify/ENA metagenome assembly ERZ506978
CTCGACATTCATATGAATATCCTCGTATTCCGGATTGAATACATCCAACTCGCCGGCGTCTACTTCCTTCAGGATTTCCTTGAGGCCAGCTACGATTTTCTCAGACTCGTGCTCCTCAATGATTCCCTGCTTGCCCAGCATGGTAGCGTGGGCGATGGAACCGGTAATATCCTCACGATACAGACGACCGTCGAACTGAATGGAGGAATTGAAATCATTTACTACGTCATTGGTTTCCTTCTGGAAACGTCCAGCCCAAAGTTTCATGGGATTTTCTCCTTTGTTCCGGCGCAATCGCCGGTATTTTCGTGTTCTTTTGCTAAAACTGCTAAAACGCACAATGGGCGGGCAATCACGCCCGCCCGATTGCGAAAATCGTGCTCGATGTTATATTTCTTACTCTACGCTCGGGAACGCAACGTCTGCCTGCTGTTCCTTCAGCGCACGAACCTTGAGCGGCAGGCCGAACAGATTGATGAATCCTTCGGAATCTGCCTGGTTGTACATGTCATCCTCAGCGAAGGTTGCCATTGCCTCGGAATGCAGGGTGTACGGAGAGGTTACGGATGCCGGAATGATGTTGCCCTTGTACAGCTTCAGCTTGACATCGCCGGTAACCGTCTTCTGGGTCTCGTCAACAAATGCGCTCAGCGCCTTGCGCAGCGGGGTGTACCACTGACCGTTGTAAACCAGCTCGCCGAACTTCTGTGCGATCAGCGCCTTGTAATGTGTGGTTTCCTTGTCCAGCGTGATTTCTTCCAGCTTCTTGTGTGCTGCGTACATGATTGCACCGCCCGGTGTCTCGTATACGCCGCGGCTCTTCATGCCTACCAGACGGTTCTCTACCAGATCCAGCAGACCGATGCCGTTTGCGCCGCCCAGCTCATTCAGCTTCTTGAGCAATGCAACGGATTCCATCTCCTCGCCGTCAACAGCGGTCGGAACGCCCTGCTCGAAATGAATGGTAACGTAAGTCGGCTTGTCCGGTGCCTGCTCCGGAGAAACGCCCATCTCGAGAATCTCGTCATACTTCGGCTCGTTTGCCGGATCCTCCAGATCCAGACCCTCATGGGACAGATGCCAAATGTTCTTGTCCTTGGAGTAGTTGGTCTCGCGGTTAATCTTCAGCGGAATATTGTGTGCTTCTGCGTAATCAATTTCCTTGTCGCGGCTGTCCAGCTCCCAGAAACGCCACGGAGCCAGAACCTGCATCTCCGGTGCGAAAGCCTTGATAGCCAGCTCGAAACGAACCTGATCGTTGCCCTTACCGGTGCAGCCATGTACGATGGTGTCTGCGCCTTCCTTCTTAGCGATCTCAACAAGACGGCGAGCGATGATCGGACGAGCGAAGGAAGTACCCAGCAGGTAGCCCTCATAGTCTGCGTCGGCCTTCATGGTCGGGATAATGTAATCATCAACGAATTCCTTGGTCAGATCCATGACGTACAGCTTGGAAGCGCCGGTCTTGAGGGCCTTCTCCTCCAGACCGTCCAGCTCGGTGCCCTGCCCCACATCGCCGGAAACCGCAACGACCTCGCAGTTGTTGTAGTTTTCCTTCAGCCAGGGAATGATGATGGAGGTATCCAGACCGCCGGAGTACGCCAGAACAACCTTTTTAATATCCTTCTTATCCTTTTTCATGATAAAATTCCCCTCTCTGTTATTTGTCAAGACCCGCAGGGTGTTGCTGCTTGCTGTGTGTCTTGAATATTTATTCATTCATTGCTGTATATTATACACTCTTTTATACATTTTGCAAGAGGGCAAACCTGCCAAAGGATTTTCTGTATTCCGGTTTGTTTTAGGCAGGTTGCTGAATAGTTATGCGTTTATGCAGCGGATGCCTGCAAAAATATACAGGCATGTATGTATACACAGCACCGATACGGGTATTATAGCACGGTTTTCCGCAATGAGCAACACAAAATTGCGCATTTGGCAACACAGGTGGTGCCAGCGGCACAGCGGCAAAGCCCCTCAGGCCTCGCAGGCTCGGCCAGCTCCCCCGGAGGGGGAGCCTTTTTTGCGTGGGCTTCGCCCGCGTGAAAGCCTCCTCACGCAAGTGGGGAGGTGGTCGAGCGAAGCGATGACCGGAGGGGCTTTACCCCTTTGCCCCCGCCACGAACTCTCTCACCATCCCCAGCTCCTCCGGGAAGATGCAGTTCGGTATCGTCCCCTCGTCCACGGCGCGGATGGCCTCGTCCAGATCAAACCACTTCACATAGTCGATCTCCGACCGCTGCACGGTGAAGTCCTCGGCCTCTTTGTCCAGCCAGAGGCAAAACACCTTGCTGACCTGATTATCCTTAAACGGCTTGCCGTGAAAGACGCTTTCAAAGCGGAAGCGGCGCAGGCCGCACTCATGCAGGTCGGCGGGGGCGGCGGTCACGCCCAGCTCCTCCTTCAGTTCCCGCAGGGCCGAGCCGACAAACTCCGCCCCCGCCGGGATATGCCCGGCCGAGGAAATATCATAGCAGCCGGGGTAGGAATCCTTGGCGGCGCAGCGCATCTGCAAAAGCACCTGCACTGCGCCGTTCTTTTTCCGCACGATCCAGACATGGCTGGTGCGGTGGCGCAGCCCCTCGGCGTGGGCCACGGTGCGCGGCACGGCCTGCCCGGTAGGCAGACCGTTTTCATCGACAATATCTAGCATTTCAGGCATGGAGGTCACATCCTTATATAATATAGTACCGTTATACCACATTCCCGCCCCCACCGCAAACGGGGTTTAAAAATTCATAATCTTCTTTTATAATAATGATATTGCCGCAAACGGCCACGGGCGGATATGGAATCCGCCCCTACGGTTGCAGGGGGCGGCATCCCCGACGCCCCGCCGTATCTATAAAAAGGAGAACCCCATGTCCCAGATGACAAAACGCGCACTGGTCGCATCGCTGAAAGAGCTGCTGGCTGAAAAGCCGCTGGACAAGATCACCGTGACCGACCTGACCGAGCACTGCGGCGTGAACCGCATGACCTTCTACTACCATTTCAAGGACATCTACGACCTTGTCGAGTGGGCCTGCATCGAGAATGCCACCCGCGCGCTGGCCGGGCAAAAGACCTATGACACCTGGCAGCAGGGCTTTTTGCAGATTTTGCAGGCCGTGCAGCGGGACAAGGTGTTTTTTACGAATGTCTACCACTCGATCAGCCGCGAGCATATCGAGAGCTACCTCTACCGCGTGACCTACGATCTGATGATCGGCGTGGTGGAGGAGAAGGCTGCCGGCATGACGGTGCGCGAGGAGGACAAGGAGTTCATCGCCGATTTTTACAAGTACGCCTTTGTCGGCCTGACGCTGGAATGGGTGCGCACCGGCATGAAGGAGGACCCCGCCGCCCTTGTGGACCGCGTATCGACCCTGATCCACGGGGACATCACCAAATCTCTGAACGCCTGCCGCATCGACAAATAAATATACGCAGACAAAAATCGCCCCCATCCGGTTGCGGCTCCGGATGGGGGCTTGGGGTATCGGTTTGTGTGAGGAGGAATCATGTTCCAGAATCACGGTTGCGGCTCCGTGACCCTGTGCTTATATAGTACAGGGCAACTGCTAAAAAACTATGTTTTTCGTATGAACATTTTGTAAATTACGCCGCAATACCGTTTCCCCGGGAAATGCCGGTTCCCTATTCCCTCTGCGGGGGGCCTTGACATAAGCGCGGGGGCTGTCCCAATCGGACAGCCCCCGCATTGTGCTTTGTTGCTCAGATTACATTGTATTCCTTCAGCAGCTTCTCGACCTCGGTGCCCTCGATCTTCTTGAGAGCCTCCTTCATGGCGAGCTTGCCGACCAGCGGCATCTCCATGTCGGTGATCTTGCGGCCATCGCGCAGCTTGACGGTGGCGTCCAGCAGGCAGCGGATGTCATAGACGCTGCCCCAGACCTCGGGCACGCCGCGGTCCACATTGAGCAGGGTGTAGACAGCCTCCATGCCGGTGCGGATGGAGTACTCGGTGGTGAAGATCGTGTCGCGGGCGGTCTCGGCAAACTGGCCAAGGAACGCAAAGTTCACAGCACCCTCGGGTACGATGTCGGGGCGGTCGCCGGCGGCGCGCGGCATAAAGAACGCATCAATATACGGCATCATGCAGGGCACGGTGTTGGCGCTGTTGGTCGCCATATCCTCGATCTGATCCTCGGGCACACCGATGTGGTACAGCCACTCCATGCAGATCTCCTTGCCGGTGCAGTCGCGCATCGGCTTCTTGATATAGTCGCCCGGCTTGTCGGTGAACAGGCCGTAGACCCAGACGCAGAGCTGATCCTTGGGCTGGTCGCGGAACTGCTGCTGGCGGTTCAGCGTCCAGCTGAGCAGCCAGTTGGAATCGGTGACTGTGACGATGCCGCCGGTGACGACCTTGCCGCTGAACGGGTCGCGCTTGCAGATCTTCTTGATATAGGGCACAATGCGCTGATCCAGCGTTGTGATGGTGGCGCTCATCCAGTTGGACAGCTCGGGATCATAGCAGAACTTGTCGGGATGGCCGAAGCTCGGGTCCTGCGCGGCGATCTTGCGCCACAGGTCCCAGCCGCCGCCCTCCTTCAGCTCGGGCTTGAACTCAGCGGGGGTATCTTGGCTGCCGAGTGTCGAGTTCTCGACACAGCCGCCGTTTGTGATAAAGACGAGGTCGTTCTCGGTCAGGTCGATGCTGTCCTCCTTTCCGTCGTGCAGGATGTCGATGCGGGTGGCCTGCTTCTTGCCGCCGGCGCAGTCGAAGGCGATGTTCGTGACCTTGGTGTCGTAGTGGAACTGGACACCGAAGCCCTCGAGGTACTTGACCATGGGCAGGATCATCGACTCATACTGGTTGTAGCGGGTAAAGCGCAGCGCCGTAAAGTCGGGCAGACCGCCGATGTGGTGGATGTAGCGCTGCAGATAGCGCTTCATCTCCAGCGCACTGTGCCAGTTCTCAAAGGCGAACATCGTGCGCCAGTACATCCAGAAGTTGGAGTTCAGCACCTCATCGTCAAAGAAGTCGGTGATCTTTTTGTCGTACAGCTTCTCATCGGGGGACATGAACAGGTTCATGATCTCCATGGCGGCTTTGTCGGACAGACCGAACTTGCCGTCGGTGTGGGCATCCTCGCCGCGGTTGCGGGTGGCGCGGCAGAGGCTGTAGTTGGGGTCGGCCTTGTTCAGCCAGTAGTACTCATCCAGAACGGTGTGGTTCTCGTCCTCGATGGAGGGGATGGAGCGGAACAGATCCCACATGCACTCAAAGTGGTTGTCCATCTCACGGCCGCCGCGCATGACATAGCCGATGTCCTGATATTTGTAGCCATCGCAGGCGCCGCCGGGGATGGGGTCCTTCTCGAGAATATGGACATGCTCGCCCTTCATCTGGGCATCGCGGACCAGATAGCAGGCCGCAGACAGCGCTGCCAGACCGGAGCCGACCAGATACGCGGACTTGCCGTCCACGCCGTCCGGCTTTTTGGGCGTTGCAAAGGCTTCATAGTTACCGCTGGAATAATACATAACGCTACCTCCTGTGTCATGGGTATGCGGCGGTGCGGGATGGACATGGGGCTTGCTGCCTGCATCGGCCCGCCGCCGTTTGTTTGGTATGGCTTTAGTATACCCACGCCGCGCCCCGGTTACAATCAGCAAAAAATCCCGTTTGATAAGAATTTTATCAAACGGGACGAATTGTAAAGATTATGACCAATCTGTGACCGCCGGGGCAGGCTTACCGGTGCTTTGACCAGGCTGTGGCAAAGCCAACAAGCCCGGCGCAGAGCGCGGCGGCCAGCGCCTCTACGGGGAAGGCATCGCCGGTCTGGGGCAGGGCGGGTGCGGCGCTGCCCTTGGCCGTGCGCGCCGCCGGGGCGGCGGTGTTCTTGGCGGGCCGCGCCACGGTGGTTTTCGCCTCTTCCGCGGGCGGGTCATACCGGTTCACAAAGCTTACGGCGGCCGCCTTGGCCGTACTGCCCCCGCGCTGCGCCCAAAGCTCGGTGTCCAGCCCGCCGTCCGCGCGGCCTGTGACCCGCACCGTCACGGTGTAGACGGCGGTGTCGCAGGTCATATACGGCCGGCCGCTGCCCGCCTGCGTGACGGTGTAGCGGTAGTCCCCCGGCGTATCAAAGGCAAAGCCGGTAAAATACGCCGTGCCGCTGCCCTGTATCGTCAGCGATGCCTGCGCCGGGGCGGGCGCAGCGTCCAGCGGCGTGATGCTCACCACGCAGGCGGCATCGGTGGCCGCGCCCTCGGTGCGCACCGTCACGGGCAGCACCGCCCCCACGCGCGCCGCAAAAACCGGCAGCGGGCAGCACAGCGCCAGCAGCAGGGCCGCTGCCGTCAGCCAGCACCGCAGGGCCGTTGTAGCATACCTCATTGCATTTCATCTCCTTTTTCAACAGGGTGCAGCCACCCGAACGCCACCACCCGGCCGTTTGTCTCGGCCCCGGCGCAGGTGGACAGCGCAAGGATGCCCGCCTGTGCATCGGCGCTGCAGGGGCGCTGCTGCACGGCGTTGGCCGCCAGATAATCCAGCAGCGGCTGCACGCCGGTCTGGTACCGCGCGGGGTCATAGACGGCGCTGTCGTAGGCATCGGTACACAGGCAGGCGAACAGCTCCACGGTGTAGGCCGCATCGGGCAGGCTCACGCTGCCGGTCGTGTGGGCGGCAAAGAAATCCGCCTGCGCAAAGGCGGCCACATCGCCGAACATTGCGCCGTTCTCCATATGGTGGCCGTACATAAGTGTGTAGGGGTCGGTCAGCCCGGCGGCGCAGCGGCTGTCGAGAAAGACCGAGCCGGACAGCGAAAACGCCCCCGTGACATCGCGGTTGATGTAATCCATATTCGTGGCCCCCTGCACAAAGGGGTAGTCGATATTCGTGCCGTCAATGGTCAGCCAGCCGCAGACATCGGGGTTGCGGGCCTGCAGCTCGGCCAGGGTGGGGTTGTCCGCCGCCAGCGCGGCGGGCTTGTAGTGCAGCAGCTCCGCCCCCGCAAAGGCCCCGCGGCTGACGGCAGCGTCCTGCCAGAGGGCAAACCCGCCGAAGGCGAGCAGCACCAGCATAAGCAGCCCCGCCGCCGCGCTGACGGCCGCGCTGCCCGCACGGGCCAGCCGGGCCGCCGCCCGCAGCATCAGCGGCCGCGGCGGCGCTTGCGGAAGAACACCGCGCCGCTGCCTGCGGCCAGCGCCAGCATGGCACCGTAGGGCGCGGCATCCAGCAGCAGGCCGGTGGGGGCCGCTGCCTCGCGGGTGTTCGTCACGGTGATGTCGGTATCCGCAGCCGTCATGGCGCGCTGCGCCAGCGTGCGGGTATCCTCCACCGTGCCGGTGGGTGTGGCCCAGTCGGTCGTGTACTTGGCAGCATCATCGCCGCCCTCCGCGATCGTGTAGAAGGCGCCCTCCGGCAGGCCGGTGACCTCGATTTTCTGATTCGCGCGGATCGTCTCGGTGATGGTTGCCCTGCCGTTCGCATCAAAGCTCAGCACCGTGCCCTCCCCGGTCAGCGCGCCCCCGGCCTCGCCGGTGCGGACCGTCACGGATGCCATATGCTTTTCGGCATCGGGGTCCTGCAGCGTCAGGGTAAAGTCAAAGCTGTCGCCGTAGTCGGCAAAATCACCGGCCAGCCTTTTGGTCAGCGAGAGCGCGTAGGTCGTGTAGCTGTTTGCGATAAAATCCACCTTGTCCCCGCCCGCCAGCGGTGCCAGCGCGGCATAGTCGATCTTAAAGCTCGTCCCGTTGGGGTCGGCGGCGTCCGCATTGACGACACGGGCCTTCAGCAGGTAGGCGGGGGCGGCGGGTATCGCCGTAGCCGCCCGTCACCTGCTTGGTGATCGTCAGGCTGCGCCACGGCGCGTACCGGTTTGTGATAACGGCCTGTGCCGTGGCGCCGGTCGTCACCTCCACCTCCGTCTGCGCCTCGGCGGCCGTTGTCGTGCAGTAGGCGCTGTCCAGATCGGGGTGGTCGGTCTCGGTCACGGTATACTGCCCGGCGGGCAGGCTGCCGATCGTGACGCTCTGCAGCCCGCGCAGCCCGAAGCGCAGCGCGCCGGGCGCAGCAAGGGTGCGCGTCTCGGCCGTGCCGTCCGCATAGGTCAGCGTATAGCTGCCGGCGGGCAGCTCGATGGAAAAGGTGTTTGTAACGGCGGCGGCCTCGGTGCGGTAGGCGTCCTGCTCCACGGCCTTTGTCAGCTGCAGTCTGCCGCTGCCCATGACCGGTGGCTCCGGCTCGGTGCTGAACCAGACCTTGTCGAGCAGGTTGCCCTCCCGCCGGTCCCCGCTTGCGCAGGACAGTGCGAGAAAGAAGAACCGGCTCAGATACTGCCCCGCCGCCACCGTGTAGTCACCCCGATGGGTCACCCAGGCGGTGTTGCCGTCCGTCATCTCCCCGCCGACCATAAAGCTGCGGATCGTGACCGGCTGGCCGTTGTAGTTCACCGTCTGGTCCAGTGCGCTGCGCACGCTGCCGCCGGTCGTATCGGCCGAGGCCTGCGTCAGGATCTCGGTGATCTGCTGCGCCACCGCGACCGGCGCAATGAGCAGCGCCATCGAGTCACTGCCCGCGCGGCCCCGGTGCGCCAGCGACCAGTGCAGCGTGGTGCCGGGCACGGTCAGCACATCCTGATACAGTGCGCCGTAGGCCTGGCAGTTCAGCTCGGCAAACTGGCTGCCGTCATAGGCACCGGGGGTGTGGTAGCAGACGGACGGGTCGTTGGGGTCGGTGCGCAGCTCCCCGTCGATCAGATCGGTGTAGCTGCTGCCTGTGCCGTCCACAAGCTCTATGTAATGGCCGTTGACAAGGCTGCTCCAGTGGGGGGCCGCGCCGGTCGTTCGCCATACAATGGCAGGGTTGGTGTCGGCGTCCGCCGTCTGGATAAAGTGCGACCGCTTGGCCGCAAAGGGGTAGTACAGCGCACTGCTGCCGGCCACGGCGGGGGCCTCAAAGCTGCCGTTCTGCAGCTGGATGTAGTAGGCCACCCGGGTCTGGGCGGCCGCGGCAGTGCCGTCTGCGCCGGTGACCTCCACCTTATAATAGAGCCTGTCCGCATCGCCGATGCCCGCCACGCAGGAATCAAGCGCCGCGTTGAGCCGCTGCTCGCTGCCCGCCTCGATGTTCCAGCCTGAGCCGGAGCAGATCTGCGGGGTCACGGTCTGCCAGTCGGCCCCATCCCTGCTGCGATACCATGTGTAGACGGCCCCCGGCAGCTTTTCGTCACTGCCGTTGACCTGCGCGGTCAGGCAGCCATCGGCGGCAATGCTGTCGATGAGCACCACCCCGGTCACGGCGGCCGGCTGGGCGGTCATCTCCGGCAGGGCGCGCAGCACCGGGGCGCGGGCGGTCTCGGGTGTGGCCGTCTGCTGCGGTGCAGGGGCCGGGGCTTCGGTCGGTGCCGGGGTGGGCACCGGGGTCTCGGTCGGCACTGGGGTCGGTGCCTCGCTTGGCGCGGGGGTCGGCTCCTGTGCCGGGGTCTCGGTCGGCGCGGGGGTTTCGGTCGGCTCCGGGGTTGGTTCCGGCGTTGGCTCCGGGGTCGGTTCCGGGGTCGGCTCCGGGGTTGGTTCCGGGGTTAGCTCCGGGGCGGGGGCCTCGGTCGGTGCCGGGTCAGGCGGGGCCTCGGCAGCCGCCGCTGCGGGCAGGGGCGGCTCCTCCTCCGCAAAGACTGCGCTGGCCATGCCCGCCGCCATACAGCAGGCCAAAAGCACAGCCAACAGACGCTTTTTCATAGGCGTATTCCTCCTTTGCACAAATTCCTGCGCGGGCGGCTTGTCCATTGCAGGGATCGTTTTGGAGTATACAGGCCCGCCCGCGCAGAAGGCGTCGATAGCGGGAATCCGCTAAAACCTTACGCGCCGCGCCTTATTTCCACGCGGCGCGCAGGGCGGCGGCCTCGCTCTCGGCCAGTGCGGGGTAGTCGGGGTTGTCAAACAAGCTGGCGTAGCGGTACAGCCCCACGCCCGTGATGCCGCTGCGCGCCAGCAGTGCCAGCTGGTCGGCCAGCGCATGGCCGCTGAGCCACTCGCTGCCGCTGTCGGAGCCGTCCCCCGCGCCGATGCGGTAGGCCCCCAGCCCCGCATACAGCTGCACCCCCGCCGCCCGGGGCAGCGCTGCCCATGCGGCCGCCAGCCGGGGCAGGCTGTGCGCGGTATCGCCATCCTTCTCATACGCCTGCCCCCAATAGAGCTGGGGCATCAGGTAGTCCACCGTCCCCTGCCGCAGCCAGCGGGCGGCGTCACTGTACTGCAGGGTGTAGTTCTGCTCGGGGTCGCCCGCCGGGGCCGCGCCGAACCGCACGCCGTACCGCTGCGCCGCCGCGTGGCACAGCTCCATCAGTGCGTTGACATTCTCCCGCCGCCAGTCGTCCAAACTCAGCGCCGTGCCGCTTGCCGCATAGTCGGCAGCGTCAAAATCAGGGTCCTGCACAGGGTAGAAATAATCGTCAAAATGGATGCCGTCCAGCGGGTAGCTGCGGCACAGCTCCTCCACCCCATCGGCAATATACTGCCGCACGGCCGCGCTGGACGGGTCAAGCACCGCGCCGCTGTCGGTATAGCGCACCCACTCGGGGTGAAGGCGCGCAGGGCTTTCGGCACAGAGCGCCGGGACCTGCCCTGCCTGCAGGCGGTAGGGGTTGATCCACGCCTCAAGCTGCAGCCCCCGCGCATGGGCCGCCGCAATCATGACGGCAAGCGGGTCAAACCCGGGGTCCTGCCCCTGCGTGCCGGTACAGATATGGCTGAACGGAAAATACGCGCTGGGGTAGAGCGCATCCCCGAAGGGGCGCACCTGCGCAAGGACAACGGTCGCACCCAGCCCGGCGATGTCGTCCAGCATCGCCTCCACATCCGCCGCAAAGGCTGCCTGTGTGGAGAAATCGACCTGCTGCCATTCCAGATAGCTGACCCAGACCGCACGGTAGGGCGCGGCGGCGGCAGGCTGTGCCGTGGCCGCGGGCGTTGGGGCCGCAGGCTCGTCCGCCCCGGCTGCCCTGCGCGGCAGCACGGCGAGCGGTGCCAGAAAAAACACCGCCGCCAGCAGCAGGATATACCGGATATATCGCATCGTACCACCCCCTGTCCCACAAAGATATGCGCCCGCAGCCCCGATGATGCCGGTTTTTACCGTTTTTTACCCGCGCAAAATTTGACAGGAATTGGCAGGAAATGATATATTAGATATATATATAACATTTTTTAGGACACAAAGGCGGCGAGGCTATGACCAGACACGAGGTCGAAAAGGAAATGATGCAATACCGCGCGATTTTTCCAATCGTGCGGCTGCTGGACGCGGGGCAGGTGTGCGGCAATGTCCCGGTTGATGGGCATTGCCCCTGCCATGAATTCTGGCACAGGGACGCCCCCTGCCAGAACTGCATCTCCCGCCAGGTGATGGAGGACCACACCCAGCGCACCAAGCTGGAATATATGGGCCGCGATCTGTATCAGGTCACAGCGGTCTACCGCGAGGTGGACGGCGCACCCTGCGTGCTGGAGCTGATCCAGCCGCTGGACTGCGACAATCTCATCGACCCCGAAAACAGCGACCGGCTGATGAGCAGCGTGTCCGGCTACCACATCAAGCTCTACCACGATGCCCTGACCAGCTGCTATAACCGCCGCTATTATGAGGATGTCATCAAAAGCCGGAGCGAGCCGGCCGGCGTGGCCGTGCTGGACCTTGACGATTTCAAGCTGTACAACGACACCTACGGCCATCAGGCCGGCGATGCAGCCCTGCGCACCGCCGTGGAGGTCGTGCGCGGCTGCATCCGCAAAAGCGACCACCTGATCCGCTACGGCGGCGATGAGTTTTTGCTCGTGCTGCCCGGCATTGCACAGGCGGCGTTTGTTGCCAAGCTGGAGCGCATCCGCCAGCAGCTGCACACCGCCGTTGTACCCGGCTACACCCGGCTGCAGATCTCGACCAGCATCGGCGGCGTGATGAGCCGCCCGGGCGAGAGCTGCGAGCAGGCGGCCTCCCGCGCGGACCGGCTGATGTATCAGGCCAAAAACCACAAAAACACCGTTGTGACCGAGGACACCGCCGGCACCGCCGCCCCCTCGGCCGCCGGGCGGGACCGGCAGGCCCGCCAGAATATCCTGATCGTAGACGATTCCGAGATGAACCGCGCGATTCTGGCCGAGATCCTCGGCAGTGATTACAATATACTGGAGGCCTCCAACGGGCAGGAATGTCTGACGATGCTGGACCAGTACGACACCGCCATTGCGCTGATCCTGCTGGACATCGTCATGCCGGTGATGGACGGCTTTGAGGTCCTGAACACAATGAACCGCAACCACCGGATCGAGGACATCCCGGTCATCATGATCTCAAGCGAGGACGCCGACACCGTTGTGCGCCGCGCCTATGAGCTGGGCGTCTCCGACTATGTGAGCCGCCCCTTTGACGCGGGGGTCGTCTACCGGCGCGTCTTTAACACGATCAAGCTCTACGCCAAGCAGCGGCGGCTCATCTCGCTGGTGACGAGCCAGATCCGTGAAAAAGAGAAGAACACCCAGATGCTGATCTCGATCCTGAGCGAGGCAGTCGAGTTCCGCAACGGCGAGAGCGGTGCCCATGTGCTGCACATCGGCACACTGACCCGGCACCTGCTGGAGCAGCTGACCCAAAAGACCGACCAGTACGCCCTGACGCCCGAACAGCAGGAGCTGATCGTCATGGCGTCGTCGCTGCACGACATCGGCAAGATCGCAATCGACGATGCGATCCTGAACAAGCCCGGGCGGCTGACCCGCGAGGAGTTCGACATCATGAAGCGGCACACCACGATCGGCGCGGCGATGCTGGACCAGCTGCACCGCTACCGCAACGAGCCGCTGGTGCGCACCGCCCATGAGATCTGCCGCTGGCACCATGAGCGGTGGGACGGCCGCGGCTACCCCGATGGGCTGAGCGGCGACCAGATCCCGATCTCGGCGCAGGTGGTGGCGATGGCCGATGTCTACGATGCCCTTGTGAGCAAGCGCGTCTACAAGGACGCCTACGCACCCGATGTGGCGGTGCAGATGATCCTACACGGCGACTGCGGGGCCTTCAATCCCCTGCTGCTGGAATGCCTGACCGACCTGCAGGACACCTTCAAGGCCGAGCTTGCCGCCCCCGAGGCGTGATACCGTCCGCTTGCGGGCGATTTTCCTGTTACTTTGCAACCAGTTTTCAAAAATTCCGTTGTGAAACTACCATTTTGCTGCCTGTGCGCGGGCTTGGATTGGGAATTATGCCGAAAATCGCCGTTTTCTGCCGCAGGATGCCGCTTTCGGTTGAATAGCGGCGCTTGATGTGGTAAAATTATACATGATTTATACGCAGGAACGGACAACCGCAAGCCGGCTGCCCTGCTTATATGATTTTGTACAGAAAGAATGAGAGGAATTTGGAGTTGCACGTCATTACAAAACGCGAAAAGATGCAGTACGCCTATGTGTTCCTGACGGACCTGCTGGCCCTGGCGGTCAGCATTCTGCTGTCGTGGCTGATCACTGACGGACTGTTCAATGTGCTGGTGCCCTACACCGCACGGGACTGGATGCAGACGCTCTGCACGCTGGCGCTGGCCTTTGTCGCAACCTTTTTCTGCTTTGACCAGACCGAGAACATCGTCACCCGCCGCCCCGGTGCCGAGATAAAACTCTCGCTCAAATTCAACCTGATGCTCTGCGTCATCTACTCGGCCCTGATGCTGCTGACCAAGGCAACGATGCTCGACTCCCGCTATTTTGCGGTGACGGTGCCGCTCATCAACGCTTTGCTGCTGCCGCTCGCGCATGGTGCGCTCAAGCGGCTGCTGCTCCATTTCCAGCGCAGCTGGGGCATGGAGAGTCTGGTCGGCATCGTGACGACCACCGACCGCGCCGACCGCCTCATCAATGAGATCGGCAAGGACTGGTCCCGCCGCATTGTCGGCGTGGCGCTGCTGGAGGCCACGCATGAGATCGTCGGCACCGAGATCGACGGCATTGCGGTGAAGGCGAACTTCACCGATTTTATGGACTGGATCCGGCGCGAGGCGCTCGACGAGGTCTATGTCGATGTGCCGATGGACAGCGGCGAGAGCTTCATCCCCTATCTGGAGGAGATGGAGAGCATGGGCCTGACCGTGCATTTCTGCCTGCCGCTGCTTGACCGGATCGAGGAGGCCTGCTGCGATGAAACAAGCGCTGCGCGGCTGAGCCGCACGCTGGGCCGCTGCGCGGGGGGCAGCATCGTGACAATGGGCACCGTGGAGCTGAAGCTGCGCGACCAGATTGCCAAGCGGTGCATGGACATCGTGGGCGGTCTGGTGGGCTGCATCCTCAGCATTCCGATCATTGCGATCGTGGCGATTCCCCTCAAGATCGAAAGCCCCGGCCCGCTCTTCTTCAAGCAGAAGCGCGTGGGCCGCAACGGACGGTACTTCTACATCCACAAGCTGCGCAGCATGTACATGGACGCCGAGGAGCGCAAAAAGGAGCTGATGGCCCAGAACGAGATGAACGGCCTGATGTTCAAGATGGAGGACGACCCCCGCGTGACCAAGGTGGGCAAGTTCATCCGCAAGACGAGCATTGACGAGCTGCCGCAGTTTTTTGATGTGCTGCGCGGCGATATGAGCCTTGTGGGCACCCGCCCGCCGACAGTGGACGAATACAAACAGTACGAGAGCCACCACAAGCGCCGCCTGTCGATGAAGCCGGGCATCACCGGCCTGTGGCAGGTCAGCGGCCGCAGCAACATCGAGGACTTTGAGGAGGTCGTCAAGCTGGATGTGACCTACATCGACAACTGGTCACTCTGGAATGACATCAAGATTTTGTTCAAGACCGTGTATGTAGTCTTCGCCGGACGCGGGGCGAAGTAAAAGCATCTTCCCGGGCGGCTCACACCGTGAGCTGCCCGGGATTTTTTATGGGGAAATCTTTGGCAGTCTGCGCCTTCCCCCTTTGGGGGAAGGTGTCTGCGGCCCCGACCGCAGACGGATGAGGGGGAAGTTCACCGCCGCAGTCCGTTTGCGCGCAGCCTCGGCAGGGCTTGCCCTCATCAGTCACCTTCGGTGACAGCTTCCCCCGCGGGGGAAGCCTTTTCCTTCCACGCCAAAACGGGGTCTGCTTTGCGGCAGGCCCCGTTTTGGTTGGTATAGGAAAATAGAGAATGGCTTTTGGCTGCCCGCGTCAGACGATCTTGCGGGCTTTGTGGACGCCGGTCTTTAAGAACTCGACCCACTCGGCAATGTTCACGGCGTGGTCGCCGAGGCGCTCCAGATACTTGTCGATCATAAACAGGTCGAGCGCCGTCTCGGCATCATCGGGGTGTGCCGCAATGTAGGCAGCGATCTCCTTGCTGATGCGGCCGAACATGGCATCACACTCATCATCGCGGGCAATGACCTGCGCGGCGGTGGACAGATCGACCTGCACATAGGCCGCGATGGCGTCCTTGACCATGTGCAGCGCAATATCGCCCATAGCGTAAAGGTCGTCCAGCACGCCGACGGTGCGCGCGCCCTCCGGGTGGAGGTGGAGCGTGATCTCGGCAATATCGCTGGCCTGATCGGCGATGCGCTCAATGTCGGTGACCATCTTGAGCGCCGTGGACACCTTGCGCAGATCGCCCGCGACCGGCTGCTGGCGCAGGAACAGCGTTAAGCAGCGGTGCTCGATCTCATGCTCGGCCGAGTCGATCTCGCTGTCCCGCGCAATGACGCTGCGCGCCAGCTCAACATCACCGGTGCGCAGGGCGGTCATGGCGCTCTCGATCGCGCCGCCCGCCGCATGGCCCATCCGGGCCAGCATCGTGTCCAGCTGCAGCAGCTCGGCATCGTACATTTTGCGTACACTTGTACCCATGTTGCAATCCTCCTTAACCGAAGCGGCCCGAGATATAATCCTCGGTGCGCTTATCCACAGGCGTTGCAAAGACGCGCTCGGTGGGGCCCATCTCGACCAGCTCGCCCAGCAGGAAGAACGCCGTCTTATCGCTGATACGCGCGGCCTGCTGCATGTTGTGGGTGACCATGACGATCGTGTAGTTTTCCTTCAGCTCGGTGGCCAGCTCCTCGACCTTGGAGGTCGAGATGGGGTCCAAGGCGCTCGTCGGCTCGTCCATGAGCAGGACCTCCGGCTCGACAGCCAGCGCGCGCGCAATGCAAAGGCGCTGCTGCTGGCCGCCCGACATACCGAGGGCGCTCTTGTTCAGACGGTCCTTGACCTCGTCCCAGATGGCCGCGCCGCGCAGGGATTTTTCGACGATCTCGTCCAGCTGGGCCTTATTATGGATGCCGTGGGTGCGCGGGCCGTAGGCAATGTTGTCGTAGATCGACATCGGGAAGGGGTTCGGCTTCTGGAACACCATGCCGACCCGCTTGCGCAGGACGTTGACGTCCATCTTATCCTTGTAGATGTCCACGCCGTCCAGTTTGATGTCGCCGGAGATGCGGCAGCCCTCGACAAGGTCGTTCATCCGGTTCAGGCTCTTCAAAAAGGTCGATTTGCCGCAGCCGGACGGGCCGATAAAGGCAGTGATCTCCTTTTCCGGGATGTCGATGTTGATGTTTTTCAGCGCATGGAAGCTGCCATAGTACAAATCCATGCCGCGGACTTCAAATTTGTTCATGAAATGACCTCTTTGCTATATCTTCGTTTTGCGCGGGTTTTAGCGGCACGGTTCAGCGGAGGGGTCAAGACCCCTCCCTACAATTTGCCGGTCATGGGTGCCCTGTAGGGAGCGGTCTTGACCGCTCCGGGCAGTGTTCCCATCAACACCCGCTCCGTTCTCTCTGCAGCGTAGGGACCGCAACTTTACTTCTTCGCCAGCCTGCCGGCCACAAAGCCGGACAGGCAGTTGATGACCAGCACCAGCACCAGCAGCACAACGGCGGTGCCGTAGGTCTGGCCGATGTAGAGCCCCTCGCTGGAGAGCAGGTACATGTGTACGGCCAGCGTGCGGGTGGAGCTGAATACGCTGGTGGGGATCTTGGCGACCGAGCTGGCCGTGTAGATCAGCGCGGCGGTCTCGCCCACGATGCGGCCCGTGGCCAGAATAACGCCGGACAAAATACCCGGCATGGCGGACGGCAGCACAATGGTAAACACCGTGCGCAGCTTGCCGGCGCCGAGGCCGAAGCTGCCCTCGCGGTAGGAGTCGGGCACGGCGATGAGCGCCTCCTCAGTCGTGCGCATGATGACCGGCAGCACCATGATTGCCAGCGTGAACGCACCCGCGATCATGCTGTAGCCCCAGTGCAGCTGGGTGACGAAGAACAGCATACCGAACAGGCCGTAGACGATAGACGGGATGCCCTGCAGCGTCTCGGTCGTGACGCGCACGACCTTGACGAGCTTGCTGCCGCGGCGGGCGTACTCAACCAGCCAGATGGCGGCAAAAATGCCGAGCGGCGTGGCGATGAGCAGCGCGAAGGCGGTCATCAGCACGGTATTGATGAGGGCGGGCGTCAGCGAGACATTCTCGGAGTTATACTCCCATGCGAAAAGCTCGGGCTTGAGGTTGGGGATGCCCATGACGAGGATGTAGCCGATCAGGAACACCAGCACGGCGGCCGTCAGGAAGGCGGCGATCCGCACCAGCCACCGCAGCGCGGCAGCCTGTGCGCGGGCGGCGCGGCGGTTCTGCCCGCCGCCGGGCATAAGCGTATGCGGTCTTGCGCAGGTCATATCGGCCGCAGTCTTTGTTGCGGTGATCTCAGGCATGGTCGCTGCCCCCTTTCACAAGGCTGAAGCAGAGGTTGATGAGCAGGATAAAGACGAACATCACAACGCCGGTGGCGATCAGCGCCTCGCGGTGGAGGTCGGCGGCGTAGCCCATCTCGATGACGATGTTGGAGGTCATCGTGCGCAGGCCCTGGAACAGGCCCTTGGGCATCCATGTCTGGTTGCCTGCGACCATGACGACCGCCATCGTCTCACCGATGGCGCGGCCGATGCCGAGGATGACCGCCGACAGCACGCCGGACTTGGCGGCGGGCAGCACCGCGCAGAAAACGCTGCGTTCATGGGTGGCGCCCAAGGCCAGACTGCCCTCATAGTAGCTGTTGGGAACGGCGTCAAGGCTCGTCTTGCTGACCGTAATGATGGTGGGCAGGATCATGATACCCAGCAGCACGGCGGCGGTGAAAAGGCTCATACCCTTGCCGCTTTTGACATGCAGCACCGTCTTGAAGAAGGGGGTCTTGACCATAGCCTGTACAGCCGGCACCAGCACGATCATGCCGAAGAAGCCGTAGACGACCGATGGGATACCCGCCAGCAGCTGCACTGCCGGCAGCATGACCCGGTTGATGGCCGGGCTGGCAAAGCGGGACATATAAATGGCGGTCAGCAGGCCGATGGGCACGCCGACGAGGATAGCCCCCGCCGTGACATAGATGCTGCCCAGAATCATCGGCAGGATGCCGAAGATGTCGTTGCCGGGCTTCCATGTCGTGCCGAGCAGGAACTGCATCGGCCCGATCTTGAACAGGGTAGGCACACCGTTTGCAAACAGGAAGATGCAGATCAGCGCCACTGCCAGAATGGATACACAGGCGCAGAGGGTAAACACCACCTGCATGACGCCTTCTTTTAGCTTGGAGGTCATTTCCTATACTCCTTACCTTGAATCGTGGCGGGCAGTTCACCTAAAGCAGTGCCCTTCCGCCAACTCTCGTCTGCCATACACACGGAGGGGTCAAGACCCCTCCCTACTATGCCGTTTTACAAGACATTCTGTAGGGAGCGGTCTTGACCGCTCCGGGCCGTTGGCCTTTGTAGCTTGCTTTCTATTGCATTGCGAGGTAGGGGCCGGACATGTCCGGCCCGCGGCCTTCCCATAACCGCGCGGTCACGGGTACGCTGCGGGCGGGGCATGCCCCGCCCCTACGGTGCTGCTATACTTTACTGCACGTCGGCCCAGGTGGTCAGCTCGCCGGTGTAGATGCCCTTGATCTGGTCAACGGTCAGATCCTCGGTGGTGTTGGCGGGGTTGACAACGACTGCGATGCCGTCCAGTGCCAGAACGGTAGCCTTGGCACCGCCCTCAACCTCGGAGTCCTTCAGCTCACGGCTGGCCATGCCGATGGTGTAGGTGCCGTCCAGCGCGCCGGAAACGCCGGTGGTGGAGTCGGTGGTGAGCAGCTCAAGCTCAGCGTTGGGGTTGACAGTCTTGTAGGCCTCGATCAGCTTCTCCATCAGCGGAGAGACGGAGGAGGAGCCGCCGACGGTGATCTTGCCGGCAGGCTGGGCGGAGGTAAAGTCCGCGCCGTCCTCGCCGATGTAGCCCTTATCGGTGGCGAGTGCCTGGCCGTCCTTGCTCAGGCAGTAGGCGATGAAGTCCACGGCCACAGGGTCGGTGGCATCGCCGTTGGTAACGATGTTGAACGGACGGGCCAGCACATAGCTGCCGTCCTTGACGGTCTCGGCGGAGGCGGCCACACCGCCGACCGTGACGGCCTTGACGGTGTCGTTCAGAGAGCCGAGGCTGATGTAGCCGATGGCGGTCTCATCGTTGGCAACAGCGGTCATGACGCCGTTGGTGCTGGACTGGATGGCAGCGGCCTCGGTGGTGTTATCAACCTTCTTGCCGTCAGCGTTCTTCTCCTCAACGCCGGTCAGTTCAATGAAGGCGCCGCGGGTGCCGGAGCCGTCCTCACGGGAGATGACTGTGATGTCCTGATCGGTGTCAAAGTCACCGGCGGGGGCAGCCTCCGCCGGGGCGGCCTCGCTGGAGGCGGTGCTCTCAACAGGAGCAGCCGAGGAAGCGGCGGCGGAATCAGAGGAACCGCAGGCGGCAAGGCTCAGGGCCAGGGCAGCGGCGGTAACGGCAGCAATAGCAGATTTGCGTTTCATGTGTGTGTACTCTCCCTTTTCACCAAATTTATGTGGTATAGTTTGTGCATTTTGCAGTGCTTCACCGGAAGCAAAGCCATTGTACCGCATTTCCGTGCAGGTATCGACCATGGTGCGGTACAATCGCGGTAAAGCTTTTGCAAAGATGTCCCCGGTTTTGTGTGGGAACGGTAAAGTTTGTAAAGAATATGCAAAAACAGCAGGGGTGCGGGATGGGAAGAGAGGCGGCGGGGTGAGGGCACCCCGCCCTACGCACGGATTTTTAAGTGGGATTGTAGGGCGGCCAGCCCTCTGGCCGCCGTGGCCGTTTGCGGCGGCGGGAAGGTGCTCGGGAGGGATGAATCCCGCCCCTACGGATGAACCGTTGACGGCAGTTTAACGGAAGGTAGCGGAGGGGTCAAGACCCCTC
>ERZ506978.457-NODE-457-length-19853-cov-5.085867_pt1 | contig 19853 bp, 18 predicted proteins | sample MGYA00512888_ERZ506978 | MGnify/ENA metagenome assembly ERZ506978
GTTACACTTTTTTAGCTGAAATCCAATATTCAAAAAGGGCTTTGTTACAGTTTCGTTTTCTTACAACAGTATATTTGGCATTCACAAAACCAACAGAGGATAAAATATCTGTATATATTTTTTCTGACGGAACAGAATTTCCATAGAAATTTGAATTGCCAACAATATAATGAACAGTGCCACCAGGTTGAATGGCATTATAAACAGACTGAATATGGATTGCCATATCGTCAAAATATTTAAGAACATAATTTGCCATTAAACCAGCGGATCTATTTTCAGCTTTTGAAATATTATCAGCTATATTAAACAAATAATCCGGAAGCAAATTAGTTTGTTTTTTCCAGGTGGATAATTTGCTAGTTGCTGACCCCCAGGTTCCACCGATTGTATTCCAATCTAGATTACTAGCATCATCGGGTGTGTTTAGATAGCCAAGCCAATACATATAAGGACGAAGTTCTCTGATGTACGAAATTCTATTTGGGTAGGGTGGCGATGTTATCAATGTGTCAAATGGCTGAAACGTATTTGCGAAAACACTCATTGAATTATGAAGTGAAACATCAGTTCTGGCTACCGGTTGATCTTTTAGACTTTCTGCGATTGCCTCACAAATAGACGCAAAAGACATTTTTCCATCTTCAAAAGTGAACGTACTATCATCTTCCGAATCGCCGAAAGAAGTGGATACATGATTAAATGCAGCATTCGATAGTGCAATTATTTCTCGACAAAAAGCAACCTTCAACAAATCAGCAACGACTTTGTCATTAACGGACCAAATACATGTTTTAAGTTTTGCCAAAAAACTTAACTGCCTTTTGTGCCACCAGCGTTCTATATGGAAGATATTTGGATATGCATATTCATCAGCTCCGTCTACAATAGAAAGAATATGTGTATATTCTTCAACAAACTCTAAAATTTGTACATTTGTATAAAATGCGGTTTTCGTGGACGCTAGCCAAACGAGAAAAGGGTTCACATCATAAGCAAATGAAGAAATTCCTTTGTTGGCGCATACGAGTTCAGTGGTTCCAGTTCCAGAAAATGGTTCAAATAAGCACTGAGGAGTATAATCTAGGTCATTTAGTATATGCTCAACCATTTTTACAGAATAGGCGGGGGTTAACCTTAACCATCCATGACGACCCAATTTTTTGTTATACTTGAAAGTATACTGCGAATTTTGTTTTACTACCATTATTTGGCCCTCATTAATTCTTCGAGTATTTTCTGTGTTTCACTTTTGAAGAAACACTGATTGGATGACAGAAAATCTGCGAAATCAAAACCGATAATATTTTTGAAAAAATCAAATGTCGAAATATATTCGGTTGAGTTTAGGTGACCTTCAAGGATTAGCCATTTCGATTGACTATATCTTGTGACAATGTCGTCGTCAATTTGTGATGACATGACCATCAAGCAAGGTATATAGCCGTTTACATATGCATTTGAAGCATTCGCAATATCAGCGTTTTGACGTTTTGAATCCTTACTTTTATATCCTTGACGAACTTCAAAAACGACGCCAGTCATAGCTTGTCTCACTGGGAACGCTAGATTTAATTGCTCACACAATTGATCTTTCCAGTCGATCAACCGAGATTTTGCGGCTTTATTTGTAACATCATTAAAAATTATTCGAGCATCTAAGGAGAGTGTACGCACTTTTCCGTTTGGCGCAGGAACTTGATATGACCATTTTACGCCTTTTTCATCTAGCCCAAGATTATCCATAAGGATTTCACGAACAAGGCGTTCGCTACCGATACCAATTTGACGGTATATACTCGTAATGCCACCGGCAGCCTTATGAGCGGAATACATAAGAGGATTGTCAAGGCCTAACCATTTATAAAAAGAATCTGCGCCATACAAAGCTTGAAAATCGTTGAGGGATAAGCCCTTTCCACGACCATGACCAAATTTAGGAGAATAAGTTGCACACTCGCGTATAGGTGAAATAAGGATTTCGCGATATTTTTCATTTAGAGCTTCGTTCATGCGTTGTACCTCGCTTTTGATTCTGTTTGAGTAAAAAGGAGCTTTTCTATAGAATGGAGGTTTTTAGTACTCGAAAGCACAGTTTTGGTTCTATCTGTTGCAAAAAATTGGATAGAATGCAAGAATAACATTAATAAATACACATCAATTATAGCATATAAAACAAAAAAGGCAACTCACCTTTCAGTAAGTTGCCTTGGTGCGCCGGAAGGGACTCGAACCCCCGACCTTCTGATTCGTAGTCAGACACTCTATCCAGCTGAGCTACCGGCGCATATTCTCTTGTGCGTTCCGCTCGAGAACGTGTTCTATTATAGCGTCATCCGGGGAGAAAGTCAACCCTTTTTTTCAAAAAACTTTAAAAAAAGGGCAAATGGGCAACTTGCCCTAAATTTTGCGGGGCAGGGGAGAGCATTTCGGCCATTTGTCGTTGATTGTTGGGGTACAGAGAATTGACAAATACTTTGCAACATTTTATAATAAAATAAATTCTTGGATATTGGCGATGGCGTTTGCGGGCCGCAGCCGCCATCGACTTTTTTATTCTTCAATGTGTGCGCCGTACACGAACAGGCGTGTGCGTACAGCGCAGGATAGGGAAGGATTGACCCGGAATTGACCCCAATTTGTATTCCAATAAGAAACGGAGTGGCACTAAACCATGGCGAAGTACATCGTCAAGCGCGTGGCAATGGGCATTTTCAGTGTGTTCATCGTTGCGACCCTTACCTTTTTCATCATGAACCTGGTCCCCGGCGGTCCGTTCGTGGCTGAAAAGTCCATCAGCAAGGCAGCCCAGCAGGCTCTGGCCGAGAAATACGGTCTGGACAAGCCTCTGGGGGTGCAGTACCTTAACTATATGAACAGCCTGATCCACGGCGACATGGGCCTGAGCTTAAAGCAGCGCGGCCGTACCGTCAACCAGATCATCTTCTCCAAGCTGCCTGTGTCTGCCCGCACCGCCGGTCTGGCCGTGCTGGTAGCGCTCTGCGTCGGCATCCCGCTGGGCTGTCTGTCTGCGTATAACCGAGGGAAATGGGCGGACAACCTGATTATCGTCTTTGCCACCTGCGGCATCGCCATCCCGAGCTTTATCTCCAGCGTTGTGCTTTTGTACACCTTCGGCATGAACCTCAAGCTGCTGCCCACCGTCGGCCTGAACGAGCCTGCGGCCTACATCATGCCGGTCACGGCGCTGGCGATCTATCCCACCGCCTACATCACCCGCCTGATGCGCTCGAGCCTGCTCGATGTCATGGGGCAGGATTACATGCGCACCGCCCGCGCCAAGGGCGTTTCCAGCGTGAAGATCCTCTTCAAGCATGCGCTGCGCAACGCCATTCTGCCCGTTGTCACCTATGTCGGCCCGATGCTGGCCGGCCTGATGACCGGCTCCTTCGTGGTCGAGAAGATCTTCTCGATCCCGGGTCTGGGCCGCGACTTTGTGTCCGCCATCACCAACCGTGACTACATGATGATCATGGGCACCACCATTCTGCTGGCCGCCCTCGTCATTGTGGCCAATGTGGTCGTTGATATTCTGTACAAGATCATCGACCCGCGCATCAAGCTGAAGTAAGGAGGAGCAGACAAAATGGAAAATCTGAAAAAGAATCCGTTGAGCCTGCAACTCAACGTGGAGGATTTCGCCCCCGCATCCAACGAGGAGAAAAAGAGCCTTGTCATCATGCGCGAGAGCGTCAACTTCTGGAAGGACGGCATGCGCCGTCTGCGCAAAAACAAGATCGCCATGGTCAGCCTGGTCGTCATCCTGCTCATCGCGTTTATGGCCTATGTTCTGCCGTCCCTGTGGCCCTACAGCTATGAGCTGCAGATCAAGGGCAGCAACAACTTGGCTCCGTTCGAGTATTCTGCCGCTGAGCAGAAGCTCATCGACGCGGGCGAGAAGGTCTTTCCGCACATTCTCGGCACCGACCGTATGGGCCGTGACTTTGCTGTGCGTGTCATGATGGGCACCCGCGTCTCCCTGTCTGTCGGCCTGCTGGCCTCTGTGCTGGTCCTGCTCATCGGCGCGACCTACGGCGCCATCTCCGCATTTGCGGGCGGCTGGATCGATAACATCATGATGCGTATTACCGATATTCTCTACACCATCCCCGACATCCTGCTCATCATCCTGCTGGCCATGGCCATCAAGGAGCCGCTGGAGGGCCTGGCCACCAAGCCCGGCTTCGGCTGGATGCAGAAGCTCGGACCCAACATGGTGTCGATCTTCATCATCTTCGCGCTGCTGTACTGGGTCGGCATGGCGCGTATCGTCCGCTCTCAGGTCCTGACGCTGAAGGAGAGCGAGTATGTCACCGCAGCCCGCGCACTCGGCGCGTCCGGCGGCCGCATCATCAAGAAGCATCTGCTGACGAACTGCATGGGCACCCTGATCGTCACCACCACCCTGCAGATCCCGTCCTCCATCTTTACCGAGAGCTACCTGAGCTTCCTCGGTCTGGGCGTTGCGGCGCCCATGCCGTCTTTGGGCTCGCTTGCAACCGATGCCGTCAAGGGCATGAACACCTACCCCATGCTGCTGATCGCGCCCGCGCTGATGATCAGCATCATGATCCTTGTGTTCAACCTGTTCGGCGATGGTCTGCGCGATGCTTTTGACCCGAAACTGAAGAGCTAAAGGAAGGGAGGAAGAATCATGAGCGAAAAAATTCTTGAGATCAAGGACGAACGCCTGTCCTTCTTCACCCCTGCCGGTGAGGTCAAGGCGCTGAACGGCGTTTCCTTCAGCATGAATCAGGGCGATGTGCTGGGCATTGTCGGCGAGTCCGGCTCCGGCAAGTCTGTCACGGCCTACTCCATTATGGGCCTGACCGCCTACCCCGGCCGTCTGGTTGGTGGTACGGTGTGGTTCAACGGCCACCAGATCGACAAGATGACCGAGAAGGAATTCCGCAAGATTCGCGGCAATGAGGTTTCGATCATCTTTCAGGACCCGATGACGAGCCTGAACCCGGTGTACACCATCGGCAACCAGATCGTTGAGGTCATCCTGCTGCACACCCAAAAAACCAAGCAGGAGGCGTGGGCCCGCGCCAAGGAGCTGCTGGAGTTGGTCGGCATCAACGAGCCGGAGCGCCGCCTGAAGCAGTACCCGCATGAGCTGTCCGGCGGTATGCGCCAGCGCGTGATGATCGCCATTGCACTGGCCTGCGAGCCGAAGCTGCTCATCGCCGACGAGCCGACCACCGCGCTGGATGTGACCATTCAGGCGCAGATCCTTGAGCTGATGAACGACCTGCGCCACAAGCTGGGTATGTCGATCATCATGATCACCCATGACCTCGGTGTTGTTGCCCAGATGTGCGAGAAGATCGCCGTCATGTACGCCGGCCACATCGTTGAGTACGGCACGACCGATGAGATCTTCTACAACCCGCAGCATGAGTACACCAAGGGTCTGATCAACTCGATCCCCAAGCTGAACGCCGAGGAGAAGGAGCGTCTGGTGCCCATCGAGGGCCAGCCCGTTGACCTGCTGAACCCGCCTGCGGGCTGCCCCTTCGCGCCGCGCTGCAAGAGCTGCATGAAGGTCTGCCTGAACAAGATGCCGCCCAAGACCGAGTTGAGCGACACCCACTACACCTATTGCTGGCTGCGCCAGAAGGAAGAATTTGAGAAAGGAGGCAAGGCCGAATGAGTGAGCAGAAGAATCTGGTCGAGGTACAGCACCTGCAGCAGTATTTCCCTGCCGGCGGCGTGGGCAAGAACAAGCAGTATGTGCAGGCTGTCGATGATGTAAGCTTTGCCATCCGCAAGGGCGAGACTCTGGGTCTGGTCGGCGAGTCCGGCTGCGGCAAGACCACCACCGGCCGCACCCTGCTGCGTTTGTATGAGCCGACGGACGGCACCATCATCTATGACGGAAAGGTGCTGTTCGACAAGAAAAAGAAGATCGCGGTGGACATGCTGCCCTACCGCCGCCGTATGCAGATCGTCTTTCAGGACCCCTACGCGAGCCTTGACCCCCGCATGACGATTGGCGACATTGTGGGCGAGGGCATCGACATCCACCACCTGTGCGCCAACGCCAAGGAGCGCCACGACAAGATCATCTCCCTGCTGGAGCGTGTCGGCCTGAACAGTGAGCATGCCAACCGCTACCCGCACGAGTTCTCGGGCGGTCAGCGTCAGCGTGTCGGCATCGCCCGTGCGCTGGCTGTGGACCCGGAGTTCATCGTCTGCGATGAGCCGGTCTCCGCGCTGGATGTCTCGATTCAGGCGCAGGTCGTCAATATGTTTGAGGATCTGCAGCAGGAGATGGGGCTGACCTACCTCTTTATCGCGCATGACCTGAGCGTTGTCAAGCATATCTCCAACCGCATCGGTGTTATGTATCTGGGCAAGCTGGTCGAGCTGGCCGACAGCTTTGAGCTGATCGCCCACAGCGTCCACCCCTACACCCGCAGCCTGATCTCGGCCATTCCGGTGGCTGACCCTGTGACGGCCCGCCAGAGCCACCGCATTGTGCTGCAGGGCGATGTGCCCAGCCCGCTGAACCCGCCGAGCGGCTGCCGCTTCCGCACCCGCTGCCCCTACGCCGATGAGCGCTGCGCCGCCGAGGTGCCCGAGTTCAAGGAGGTCAGCAGCGGCCATTGGGCGGCCTGCCACCATCTGGATAAGGTAAAGTAAGAATCTGTCCGCCGACTGACTTCACTTGGCTTGTAACTTATACTTATACAGGGCGGCTCACCGCGGCCGCCTTGTGTTTTTACCAAAAATGTGCGCGACAGAGAAACATTCATTTGTGTGCCACAGAATTGTGCGCGAGTGAAACACAAACGGATTTTCTATCAAAACAGTTACAAAAGTTACAGAACACTTGCAAATGCCGCTTTAGGGTGGTAAAGTATAAATATTCACTCCGTTGGGGGCCACGCCCCCGAGGGGGATTGGGTATAAAAGTATAATGAATTTGGAGGGTATTCCACATGAAGATGAAGAACATTGCTGCCGTGGCTATGGCCGGCTGCATGGCTGCTTCTCTCGCTGCCTGCGGCGGCTCTGCAAGCTCCGCAGCCTCCACCGAGACCAGCACCGCTGCATCCACCGAGGTTGCCACCGGCGAAGAGAGCACTGGCACTGCCAACGGTTTCACTGTCGAGTACGGACCTAACCCCGAGACGCTGGACCCCGCGCTGAACAGCGCAATCGACGGCGCCAACACGCTGATCACTGTCTTTGAGCCGCTGCTGCTCATCGATCAGAACAACGAGGTCATCCCCGGCCAGGCTGAGAGCTACACTGTCAGCGATGACGGTCTGGTCTGGACCTTCACGATGCGTGACGGCCTGAAGTGGAGCGATGGCTCCGACCTGACCGCGAAGGACTTTGAGTACTCCTTCAAGCGTCTGGCCGCGCCCGACACCGCTGCCCCCTATGCTGAGACCGTTGTCGGCATGATCGACGGCTATGAGGATGCCGTCGGCAACCCCGATGCAGACGGCAACATGACCACCGAGCCTGACTTCGACGCCCTGAATGTCGTTGCCAGCGAGGATGGCAAGACCCTGACCGTCACCCTGAGCTACCCCTGCGCTTACTTTGACAAGCTGGCTGCCTTTGCCGCCATGAGCCCTGTGCAGCAGGCCACTGTTGAGGCCAACGGCGATGCATGGTGCACGCAGCCCGACACCTACGTCTGCAACGGCCCCTACATGATCACCGATTGGGTCCCCTCCGAGCGTATTGTTCTGTCCAAGAACCCGAACTATGTCGGCGGCTGGGATTCCTCCAAGATCGTTTCCGACACCATCACCCTGCTCCTGCTTGAGGATTCCAGCGCCGCCTACGCCGCTTACAACAGCGGTGAGGCACAGCTCGTCAAGGATGTTCCCACCGATGAGATCCCCAGCCTGACCAAGGCTGAGGACGGCGGCGACTTCTACGTTGACACCATCCTGGGCACCTACTACATCTCCCTGAACGACCAGAAGGAGCCGTTCAACGATGTCAATGTCCGTAAGGCTCTGAGCCTGGCCATCGACCGTGACTATGTTGCCAACACCATCATGCAGGGCACCTACACCCCCGCCTACAATCTGGTCGGCCCCGGCATTGTCGATGAGAACGGCATGTTCTACGACAACGCCAACGGCGGCAAGACCTACATCAGCGAAGACTACGAGGCCAACCTCGAGGCTGCCAAGCAGGCTCTGGCCGATGCCGGCTATCCCAACGGCGAAGGCTTCCCCGTCATCGAGTACAGCACCAACGATGCCGGTTACCACACCCCCGTTGCTGAGTATCTGCAGCAGGCCTGGGGCGAGCTGGGCATCACCGTGAACATCAACAAGGTCGAGTGGGCCAGCTTTACCCCGCTGCGCCGCGCCGGCGACTATGACGCTTCCCGTAACGGCTGGGTCATGGACTACAACGATCCCTCCAACATGATCGAGCTGTTCACCACCGGCAACGGCAACAACGATGGTAAGTACTCCAGCGCTGACTTTGATGCCGCAATCGAGGCTTCCAAGGTTGCTGACAAGAGCGTCCACTTCCAGAAGCTGCATGAGGCTGAGGACATCTTGATGAATGATTACGCCTGCATCCCGGTGGCCTACTACAACGACTTCTGGCTGCAGAGCCCCTCTCTGAAGGGCACCTGGCACAGCCCCTACGGCTACTGGTACCTGCAGTACGGCTATGTTGAGGAGTAATTCCTTATAAAGAAAAGGCACATCCCGCGCTGGGATGTGCCTTTTTTGTTTGTGCGGCTTCCCCTGCGGGGGAAGCTGTCAGCGGCTCCGCCCGCTGACTGATGAGGGGCGGACTCTCCGCAGCTGGCCCATGAAAGGGCGGCTGCAATACAGCCGCCCCTCATCCGACCTCACTTCGCTCGGCCACCTTCCCCCTGCGGGGGAAGGCAAGAAAGTTACGCGCCTAAGGTTGCCGCCATGACAGCCTTGATCGTGTGCATACGGTTTTCGGCCTCCTGAAAAACGATGGACTGGCGGCTGGTGAACACCTCGTCCGTTACCTCCATTTCGGCGCGGCCGAACCGCTCGCCCATTTCCCGGCCAATGGCGGTCTTGTGGTCGTGGTAGGCCGGCAGGCAGTGCATAAAGACGGCGGTGTGCTTGGCCTTGGCCATCAGCGCGGCGTTGACCTGATAGGGGGCCAGCGCGTTGATGCGCTCCTCCCATACGGCGGTCGGCTCGCCCATGCTGACCCACACATCGGTGTAGACGGCATCGGCCCCGGCTACGGCATCGGTGTCCTCGGTCAGGGTGACGCTGCCGCCGCTCAGGCGTGCAAACTCCTCGCAGCGGGCAACAAGCTCGGGGTTCGGCCAGTAGGCCTTCGGCGCACAGGCCACAAAATGCAGGCCCATCTTGGCGCAGCCGATCATCAGGCTGTTGCCCATGTTGTAGCGGGCGTCACCCATGTAGACAAGCTTTAGCCCCTGCAGGCTGCCGAAGCGCTCGCGCAGGGTCAAAAGGTCGGCTAGGATCTGGGTGGGGTGGTACTCGTTGGTCAGGCCGTTCCACACCGGCACGCGGGCGTGCAGCGCCAGCTCCTCCACGATCGACTGGCCGTAGCCGCGGTACTCGATGCCGTCAAACATGCCGGAAAGCACCTCGGCTGTGTCTGCGATGGATTCCTTTTTGCCGATCTGGCTGCCGGTGGGGTCCAGATAGGTCGTGCCCATGCCCAGATCGTGGGCGGCTACCTCAAACGCGCAGCGGGTGCGGGTGGAGGTCTTTTCAAAAATCAGCGCAACATTTTTGCCGCGCAGCGTGTCATGGGGGATGCCGGCCTTCTTTTTAGCCTTCAGCTCGGCTGCCAGCTCCAGCAGGCCGCCGATCTCTGCGGGGGTAAAGTCCAGCAATGTCAAAAAATCATGCCCTACGAGGTCCATATTCATTCTCCTTTTAAAAATTCGTTGCTAGTGTATAAATATACATGCATTATAGCACATTTTCCGCGGATATGCAAGCGCAGCTTTTTGTGATATAATGATACCATGCAAAAAAAACAGCGCCCGGCAAGGAGGAAAGCGGTATGGCAAAAATCTACTTTCATGTCGATGTAAACTCGGCATTTCTTTCCTGGTCGGCGCTCAAGGCCCTGCGGGACGGCGGCACGGTGGATCTGCGCACGATCCCGGCCGTGGTCGGCGGCGATGAAACCAAGCGCCACGGCGTTGTGCTGGCCAAGAGCGGCCCCGCCAAGCAGTACGGCATCAAAACGGGGGAGAGCCTGTTCGCGGCCCGCACCAAATGCCCGGGGCTGACGGTCGTGCCGCCGGATTTTGACTGGTATGTGCAGAACAGCAAGGCGCTGATCCAAATCCTGAACGACTATACGCCCGATGTTGAGCAGTACAGCATTGACGAAGCGTTTCTGGACATGACCGGGACCGAGGCGCTGTTCGGCCCGCCGCTGACGGCGGCGCACACGATCCGCCGCCGCGTGTGCCGCGAGCTGGGCTTTACGGTCAATGTGGGCATCGCCCCCAACCGCCTGCTTGCCAAGATGGCCTCGGACTTTCAAAAGCCGGACAAGGTCCACACCCTCTATCTGTATGAGGTGGAAAAAAAGATGTGGCCGCTGCCGGTGGGGGAGCTGTTCGGCGTTGGCCCCAGCGCGGCCAAAAAGCTGAACAGCTGCGGCATTTATACAATAGGGAATCTGGCCGCACAGGATCGGGCCACGGTGGTTTCACTGTTCGGGGCGCGCGGCGATACGCTGTGGAACTACGCCAACGGCCGAGAGGCCGACCCCGTGACAAAGCAGGGCAGCCGCGACAACAGCTACGGCAACAGCGTGACAATGCCCCGCGACCTGCCCCGGCCCGAGGAGGCGGAGGCCACGATGCTGGCGCTCTGCGATTCGGTCGGGCGGCGGCTGCGGGCGGACGGCAAGACCGCCCGGGTCGTGACGGTACAACTGGTGGACAATGCGTTCCGCCGCACCAGCCACCAGACGACCCTGCCCAACCCGACCAACTCCACCGACCGGCTCTACCGTGTGGCGGTCGAGCTGATGCGCCAGATGTGGCCGGCGCGGCCCGTGCGTCTGGTGGGCGTCAGCGCCGAAAAGACCGGCGAGGATAACTTTGAGCAGATGGACCTTTTTACCGATGCCGCGCGGATCGACAAGCAGGAAAAGCTCGACCGCGCTGCCGATGCGCTGCGCCGCAGGTTTGGCGGCGCTGCCGTGACCCGCGCCACGCTGCTGACCCCCGACACCCGCAAGCCCGAGGCGCTGAGCGCCGCCAAGGAACGCGAGAAAGAGAAAAAATGACAGGCGCGGGCGGCCCGAACCACAAGCAGCGGGCATCCGCGCACCGCAGCGCGCGGACAAAGTATGGCTACACCTATTGACAAGCAAGTGTATTATGCGTATAATACACTTAAAGCACAATATAAAACCGGGAAAGGAGGCGGAACACTTGGTAAATTTCAGCGGGCTGCAATTTCATGACGGCGCGCCGGTCTACCAGCAGATTGCGGAATACCTCAAACGGCAGATCCTGACGGGCGTGGTGCAGGACGGCGATCCGATGCCCAGCCGGCGGGAGCTGGCCGCGCAGACCGGCATCAACCCCAACACGGCCCAAAAGGCCTACCGCCTGATGACCGAGGAGGGCTATGTCGTCACGGACGGCAACAGCGGCAGCTATCTGCGGCTGACCCCCGCCCTGCGGGAGAAAATTGACGAGGAGCTGACCCGCGGCCTTGTGGAGGATTTTGTGGCCCGGGCCAAGGCCAACCGACTGAGCTACAAAAAGGTCATTGCGCTGGTCAGCGAGCTTTGGGACGACGAGGCGTAGGACGAGGCTTTCGTTTTTTTAAGTTAAGCGTACTATACTTATAATACACAAGGAGGAATCCAGATGCAGCATACCTTTACCCTTGCCGCGTGGAATTTCCGTCTGGCGCGGCGCAGTCTGCTGGCACTGTGGGGCTTTTTTGCCGCCCAGCAGGCAGCGGTCATCCTGTGGCGGGCCGCGCAGCCGGGGGCGGCCGGGCTGGGGCTGGCGTCCCATTATTACGCTACAATGCAGATTTTTGCCTACCTGGGGTTCTACCTGCTCACCGCGCTGGAAGCGGGGATGGCCACCCACAACAGCCGCCGCGCCCGCAGCGGCTATACATGGGCCACGCTGCCCGGCACGCCGGGGCAGAAGTTTGCGGCCAAGGCCATCACGATCGCCGCTGCCGAGCTGGTCTTTGCCGCGTGGCAGCTTGTGTGGTACATCGTGGAGTTTTACCCCGTCACAGCGCTGGAAGGCTGGCGCCGCCGCCAGCTGTACGGCGCGGTGCTGCCCGCCGCCAACCTGTATGAGCAGGTCGTTGCCAACAACCTGTTCGCCCGCCTTTTGCCGCGCCGCCCGGCACAGATAGTGATCCTGCTGGGGATTCTGGCCCTGTCCGCCGCGATGCTGGCCGCGCTGGACACGGTGCGCGGCTGGCGCAAGCTGCCCGTCTTTGCCAGCGGCCTGTTCTGCGCTTGGGTGTGCTTCTACATCGTGAGCATCGAGCAGCATCTTGAATGGCTGCTTGACGAGCCGCGTTATGCCTTCCGTATCGCTGCGGCCGTTGTGCTGGCTGTGCTGACCGTCTGGTGGGCGGTGCGCAGCATCCGCCGCGGCGAGGCAGCCTGAAAGGGGAGTGACCAGACATGAAAACGAAAAAATCAACATCTCTGCGGAATTTTGTGACAGCAATCGTTCTGGCCGCCGCCCTGCTGGCCGCAGGCGCGCTTTGGGTGCTGCTGGGCTGGCGCGGTGCGCTGGATGTCACCCTCACCGATCTGGCGGGCGACCCCGCCGCGCTGCGCGGCTTTACGATGCGCGGCCAGAGCAGGCTGGACAGTGCCCACACCTACTGGGAACTGCACGATGGGTATCTGGACACCGCCTTTGCGCTGGACCCTGATGGGGACGAGGAGCAGTATCGCTACGGTGCACCGGGTGTTACCATGCGGACAATCTACGCGCTGACGCCGGAAAGCCGTGCCGCCGTTGACGCTGCTGCCCGCCGTGTGCATACCTACGCAGACAGCTGGCAGCTGGAGAGCACTGCATCCGCCTTCCGCGTAATGGCTGAAATTTATATGGCCGACGGCGTGCTGCGCGTAGCGCTGCGGGATGCAGCGGCGGACGAGCCTGTTGCGGTAACCACCTGCGCGGAGGCACCGAGTTATCTGGCACGCACCAGCTCCCAGTACGACTATGAGGCCGACAGCCCCGAGCAGCTGCAGAACATGGAAACGGACTGCGATTTTATTGCCGGGCAGCTGTTCAGCTTGGGCGGCGGGCAGGGCCTTGTCTGGAAGCGCACCATCGGCAGCCGCAGGGCGGGTCTGTACAGGGCAACGCCGGTCAGTTACGAGGCGCTTGAGGCGCTGCCCGCCGATGGCAAGGCCGGTGACCGCGAGGTACTGTGTGCGACCACCGAGGTTGGCACGCTGGAGCCGTTCTATTGCCCCGAGGATGCCCGGCTGGTTGCCTGCGGCCTGCCGATGGCTGACGGCCTGACGCTGTGCGTCTATATAAATAAGGAAGAAAAGGCCTGCGCTGACCTTGTCAATGCGGCCGGTGTGCGGGTCGATCATGTGGAACTGGCGGAGCTTGCTGGGCAATCGGACTTTTCCGCCGTGGCCCGCCCGCGCAGCACCGACCACGATGCCGTGCTGCATATCTACGGCGATGACTACAGCGGCTACCTGACTGCGCTGCGCGTGGAGAATGGCAGCTTTGCCCTGCACCAATGCCTGCCGGTGGGGGAAAGCGTTTACCTGCGCAACGCCGAGGCAGCCGTGCTGAACACGGCCGGTGATGCACTGCTTATTGCTACGCCCGAATACACCACGGTGGGCGAGGGCGGCGCAGACAATGCCTACAACATGTATCAGACCGGCACGCTGCTGCTGGTCTGCCCGCTGGACGGCAGCGGCACGCGCTACCGGGGCCGCCTGAACACCGGGGCCGAGCGCGACTGGGGCGCGCAGCTGGGCGAGGACTGGCGCAGGGTCTCTCTGCGCCGCTATATGAGCTACGAGCTTTACGAAAAGGACAGGAGGAGACAGCTATGATCGAGGTGCGAAGCCTGCAGAAAACCTACCGCAGCCACGGCGCGGCTGTAGGCCTGCTGGGTGCGGATTTCCTTGTGCCGGATGGGCAGATTGTGGGCATCCTGGGCGAGAATGGTGCCGGTAAAACAACGATGCTGCGTTGCATTGCGGGACTTCTGCCGCACAAGGGCACAGCGCTGCTGGACGGCCGGCCTGCCGGGGTGCAGTACGAGCGCATCAGCTATATCACCGGCGAGGGCAGCTATTACCCGGCGCTGACGGTGGCAGCCTACGGTCAGCTGCTGACCGACCTGCACCCCGCGTTTGACCCTGCGCGGTACGAAAAATTTCTGGAATTTTTCGCCCTGCACGGCACGGATACGATCGGGCAGCTTTCCACCGGGCAGCGCGCACGGGTGGAGCTGGCTGCCGGCTTTGCCAAGCGGGTGCCGTATTACCTGATGGATGAGCCGTTTTTGGGTAAGGACCCCTTCACCCGGCGGGATTTCATCAAGCTGATGAGCGCCACGCTGACCGGCGGGGAAACGCTGCTGCTCTCGACCCATTATATTGAGGATGTGGAGCATTTTTTGGACCGCGCACTGATCCTGCATGACGGCTGCATTGCGGAGGACCTGCAGCTGGACACGCTGGAACCCGGCGACAGCCTGCTGGCCCACATGGCATCGGCCTGCCATTGGGACCCGAAGCGGTATCTGGCGTTTGAGGAAGAATAAAAAGTGACCCATGAGCGGGCAGGCTCATGGGTCGCTTTTTTAATTCGCTTCAAACAATAAATATTCCCTGTTGATCTCCACAACGATGGATTTCTCCCCGGTAATCCAGTAGGAATACCCCGTGCCGAAGTTGGAGCACCCGTCCGTCTCCGGGAAGGCATCGCGCGCCACACTGTCCGCAATCACGCCGTCAGGGTCGCGGTCGGCGATAAAGTCAACCGGGGTGGCTGACTCAAAATACTGCACACCGTCCAGCTGCACGCACCGCGCCACGCCCAGTGCTGTGGACGATTCGGCGGTGTCCTGCGTGCTTTGGGCGGCTGCCCCCTCGTTGGCCTCTGCGTCGCCAGCGGTCTGCGGGGCGGCGGCCGCAGCCTCGGGCGGCTGGGCGCTCAGCATCACGGCATCGTGGGGGATGGCACTGCGCTGCCAAACCGTTATGCCGCCTAAAAAGATGCAGGCGCAGGCAGCTGCGGCGGCAAGGCTGCGCCAGTACACCGGCGGCCTGCGGCGCTTTTTCACCGGCGCGTCGGCGGCCAAAATCAGGTCATCGTCCAGATGGCCGATGGCCTCAAACAATTCGCGCTCTGTCAAAGTGCAGCACCCCTTTCCTGTAAGTATGCGGCCAGCTTGCCGCGCGTGCGGTGCAGCGTCACCCGCACCTTGCTCTCGGTCAGGCTGTACCGCGCGGCAATGTCGGCGGTGGCATCGCAGTACCAGTACCGCCGCAAAAATATGTTGCGGGTCTCCTCGGGCAGCGTGCGCAGAAACGCGCTGATCAGCCGCCCGGTCTCGGCAGCGTCAAAGCTTTCCTCCACGCTGCCCGGCGCGGCTACACATTCGGCAAGCTCGTCCAGCGGGGCAAAGCTCTGGCCGCAGCCGCGCTTCTGCGCTGTTGTTTTGTCAAAGCGGTCAAGCGCAAGATTCCGTGTGATGCGCCCCAAATAGGGCGCCAGCCTTGCGGGGCGGTTGTCGGGCATGCTGTTCCAGGCGGCCAGCCAGGTGTCGTTTTCGCACTCCTCGGCATCGTGGGCGCTGTGGAGTATGTTGTCGGCAATTTTGCGGCAGTAGGCGCCGAATTTGGCGGCGGTCTCACTCAGGGCCTGCTCGTCCCGCGCCCAGTAGAGCGCTACGATGGCGGCATCCTCCATGATCTAGCCCTCCTTTAATAGTATAGTAGGAAAAGAATCGAAAATGTTACAGAAAAAGCCTGCCGGTCGGGGCAGACTTTTGAAATTGTGCTTGCAGCGGCGCTTACAGCATATGCTTTTTATGCAGCACCCACGCCGCAAACACGCACAAAGCCAGCGTCAGCGCCAGCACGATGGCAAACCCGGCGGTGGTGTTGGCAAACGGCATACCATCGGATTGGACATTCATGCCGTACAAACCGCTGATGACGGTGGGCACGGCCATCAGCAGGGTGATGCTGGTCAGGTATTTCATCGCATTGTTCAGGCGGTTGTCCAAAATTGAGCTGAACAGCTCCCGCGTGCCCTTGATGTCATCGCGGTAGATGCTGGTCATCTCAATGGCCTGCCGGATCTCAACAATCACATCGTCCAGCAGCTCACGGTCATCGGGGTACTGCTCCAACCGCTTGTAGCGGGTCAGGCGGTCCAGCACAGTAGCGTTGGAGCGCAGACTTGTCGCAAAGTAGACCAGCGTGGATTCCAGTGCGTGCAGCTCCATCAGGTCGCTGTCCTTCAACTCACCGGACAGATTTTTCTCAATGGCCTGACGGCGGCGGTCGATCAGGCGCAGCTCCTGCTGGTACATCGTGGCCGCACGGTAGAGCAGCTGATAGACGAACCGCATCTTCTTCCGGGTGGAGAACCCCTTGACCCGGCAGGCGGCAAAATCCCCGATAACGGCGGTATCGGCCGAGCAGACCGTGACGATCAGCTCCTGCGTCAGCAGAATACCAAGCGGGATCGTGGAGTAGACGCCCTCGCCGGCACCCTCGACCTTGATGGGGATGTCAACGATGATGACGGTGTAGCCGTCCTCCAGACTGATGCGCGCTGACTCCTCCGGGTCGGTCGCGGCCACGATGTCGGCTGTCTCAATGTCCAGCGTAGCCGCCACCCGGCGCACCTCATCGTCCGTGGGGCTGGTCAGACAGATCCAGGTCCCCTCGCTCATATCATCGACCCGCGTCAGCTGCTTATCCTGTGTGCGGTAAATCTTCATCATGGCTCGTTCCACCCATACATTATTATAATATCAGTATAAAGCTTTTCCGCACGATGCGCAAGCAGATATTTTCCCCGGCCGTAACCCTTGCGGTAGCCACCCACCAAACGACCCGCCCGTAGGGGCGGCATACATGCCGCCCGCGCACCTTGCCTATACCACCAACCTAACCCACCGCCACCCTGTAGGGGCCGGGCATGCCGGTGAGGTATGCAGGAAACTTTCTGCCAAGGGGAGATTTATTGGCATAGATCAAGACCAGGATGCGATAATTGCTGCGAGTGAGAGGTTAGCCCCCTATAAACAGGCGACGATCATTCGCAGCAATTATTGTTACATGGTACAGGAACTGGCAGCAAGAGGCATCTATAAAGTCGACGGGATTCTCCTTGATCTTGGAGTATCTTCCTATCAGCTTGACAATGAAGAACGCGGTTTTACCTACAGGGTAGATGCACCGCTCGATATGCGCATGGACCAGCGCCAGACGCAGACAGCCGGCGATATTGTCAATGGCTATGAAGAAAAAGAATTATACCGTATTATTCGTGATTACGGTGAAGATAAATTTGCAAAAAATATTGCAAAACATATTGTTGCCGCCAGACAGGTGAAACCGATCACAACCACCGGAGAACTGACAGAGATCATCAGAGAATCCATTCCCATGAAGATGCAGGTGAAGTCAGGACATCCGGCCAAGAGAACTTTTCAGGCAATCCGTATTGAGCTTAACAGAGAGCTCGATGTGCTGCGGGATTCTCTGGATGGAATGATCGATATCCTTGATGATGGCGGAAGACTTTGCATTATCACTTTTCATTCTCTGGAGGACAGAATTGTAAAGACGATTTTCAGAAAAAATGAGAATCCGTGTACCTGCCCTTCAGATTTTCCTGTATGCGTATGCGGGAAGAAATCCAAAGGAAAAGTGATCACAAGAAAGCCGATTCTTCCGGGGGAGACAGAGATGGAAGAGAATCCGCGTTCCAAAAGTGCAAAGCTTCGGATTTTTGAGAGAGTATTATAATTAGAGAGGCATGAAATGGCGAGAACGACCAGGAGTGAAACAGCAAGAAGAAGCAGAACCAGTGCCAGAACAAACAGAGGAATGTATGTTGACGGAAATACGGTCAGACGTCTTGCAGAAGTTCCGGAGAGAAAGAGGCAGCCGGGAAGACAGAATCCGGGAAGGCAGCAGACCAATCGAAACCGAAGAGTGCAGGCGAGTCCTGCGCAGGTACCAAGGCAGAAACATCAGTTGAGTAAAGAAGCACAGAAGAACAGGCAGAAGGCGACTGCAATGAACTGGGGATTTGTAGCGTTTCTGGCAGTTGTATGTGTGGCGATATTATTCTGCTCTGTGAAATATCTTCGTTACAAATCAGAGATTACCGCAAAGATGAGTACAGTTGCATCTCTTGAGGAGGAACTGGCAGATTTAAAAGAAGACAATGATGCATATTACAGCCAGGTGACATCAAATGTGGATCTGAATAAGATCAAGCAGACTGCATTGGGGAGACTGGGGATGAAATATCCGTCAGATGATCAGACAGTAACCTATTCTACATCGGGTAACAGCTATGTAAGACAGTATCAGGATATACCAGATTCAAAGTAGGTGATTAATTGAGCAATACGGGAAGAAAGAGTCGAAGAAGACCACAGAGAAAAATAAATCAAAACATGAAAGAAAAGCTGCTGATATTGTTTGGAATTGTGTTACTGCTTCTGGTAATATTAGTGCTGAGAATTACTTATATTAATGCTACCAGTGGAAGCAAATACAAAAAACAGGTGTTAAGCCAGGCACAGCAGAAATATGAGAGCCAGGTACTGCCGGCAAAGAGAGGCGATATTTATGACAAGAACGGAAATATACTGGCTACCAGCAATAAAGTTTATAATGTGATCCTGGACTGTAAAACTGTAAATTCAGATGAGGACTATGTAGAGCCAACAATACGTGCCTTAAATGAGGTGCTGGGGATTGATGAAGAAACAGTGCGTTCTCTTTTGGCCGATTCAAGAACCAGCCAGAGTCAGTATCAGGTACTGACAAAACAGCTATCTATGGACAAAAAGAAAGAATTTGAAAAATATAAGGCAGAGGATGAAGATTCCGGTCTTACTAAAGCGCAGGCAAAGGAACGGGCAAATATCAAAGGCGTCTGGTTTGAAGAGGATTATCTGAGAAGTTACCCGTTTAATGAAACAGCATGCGATACAATTGGTTTTGCACTGGACAGAGATGTGGCAGATATCGGACTGGAAGGGTACTATAACAGCACATTGACAGGCGTAGACGGAAGACAGTATGGGTATATCAATGATGATTCAGATGTGGAGCAGACCATTATTGCTGCGGTGAATGGAAAAAGCATTCAGACCAGCATTGACATCGGTGCACAGCAGATTGTTGAGAAATATGTTAATGGATTTAAAGAGGCAATGGGGGCCAAGAATATAGGTGTCATTGTTGAAAATCCGTCCACCGGTGAGATTATTGCCATGGATGGTGGTGACCGTTATGATCTGAATAATCCGAGAGATCTTTCCACTGTATATACAGAAGATGAAATCAAAGCGATGAATGATGTGGAAACAGTGGAGGCTCTGAATGGTATGTGGAGTAATTTCTGCGTCACAGATGCCTATGAGCCGGGATCTGTTGTAAAGCCGATCGTCATGGCTTCTGCATTGGAAAAGGGTGCGATACAGGAAACAGATACATTTGTATGCGATGGATCGCAGACTTTTGGAGATACTATGATCAAGTGTGCGGTTTATCCGAGCGCACATGGCACAGAGACACTGGGAGAGGTAATTGCAAACTCCTGTAATGATGCAATGATG
>ERZ506978.461-NODE-461-length-19745-cov-5.561960_pt1 | contig 19745 bp, 17 predicted proteins | sample MGYA00512888_ERZ506978 | MGnify/ENA metagenome assembly ERZ506978
ATAACAAGCATTTTATTCTATATACATTGTAAAAACAAAACTATATACTGTAGAAAAAGGTGCGTATATTGTGAAAGAGAGGGTTTCGTCATGGAAAACAGTATTACAATGATTAAATATCAGGGACTTGGTAATGATTATCTGGTACTCGATCCAAATAAAAACCGTGTACAGCTTCAGGGAAAAAAGATTGCTCTCCTGTGTCAGAGAGGATTCGGACTTGGCGCGGACGGTGTGCTTTACGGACCGGTCGAGATCAACGGAAAAATGGGTGTTCATATCTATAATTCCGATGGAAGCGAAGCTGCGATCAGCGGAAACGGTGTTCGGATTTTTGCGAAATATCTGATGGATCATGAATATGTGAAAGAGCAGAAGTTCAGCATTGAAACGCTGTCCGGTCCGGTTGAGGTAGAATGCTTGAACAGCCGTGCGACAGAATTTTGTGTAAACATGGGCAAAGCGTCCTTTATTTCCAGAGAAATTCCGGTTAGCGGCGAAGTTCGTGAAGTCATTAATGAAACCTTCACTTTTAATGCGAAAGATTACAGGGCAACCTGTCTGACTGTCGGAAATCCGCACTGCATTATTTTCATGGATGAAGTCAACCCTGAGATTGCAAAAGATCTTGGACCATATGTGGAGAATGCGGATGAGTTTCCGGAAAGAATGAATCTTCAGATCTGCAGACGAATCGACAGCGGAAACTTGGACATCGAAATCTGGGAAAGAGGTTCCGGATACACCAAAGCCTCCGGTACAGGAAGCTGCGCAGCAGCCGTTGCAGCATACAGACTGGGCCTGACTGAAAGCCGTATCAACGTAAATCAGCCGGGCGGCATAATCCAGATTGATATCAAAGATGACGATACGATCTACATGACCGGAAGTGTTGGATATGTAGCTGATATGAGCGTGGCAGAGAGTTTTTTCTCATGACAATAATTCATAAATAAAAAGAATCTCCGGAAATTTAATCTGTGCGAAAAACAGATTGGGATTCCGGAGATTTTTTGCTTTGTATCAGCAATAGCGAAGAAGAATGACCGATTCAAAAGTGTCTCCACAGTCGTTCCACTGCCAGCTTCCGTCATATTTGCGGCAGATATCTTCAATGATAGAGAGTCCTAATCCATGATAAACAGAATCTTTCTTGGTGGTACTGTGGTTGAATACTATCTGAGGATCTTTGGTATTTCTGACAAGGATCGAGAGAAAGCCTTTTGAAGTTGTCAGTGACAGGGAAAGATTTTTTTTAAAATCCTCAGAGGAACGGCAGGCCTCAATCGCATTATCCAGTATATTAAACAGAACACTGCTCAGATCCGAAGGCTGAATCATTGATTTTTCAGGAAGAAAGATTTGGTAATCTACGTGGATACCGGCTTGTTCTGCGAGCATTCGCCTGGATTCCAAAATGGCAAGAATGAGATTGTCCTCGCAATAGGGATGAAAACGCTCCCGCTGGAATGTCTCAAGAGTTTCATGAATGAGTTTTTCTGCTTTTTCACAATTACCGGTGTGCAGCAGGTTCCGGACAGTATGTAGCGTTTCGGTAAACTGTTTCTGTGTTTTGAGCAGGTCGTTTTCCTGCTGTTTTACTAACTGTAAGTGTTCGGCGTTTAAATTCTGCTGTTTCTTTAGTAGCTTAAGTTCCGCTTCTGTTTTCTGACCGATAAAGATCTGCATCAGGAGCCGGTACAGATTGTAACAGACAACAAGTGCGGCCAGACATGCCAGTAAGAAAAACAGATTCAGGTATTGTATGGTATAGTGCGACAGAAGATAAAATATCTGAAAAAGGATTAAAGAAATAATGAAAGTTATTTTTCTTCTCATAATACAGAATCCTCCTGACTGACGGGTGTGCAGGCAGAGGGATGCTCCTCAGGCTTCGAACTGTTAAGTAATATGGAAGAACAGTATCTTTCCGCTTCATCTGCTTTCCGGGTGCGTATGAGATACTCCAGAGAAAGCAGATGATTTTCTATATCGTGATTCCACTTACGTATTTTGACATATTCCTGTTTCATTTCTTCTGACACTTCCATCTGCTGTTTCAGTAACTCCATTTTGTGAAGATTCCGGTTGAAAGCAATTTGCTCTTTTTTTAATAAATGAAGCCCGTGCATAAACAACGGGAAAGTGATACAGCAACAAATAATATACAGAAGAACAAGGATAAAACTCTGCTGAAATTTGTAATACTGCGTAAATTCTGTTGTGATCAGAGGCTGAAAAATCGGCAGAGTAATGAGCAGTAACAAAGAGAATTTTAAATAATTAATACACTTCTTTAGGAGTGAGAAAATATTTTTATAAAACAAATAGCCAAAAGAAAAAATCATCATTTGTATTATCAGCTTTTCGTGAAAACTGCAAAGCGAATATATATTTGTGGCGGTGTATGCAGGCTGATGAAAGAAATGATTGTAAATCTGCATGTAAATATTTATGGACAGAACCTCGGTCAATATGGCGGTGAGAAGAAAGATAAAATAGGACAGAAGTTTTTGTTTTACCGGGCCTCTGAACAGGAAAAATACATTAAGAAAGATAAATAACTGTATCAGAGTCGTTGCCTCGGCGGCATGCTCATACAACTTGATAAAATGAAGCGCCCACAGAATAAAGAAGAATGCTGAAACGTGAATATAAATTTTGAATTTTGAATTTGTCCGTGCAGGAAAAAGCTGCATAAAACAATACACAGGAATAACGGAATAATATGCTGCAAGGAGCATTGTAAATGCCAGATTCTTTAACATCACAGATCCTCGTTTTGACTTTTTAGCAGCAGCTGCGCAAAGGCATCTTTGGTTGACTGGTAACAGTTACGGCTTACAGGAAGGTGCGTGCCGTCAGAAAGCTCAATACCGGCATGACTTAAGGTATATATGGCATTTATATTGACCGCGAAGCTTTTGTGACAGATGCAGAAATCAGGCCGTAGTTGATCGATGAGATCCTGGATTTTGTCGCGGCAATAGTAAATCTGAGATTTTGTATGTATTTCGGTATTTCGCAGTTTGCGTTCCATATACAGAATGTCGGAACGGAGAATGCGGTAATCCCGGGAAAGATAACTGAAACAAAAATACTGCCGGTGAAGCTCGGACAACTTGTGACAGGCAGCCGAAAGCGCCCTGGGAAGATACTCTTCTATCTGCTGTTTGCTGACAAAATAAACATGGTTTGTCTCATAAACAGCCGAGGCGTACTGAAGATACTGACTGATAAAAATAATCTGGGTTTCCGGGTTGGAAAGATTGATCTTTTCGGCAAGATGAATGCCGGACATATCTCCGCAGTCAAGCTCGATATCCATCAGAACGATCTGATAAGGACATTTCTTATCAGTGATCCGAGCAAGAAAATCATCCGCGGAAGTATAAATATCAATGTCGTATGCCGCCTGAAGACAGGAACAGGTCAGGTCGTGGATTTGTTTGCAGTGAATAGAATTGTCTTCGCATATGGCAATTTTTAGCATGTGAGCACCTCTGATCAAGTAATAGAAATATTATAGCACGGTTTCAGCCCATTTTGTAGAAAATCAAAGAAAAAACTCCATCATATATGAAAGAGGTTTCGTATACGATGGAGTGTATTTGTTTATCCGTGTTAATATGGATCACATGGACAATCAGAATTTCTTATAAATCTTTTTCCTGAAGTAGTTTAAGTTGCTCTTTCAGTGTAGTGATATCAGCAGATAATTTTTGCATCTGATGATCTTTTTCTGCTAATTGATTTTTTTGCTGGGCAATCTGGGCTTTCTGTTCATTAATAGTTTCCTGCATTTGGTCTACCATGTATTTTACGGTATTGCGGTCAAGAATTTTTAATTCCTCTGAAAATATTCCCATAAGCTCCTCCACATTCCGGCATATATTGTATACATGCTCATATATGACTTTGAATTCTGGGTAGACTGTGACAAGGTCAATAATCTGTTCTGGTTCGTCCATACTCAGAAATGCAAGCCAGGCGTCCAATTTGTTCTTAATACCTTTATTTTGTACATTCTCACGGAAAATGTCAAGTGGAATAAAGATATAATTTTGCAGAAGATCTATACTGAGACCGGTGTCAGATTCCTGATGGAATGTATGTACATATTTATTGGGAAATTCAGCAAATATTCTTGGACTTGTGTCCATTAAAATAATCGTATAAACACCTTTCACATCTTTATATGTGAATTTTTCTTTCTTCTGACTTCGGGTTGTTTTGTATTGGCGTAGCAGGAGATCAGAGGAATAACAGGCACTTCGTTCACCTGGAAATGCATAACCGATTTTTTGTACTTCCACATTGCAGTAAGTACCATCTTCAAAACGGACTACAATATCCATGATAAGAAGTGACTGTTCATCTGCTATTCTACTGGAATCTCCCGGTAGAACTTCTACAATTTTCACCTCTCTTTGCAGCAAGACACTTAAGAAATTTTCCAGCCGTTCCGGCACAGTTTCGGGATTCATAATTTCTTTAAAAAAGGAATCATATAACATTTTTACACCGCGAGCTCCTGAGCAGAAATCCAGAAACTCCTGCCGTTGGTGTTCTTTCAGACTATAGAATTTTTCCGTGAGTTTTACATTCGAATCAATCTCTTTTAAGATATCGTGTTTGTTTCGGATCATAGGGAAGTATTGTTGAAGTTTAGTTGGCATAGACATTTTCCTTTCGTGTAGTGTAAGTTGGAGAATTTTGTTTCAGAAATGAAACTTGTAAGAATGCCCTGATGGACATAGAAATTTAAGTAATGAAAATATAGCACATATTGTACTTGAATAGCAAGAAAAATCGTTCGTCAAGTTGTTGCATATTGCGACATATTAAGAATTATTGCAGCGTGGGCATTTTTTTTAACGTGAAACTGAAATTAATTGTTAATTATGTATGCAAATATGTCTGTTTGTGCGAAGGCGAAAAATAAGGGGAAAGATGTGGTAAAATAAAGGAAAAACACTATGCAAGGGGGAAAAATAGATGAAGAAAATCAGACGTTGGGTAGCAGTGATTATGGTGTGTCTGCTGACATTGACAGGAGCAGAGGCAGCTGGAATGGATGTTGGAGTGAAGACTGTTCAGGCAAAAACTTCGTCCAGTACAAAGAAAAAGGCACAAAAGGCATATCGAAAGTTTCTAACGAAAAATAAGTATAAGTATTATAGATTATGGGATATTGACAAAGACGGTTTGAAAGAATTGCTGGTTACAGATGGAAAAGATAGAGTCTATAATGCGCCAAGTGGAGCTGATGTATATACATATACACGTGGAAAAGTAAAATATGCGGGATATGTAGGACATAGTATGTCAGGGGTGAGCTATAACCGTGTTTCAAAACGTTTGCATGCGTCAAGAGGTGGCGGTGGAAGCATTGAATACTGGTATTATACATTGACCCCAAATAAGAAAATAAAGACCGTTATGTGTGGTGCTTATGTTGACGGTGTGAAAAATGGAAACATACACTACAAATGTCTGTATAAAGGTAAAAGAATATCTTATAAAAAATGGGATCAGACAACAAGAAAATGGATAAGCCAGACACGGACATTGAATTATTATAGAAATACTGCTTATAACCGAAAGAATAATATGAAAATGTAAAATATATTGAACCATCAGATATCTGGTGGTTCATATTTTAGGGAAAAAGAATGCAGAACAGTAAATTACAAAAATGGAGAAGATGTGTATGAAAAAAACAGCAAAAAATATACTTGTCTGCCTGCTTATATGGGCAATATTTATAAACTCATTTAGTGTTGTATATGCCGGTGAAGAGACTAATATGCCATCAGGTTCAGATACTTCGATGGAAATAGAAGCAGAGGGAACAGATTCTGTCGGAGATTTTCTGGCATCGGAAATTCAGACTCAAAAAGAAGAACAGGCACAGAATAACGGAAACTGTATTATTTCACTGGAATTTGAGGATGAAGAAGAGGATGAGGATTCATCTGACAGAAATATTGCATATGTTTCGTTTTCTGCAAGAACAGAGGCGGAACTTATAGTCGGGGTATATGATGAAAAACATATTCAGATGCTGGCTTATGGAAAAACAGAAGTAACTGAAGAAGATACATATGCAGAAATAACTGTTGATATAAATGAAATGCCAGCATATTTTACGGCTACAGCGTATTTATTGGATAAAGAAGATCACAGACCGTTGTGTCAGGAATATACAACTGAAATGTACACAAAAGAAATGCAGGAACTGAAAAAATCTACAGTGGATGACTATGATTCTGAAGATGTACTTCAGTTAGATGGAGATAACACAGAAACTAACTTTGCAGTTTATAATGCCGAAACTGTTGTCATAGAAGAATCCGAAGACACAAATGATCTGGAAGATAAAGGAAACGGTGTTATTGAAATTAATAATGCTGACCAAAGGATTACAGGACTGAAAGAGGGAGATACACTTTCTTATAAGTACAGAGATGGATCAGTTTTATTGATAAAGATTGTGACCATCAAGGTGGATGGAACAAAGGTCATTCTTACTCAGGCTGATAATTCGGATCTGACGGATTATTTTGATTATGTCAAAATAGAAGCTGACAGTGGAAACGGGCGGACGGAAATTGATAATGACAATCTGGACAGTGGGGTTGCATATGAAGGAGAAGAGCAGGAAAGAAATCGCTTATCCAGAGCTTTTGATTTTGATGAAGGTTTAGCAACATCGGTTAAATACAAAATCAGTAAGAAAGTGGGCAAGGGGAACGTTGACGCAAGTTTAAAGCTTCAGCTTAATTTTCATGTACAATTTTACAGTTCAATAAATTATAAACATTTTTTTGCCGGTGTTGAATATTCAAATTCTGTTTCATTAGGCGTATCAGGAAAGAGCGATTTGCAAAAGATAAAGCTTTCTGGGATAACACAATACCCGATACCATGTATTAAAATTAAGTGTAAAGTGTATTTTGTTATAAAGATATCTGGGGAATTTAAATGGGAAGGAGAATGGAAAGGAAGCATTGGGTTTGATTATGACAGTAATCGCGGAATAGGAAGAGAAGCACCTTTCCAGAAACCTACATTCAAAAGTGAATTAAAACTGGAAGGAAAAGTCTTTGTGGGTCTGTCCATAGAGCCGAATCTGTCAATTATTGACGAAAATATATGTGAAACAGAGATGGATGTTATGGCAGGCGCGGAAATTGAAGCCAAAAGATTATTGAAGACGAACAGTGATGAATCGATTCATGAGTGTAGTAATTGCATTGATGGAAAGGTGAATTTAAAAATAGAGGCAGAAGCCAAACTAAATATTTTGAAAAATGTTGTGAATGTAGAATGCAAAATAGCATCATTTAAAGAAAAAGTAATGGATTTTTACTGGAGCCGAGACAAAAATCAGTTTGGCTTATCAAAATGTCCTTATACGAGATATAAAGTGGATATAACTGCGGTAGATAATAAGGGCAATGCTGTTCCTAATGGAGAAGTCACGGTATATGACAGAAAAACGGGAACGGCTGTGAATATTATGACTAAAGATAGTATCGGCTATTCCAGCGTAAAGTTAAATGACAAAGGAAAAAACAGCATATATCTGCCGAATGGAAGTTATACTGTCAAGGTGAAGCGGGGGGCGGACACAGGAGAAGGAAAGCTTGGTATTGAAAACAGAAAAACATCAAAGCGGATTAAAGTCAGAGGCCAGGTAGACTGGACATTAAAAGATGGTACACTTCAGATATCGGCACAGGGGGAAATGCCGGATTATGGTTCGGGTGAAGCTGCTGCTCCATGGATGGTAAAGAAAGATGAAATTAAAAAAATTATTATAAATAAAGGAACAACGTATATTGGTGCCAATGCGTTCTATAATTGTGAGAATCTGGTGGAAGTACAGATTGCACAGGGTGTAAAATCAATAGGTGAGAAGGCTTTTTGTAATTGCTTTAAAGTAGAAACAGTTACAATACCGGATAGTGTGAAGAAGATTGGAAACAGTGCATTTTGCAATTGTTATAAACTCATAAATTTCCAGTTACCGTCTCAAATACGTGAAATTGAAGACCGCGCATTTCAGGATTGCAACAGTATTCATGATATTATTCTTCCGGAAACTTTGGAAAAAATTGGATTTGGAGCTTTTATATGCTGCCATGGACTGAAAAAAATAAAAATGCCAGCAGGAGTTGAAGAGACAGGCGCAAGCACTTTTTGGAATTGTACAGGGCTGGAAGAAGTAGAGATACCTTCCACAGGCATCGTTACTGATAGAATGTTTTATAATTGCGTGAAGTTGAAAAAGGTAACACTCCATGAAGGAATTTCGAGAATTGAGTATTTAGCTTTTTGGAAATGCAGTAGCCTGGAGACAATAAAAATACCTGACAGCGTAAAAATGTATTTTTCTTCTTGGTTTTCTGATTGTACAGCGCTTAAAAGTGTGGATTTAGGTAATACGATAAACTCTGTTGATGGTATGTTTTATAATTGTACAAGCCTGTCGGAAATAGAAATACCTGCATCCGTAGAATATATTCCGATGAATTCATTTGTTAATTGTACTAAATTGTCTAAAATGTATTTTAAAGGAGAAAGACCTAGTATAGATGAAAAACTATCATTTATAAATTGCAATTTTACAGCGTATTATCCAGAAGGCGATGAAACCTGGGACGGAATTGAAAATGTAAAATTCGAAAGGGCAACAATCAAGTGGGTTCCGTATAAACCAGCAGGTAAAAAAGATACAGAAACATTGGCAGAAGATACGGAAGAAACAAAGATTGAGCTTGATGCTTCAGATATTCAGGAGGAGGCAAGTGATGAAATTGTATTTGAAGATTCAGATGCGATAACAGATGAAGAAGAAATCATGGATGACGAAGCTGTTACAGACGAAGAAGAAATAGAGTTTACAGATGAACCGGAAATGTCAGATGAATCTGAAGAAATTTTTAATAATGATGAGGTTAGTAATGAAATAGAGGTCTATACCACAGATAAGCCGGAAGAAATAGAAGAATCAGAAGAAGTCGGTGCTGAGTTTGACAATTCAGAGGCGACAACAGATTTCGAAGAGTTTGCGGATGAAAGTGGAGTACAGGTTGCTGATGTGGCGGAAGGATCAGAGGAAACCGACGCGATTTTTGATGATGAAGAAAGTATTGATGTAGCAGAGTTTTCTGATGCACCGGAAGAATCGGGGATGGTAGATATTGAGTCTGACAGTCCTGAGATGACAGCAGATATTGAAGAGATTACAGGTGAGAATGCGGTAGAGGCTACAGATGACTCGGAGATGCCAGAGGAAAATGGAAAGAAAGCGGCTGCTAAAACCGGCACTTCGGATATTAATGTGCATTCAGACACGGAAGAAGAAACTTCAATATACACGAAAACTGATTTAAAGCCAAATGGTTTGTATCTTTTTGCTGTAGTGAAAGATGATATGGAAAAAGATCTGTTGAATGAATCGAATGTTCTTTATATCAGTCAGAAGACAGCGGATGAAGCAGGAGCAGTTTCCTTTGAATATAAAATGATAACGAATTATCCTGATCCGGTACTACTGATTATGGGAACACCTGTAGAGGACATTGAAAATGCACAGATTGAAATCAACCCTCTGACATCTAATGGGAAAGTACAGTTTCCGGAGGTAACTGTTACTTACAAAGGAGAAATTCTTATAGAGAATTCTGACTATGAAGTCAGCGGAGATACGTGGGTAGTAGATCCGGGTACATATTCGTTAATTATTAGTGGAATTAATGAATATGGAGGAAGTCTGACAAAAGAATATACAGTAAATCAATCGCAATCAACGATTCCTGTTACCCATGAGCATGTTTATGGAAAGTGGAATACAATAAGAAAATCAACTATATTTACTCAGGGAATTCAGGAAAGAAAATGTCAAAAATGTGGTGCTGTTCAAAAAAGAAACTTAGAGAAACTGGCACCTACTGGTTCGTTGAATATGACTTCAATTCCTTTAAAAATTAAACAAAAAACTAATGTTTTTAAAGTAAAAGGTCTGGCGAACGGTGACTCTGTTAAATCCTATAGCAGTAGTAATAAAAAGATATTTACGGTTTCATCCAATGGAAAGATTACTGCAAAGAAAAAAGGAACGGCAACATTGACGGTAACGCTGGCAAGTGGGAAGCAGTTGAAGGCAAAAGTCAAGGTACAAAAGGGAACTGTAAGAACTTCCAAAATCAGCGTAAAAGAAAGAAGCATCTCTTTAAAGAAGGGAAAGAAATATCAGATAAAAGCATCTGTCTCTCCACTCACCAGCCAGGAAAGAGTAACTTATTCTACTTCAAATAAGAAGATAGCAACCGTTGACAAAAAAGGAAAAGTAGTAGCGAAAAAGAAAGGAAAAGCAGTTATCACTGTAAAATCAGGAAAGAAAAAAACTACAGTGAAGATTACTGTAAAATAATTCAAAAAGTAACAAAATAAGGATTATCGCAGACAACTGATGAAAGAGTACGGATTGCAAGTAGAACCATATAGTTTTTAAAATAGTAATTTTTAATATATTTTCAAAAGGGGAGCAGCGCGAGCTGTTCCTTTTTCTGTGAAAATTGCGATTAACGGTTAATTATGTACGCAAGTATGTCTGTTTGTGTTGAGAGCAAAAAATGAGCGGAAATATGTGGTAAATTAAAGGAAAAACACTATGCAAGGGGGAAAAACAGATGAAGAAAATCAGACGTTGGGTAGCAGTGATTATGGTGTGTCTGCTGACATTGACAGGGGCAGAGGCAGTGCATGCACAGACATACAGCTGGATGCAGACTGCAAAAAAGGTACGGATTAATACAGTGGTTAAAGGGGTGGCCCAAAATAATCAGAAACCTACTTTGATGGATCCATGGGATAGTTATGAAGAGTTTTTTTATATCAATATTCCGGTAAAAATGAATATATCAATCACTATATCTGTAAAAGGAACGCAGACATTTGAGGTAATGCTGCATAACAATCAGGGAAATTATCTGATGCAAAGCAGTCCATGGACATACAATAGAAGCAGAAATCAAAGCAGTTCAACATTACATAGATCTTGTGGGGCAGGGGAATATTATATTCGTCTGACTCATGTTTTTAATTATAATTCGGAAAGATATCCGTATTCCATGAAGGTTCAGGGAAAACTTGCCGATTCTGTGAGAATAAATAAAGTCAGAAAAGTTTCTTCTACAAAAGCTAAAATAACATGGAAAAGCGCTGGAAATGTTACAGGATATGAGATATTCAGAAAGAATTCAGGCGGAGCCTATAAAAAAATCGCGACAGTAAGCGGGAAAAGGCTTTCGTATACAAATAAACGATTAAAACGCAGAAAGACTTATTACTACATGATTCGTGCTTATAGAGTTGTTGATGGTGTAAAGGTGTACGGCAAAAATTCAGCAGCTAAAAAAATTAGAATGTAGGATGAGTGCGTATGAAAAAAATAGAGCAGATATGTTTGATAATTATAGGTGTTTTTCTGGGAGTTATTCATGTTTATGGATCTTCAACATACATAATTTTAACAGACCAGCAAATTGAATTTACGGATATTCTAGTTGAGGGTGATGGTTGCATTTTACTCAGAAATGAAAAAGAGGGATTCACATCAGAAGGAACATATCTGGGTGTTTACAATTGTGTTGAGCGAAAGTGGATCGTAGAATATCAGCCTTATGATGAGTATTTAGAATCATCTTATTATGCGGGAGATGGAATATTTGCTTTATCCGATGGAGAAACGACTACTTTATTAAATACGAAAACTCAGGAGTTTCTGAATCTGGATATAGATCTTAACTTTAATAATCTGCATTTTTATAATGGGCGCGCAGTAAGCGGGGCCAGGGAATCCTGGGGAGATCAGTTATATGAGTTATATGAAGTCAACGAGGATGGCAGTTACCAGAATACAGGAATTACAGACTATATTACAGAGGATATGCAGCTGACACCTGATAATTTTAAATACGCATATGCAGATGGAAAACAGGCTGTTTATATTTATGGAGGAACAGATTTCTTCATATATGATATGGATGAAGCGGAAGTTTATGATATCTATAATCCGGATTATGTTGACAAATTCTGGCATGGATGGACAGATACTCTTGAAGTGAAAATATGTGGAGGAAAATATCTGGCTCTTTTGAACATGCAGGGAACTGATGGACAAAATTATTATGCAGTTATGGATTTTTATGGAAATATAATCACCGAAGCAACACAATGTGAACTGGCAATCGCAACAGAAAAAGGGAATATTGTAACAAAAAATGGTGAAGAGCTAAATGAGATTGCATTAGCTGATCTGGAAGCACCAAAGGAACAATCGTTAAACACTATGGCATTGCTGGAAACAAATGTTTATCGGCGAGAAGATGTAACTGCCGGTATGGACATTCAGGGAAATACATATGGGAATGCAATAGAATACTCTTTTGTCAGTGATCCGTTTGGCACAGAAGAATACAATACGTGTGATGCATGGTACCTTGGTGGGAATTATTCAAAACTCACAGGGACATGGTATTTTCCAAAAGAACAGGTACAGGATGGATTTGTGCATATAAGGCTGCTGGGTGATGGAAATTTAATATATGATAATACAGATTTGAATGCCGGTAACTGTCAGATGAGCTTTGATATAGACGTAAGCGGAGTCAGCAAGCTCAGTATAGAATACAATGGGATTTGTGATATAACAGATGTTTTATTTGGCATGTCTGATGCTAATTTGTACAGTTGAGATTTTACAGAACTAAGGAGAAAACCAGATGGTGAGAGTAAGAAAGTGTTCTAAGTGCGGAAATATGATATCGGAGGGTGGTTCATTTTGTCCGTTTTGTGGCAATATCATAAATGATAAGGTGATTATTCAGGGGAAAACCCCAGATCCATATGGTGAACAGGATGAAATTCAGAGAAAATACAGAAATGATATAAACAGCAAAGTGCAAAAGAAAAAGGAACTGGAAAACAAAAAAGAAAGCCTGTTAAAAAGGAAAGAAAGTCTGGAATTGAAAATTGATAATTATAGCAAGATTATGCAAAAAAAGATTCCATACTGTGAACGAAACAAGACGGCACCGGATATTCCGGTCATAAAAGTTGAGACTGCCAAAGTTGACATAAAATGGTACATAGCGGCGGTCATTGCGGTGTTGGAAATAATTTCTGGAATAATGCCATGGGCAACAATATATTATGGAGATATTATTCAGGGAGAAACGATAAGTTGTGCAAAAGTTTTTGATTTATTAAATAATATGTCGAGATATAGCGAATGGTCTGATCATGTATCAGAAGTATTTGGACCATTAGTGTTCATAAGTTTACTCGGATTTATAATGATTTTTTTTAATGGATTTTTTATTGCCAGAATTTTACAGGGAAAATCTGCGGAAGAGATTGGAACAATCGCGGGAATCAGCGGAATTGTAGTATCAGTAGCAGTATTTCTTGAAAAATGGTCACTTAACAGCAGTATGGAGGAAGAGGAATGGAGTTGGATGTCTGTTAATACAGAGGCAGGTGTTTGGCTGATGCTGTTTGCGGGAATTGCCTTGATTGCGGTAATTGTTTTTTATAAGAATGAAACAGAAACACAAACAGGAAGTGGAGCAAACTTTAATTTGGAAGTGCTGAATTATGATCCGGCACTTCCACTTCGACTGAAAACACTTGGAATCACCAGAGAAAATGACGAATTAGTTCTGAAGTTGACATATGCGGAATTTGAATGGACGTATATAGAGGAAATCATAGCAGATGTGCAATTGGTAAAGGGGGATGGCAGCATAAAAATACTTGCAAGGAATGCGGTGTTTGAGAAAAAAGGACAGAACTATGCAAGAGTTCAGTTTAAGGATATTGGATATGACCTGGAAGGAGTCGTAAGTGCCAGGGTCAATATTCTGGCTTATGACATCTATAAAAACCAGAAAAAATATCAGGAGAAAGGCAGCGGATTTTCTGCATACAGTGATTATTCGGCAGATGAGTTAAGAAGCGCAAGATTTGCAAATACAGATGTTGTGATGTGCAGAGAGAAAAATATCGGAGAATATCATCAGTGTTGTTGTGGACAGGTATATTCAAATAAAATCAGCATATGTCCGTTATGTGGAAAAACAAGGAAGGGCTAAATGAAATGAATGACAGAGAATATAGAAAAGAAAGAGACAAGATCGTAGAGGGCATACACGACTTGGAAGTTGAAATTAACAAATTGAGCGATGTGTGTGACAGGTTGTGGGATGTAAAGGAAAAAGCACGAGATAATCTGGAAATGTTTCAGTCAGTAAGTGAGCAGGGGAATATCGGTAAAAAACCTGCTGAGACGATAAGTGCACCTCAGAAAAAGGCAGTTCCTGATAATGAAGAGAAAATTGTGGATATGCAGCTGAAAAAGACGCAGGTGAATCAATTCTGCCCATACTGCGGTGCTTCAGTAAACGGACAGAAGTTCTGTGGGCAGTGTGGAAAACGAGTAAACTGAAAATGGAGATGTATGTATGAAAAAATGTCCGAACTGTGGAAAAGAAAATATAGATGAAGCAAAATTTTGTACATGGTGCAGATACGGATTTCCAGTGACAGTGGAAAATAAGACAAATAATAAAGGAAAAAAGATAGCACTGGGTATACTTGTAATTGCTATTTGTGCGTGTTTAGGTGGTGCATATATGTTGCTTGAAAGTGGAAAAAATGCAAATACTCAAAAGCAGGAAATTGCACAGAAAGAAGAAAGCATACAGGAAGATGAAAGTGCCGAGACGGATGAGGTTGCGGAAACTATTTCAGGAGAATATCTGGCGCCGTTTATGAACAGCGATTCGAAGTGGGGATATATAAATCAGGATGGAGAAGTAGTCATAGAATGTAAATATGATTCAGCGAGTGAATTTGACAACGATGGATATGCAGTAGTGGGAATGGAAACGGATTCAGATGCAAGTGAATATTATACGATTTACGGATTGATTAATACAAAAGGTGAGGAAATTATTTCTCCAGACTACAGTTATATTAATAGTTCGATTGGTTGGGAGTGCGATAATTATGGATATCGAACTATTACAAGGCTCCCATATCCACTTTATTATGAAGAACAATATTCAGGAGTCATAGATAATAATGGGAACATTATGATATCGCCAGAATATAACAGTATAAGTAATATAGGCGATTCTGGATATTACATTGCCTGCGATGCTGAAACGAATATGTATGGAATTATAGATGAGGATTATGAGTGGGTTTGCGAGCCGGATTATTCATGGATGGAAACAACATGGGAAAGATCAACAGGAAATGTGGCTAAAGTGGATGGAGATTATGCATTAATTGCAGGGTATGATTTTCAGGAGGGACATGGCGCTAAAATTATAAATGAGTATGGAGAGACTATTGTACCAATGGACTATTATAATATAGATTTTGGAGTGGGAATGGATCGTGCAATTGTTGAAGATTCTAATGGATATTATGGTGCGATAGATTTGCATGGAAATGTACAAATACCTTGTCAATATGATGAAATGGGGAACTTTTCTTATGGGGATGAAACATATGCGATAAGGGATGGCGATGTCTTTCTAGTAGATATTTATGGAAATGAGAGATATTTTACAGATTTGGATATTACAGGGCAGGTAGCTTCAAATCTTTATTATGTAAGGCAAAATGAAAAATGGAATGTTGTAAATTCGGAGGGAGAATGTCTTTTTCCTGAGGATGAAGGTTATGATCGCATTGATATAAATGAAAAATATGTTTCTGGAAGTAATGAGGTAGGAAATGGCATCTTGGTATCGCGAGATGGAAAGACAATCAGTACAGAGTATCAGGAATATAGGCCATTTGATTTGTTGCCGGAAATAATAGTTGGTTATGAAAATAAATATGGAGTACTTGATGCAGAGGGTAAGCAGATTATTCCTTGTGAATATGATGACTGGGATATCTCAGGGGATGGAGTTTTCATTACTGTTGTTAGGCAAGAAAATGAAAACGGAGACTATATGGAATCTACTTTGTTTGATAGCAATGGCAATGTAATAAAAGCGTTTAATGCCGGAATTTATAATGTAGGTGCGTTCCAGAAAGTATCTGATGCGGCATAAGAGGAGAAAATGCAAATGAATGAAAAAGAACGACTTGAGAAAAAGAAAAAAGTATTAGAGCTAAAGATTGCTAACTATAAAAGATTGTATAATCATCAGATTCCGGGATGTTATGAAAATAGTGATGCATCCGATATGAGAACTGTAACAAGAGAAAAAAAGAATTCATTGTATGTTATGTTGATGCTTGCCGTTTTAGAGCTTGTTGCAGGTTTCGTTCCATGGGCAACAATCTGGTATGGGGAGATTATTTCCGGAGAATCAGTGAGTTGCATCAGTATTCCACAACTGATGCAGGATATGTCCTATTATCAGTCATGGGCAGACGATATTTTTGAAATTCAGGGTTCCATGTTGTTTTTTGCAGTATTAATTTTAAGCGTTGTAATTCTTGATGCGTGGCTACTGAAAGAAGTTATTTGTAAAAATGAAAAAGGCACAGTTTTATGGGGGAAAATTGTCGGAGGAAGCGGAATTAGTGTAGCCGGGCTGTTTGGGGTATGTGTTGAAATGCTCAGGGGAGATTTCAGCAATGAAGAATGGCGAATAGTATCTTTACGGAGGGATTCCGGAGGATGGTTCATGCTCATTGTGAGTATTGGATTGCTGGCAGCAGCATTTTGGTGTGAAAAGATTGTACAGGAAAACAGAAAGAAGCAGATTTATGAAATAGAAGTGTTAAATTATGATCCTGTATTACCAGTAAGAATACATGAGTTAAGAATACAGCAGGGTGATTATTTGAAATTCAACTTGATTTGCAGACAATTTGACTGGAAAATCATAGATACACTTGTGGCAGACATTCAATTAATTACGGAATATGGAGATACAGTAACCCTTTCTAGAAATATGGCCTTTACGAGACTTAAAAATGACCAGTATAGTGCAAAATTATCAGAGGTAAATTATAATTTTGAAAATATACAAAGTGCCAAAATCAATATAAAATCCTATTCAATTGAAAATGAAATGGAAGCAGGAAGCGGATATTCAGTAGACAGTGACTATTCATTATTAGAAATTAAAAAACTGAGAGCCATGGAACCTCGGGCTATTGTCTGTAAAGAAAAGAATTTTATAGCAGGACATTGTTGTAGTTGTGGACAGATTTATTCAAATGAGTTATATATTTGTCCTCTTTGCGGTAAGAAAAAGGGGGAGTAAATTATGGTGAAAGATTTTAGAAGAGATCAGACCATTGAAGCACTGGAAGCAGAATGTAAAAAGCTTTGGGATGAGAAAGAGATGTGGAGAGAAAATGTAAAAAGTGGTTTAAGAGTAGAATCTGCTCGACGTCGAAATGAAGAACAGTCAGTGGTATATGAACAAAAGAATGAATATAGTAAACCTGTATCGATGATAAAAAATAATGAAACTGTACCTGAAAAACAGGACAGGGAAATGAAAGCGAACAGATACTGTCCAAAGTGTGGGGCATTTGTAAATGGATCAACTTATTGTGGACAATGTGGAACAAAAGTTAACTGATTTTCCTTTATAGTAGTCAGAAAAACTCCATCATATATGAAAGAGGTTTCGTATACGATGGAGTGTATTTATTTATAAAATAAGATCTGCGTGTATAGACAGAATTTGTCGAACGTTTTTTCTTGCTTCGCACATGTAGGAGTGCTAAAATAATCACATCATTTATTTATCTTTTGATCTGGCGTTTCAGCCGAAAATCTCAAATTAACGTCAAGAAGGATATGTGGAGATTGAATTTTTATAGTAAAATTCGTATAATTAAAACAAGAACATAAAGTTCTTAAAATGCATATCCGGAAAGAGAGGTGCAATGGCAAAAAAGGATATTCCTTCAATTAATTACTTTAAAGATAAAACATGGATAGCCGATTTGCTGAATGTGTATCTGTACGATGGAAACAAAATCATAAGTCCGCAGGATATTACAGAGCTGAATCCGATACTGGCAAAATCATGGTGGAACGATAAGGAATTGAAGACAAATGTAAATATTACAGATGTTCTTTTTGAAGTTAAGATTCCGGTTGGAAAAGAAACCGATGTAAAGAATGATGATAACGGTATACAGAAAATACAGATTATCATATCCATTCAGAATCAGTCAGATATCAGTTATGTGATGCCGGTACGTGTGATTAATGCAGATGCAAACGGCTATTATTTACAATGGAAAGATATTGATCAATCTTGAAGAAGATGCATATGATCTGATATGCGTAATGTCCGATATGAGAAAACTACAGGAACTTAAATCAGAATTAAGACAGGAGGGAGGCTGTAATATGTGTAAAGGTCTTGAAGAAATGTTGGAAGATGAAAAGAAAAAAGGTATAGAACAAGCAGAATATTTATATAAGAAACTCTATTATGATAATCGTCTGGACGATATGAAAAGAGCATTTGAGAATGAAGATTATCGCAGACAACTGATGAAAGAGTACGGATTGCAAGTAGAGCCATATAGATTTTGCAAACAGTAATTTTTAATTCATTTTCAGAAGCGGGAGCAGCGCTGGCTGTTCCTTTTCTTTCTATATTATGATATCATAGTGGAGGCTTTTTTACATAAAGCAATAACAACTTCAGGCAATACAAAAGCATAATAAACACAACACAACAAACACAGGAGGAACATCCATGAACATAACAATGCTCGGAACGGGAAATGCAATGGTGACGGAATGCTACAACACCTGCTTTGTACTGCAGGATGGAGAAAAACATCTTCTGGTCGACGGCGGAGGTGGAAACACTCTGCTTCGTCAGTTGAAGCAGGCAGGTTTTGCCTGGCAGGATATGCGGGAGATTTTTGTGACTCACAAGCACGTCGATCATCTGATGGGAATTGTCTGGATGATCCGCATGATCTGCCAGCATATGAAACAGGGACAGTATGAAGGAGAAGCGTGGATCTACGGTCACGATGAAGTGATCGGTCTGCTTGGAGAGATGGCAGAGCAGCTTTATCCGAAGAAACTGACCGATTTTATCGGCAAACGCCTTCACCTGGTCGTGGTAAATGATGGCGAGGAGCGCACCCTTATGGGGCATAAGGTGACATTTTTTGACATTCAGTCCACAAAGGCCAAACAATATGGATTCTGCATGGACATGGGAAACGGTGAAAAACTCACCTGCTGTGGTGACGAGCCATATAATGAATGTGAGAAAAAATATGCCGAAAACAGCAAATGGCTGCTTCACGAAGCTTTTTGCCTGTATGATCAGGCAGATGAATTTCACCCATATGAAAAACATCATTCCACAGCAAAGGATGCCAGTGAACTTGCAGAACTGCTTGGCGTAAAAAATCTGATCCTTTATCATACCGAGGATAAAAATATTGCATGTCGTAAACAATTATATACAGAAGAAGGACGGAAGTATTTCCACGGCAATCTGTATGTGCCGGAAGACCTCGAAAAGATTGAATTATAACGGATTTTATGTTATTGTATTTCTGGTAACTGTTCAGCAGAAAGCACTGCACAGTTACTATGATTATTATAGAAAGAAGGTGAAGCTGTGGTTGAATTAGATCAGTTCAAGAGCATTCTTGCAACATACACAGAACCATTAGTGGAAGTGAGGGATTCACTTTGACCT
>ERZ506978.465-NODE-465-length-19535-cov-4.767659_pt1 | contig 19535 bp, 15 predicted proteins | sample MGYA00512888_ERZ506978 | MGnify/ENA metagenome assembly ERZ506978
TGTAGGTCAGGTTCTGGTGCTCCTTGAGGTCGAGCAGCAGGTTGATGATCTGGGCCTGAATAGACACGTCCAGCGCGGAAACAGCCTCGTCGCAGACGACGAACTTCGGGTTCGTGGCGAGCGCGCGGGCGATGCCGATGCGCTGCCGCTGGCCGCCGGAGAACTGGTGCGGGAAGCGGTGCAGGAAATAGGGCGCGAGGCCGCATTCGTCCATGATGTTCAGGACGAGCTGCTGCATACGGGCGTCCTTCTTCTTGATCATGTTGTGCGCCTGCATGCCCTCGCTGATGATCTGGCCGACGCTCATGCGCGGGTTCAGCGAGGAATACGGATCCTGGAAAATGAGCTGCATATCGCTGCGCAGGCGGCGCATCTCGTTGTACTCCAGTCGGGCAAGGTCGATACCGTCGTCGCGGTAGGCCTCATACTTCTGGAATTCGGGATCGCTGGCATACGGCTGGCGCAGCGCCTCGATCTCCTGGCGGCCGGCGTCCAGCTGCTGCCGCAGCGCGGCGATCTGATCGTCACACTGCTTGAGCTTTTCCTGTGCCTTTTCGAGCTGGCCGGACTTTTCGGACTTGCCCGCCTCTTCGGCGGTCTTCTTCGCGTACTGCGCGTCGTCGACGTCGACCTGCAGCGCCTGCCGCTTTTCCTCGAGCGCGGAGATCTTGCGCGCGATGCCGTAGTCCTTGGAATAGGCCGCGATCACGGGATCGAGATCATCGACCACGAGGAAGCCGCCGACGATCTTTGTGATATCGAGCAGCGCGTCCTCGGCCAGCTTGCGCGCGGTGTCGAGCTCGGTGTGCTTGGCATACTGCTCCGTTTCGGAGAGCTTGGCGTACTCGGCCTCGAGCTTATCGCGCTTCTGCTCCAGCTCGTGGAGCTTGGCCCGGCGTGATTTGAGGTTTTTGACGGTGTCGATGACGTACTTCGGTGCCAGATCGTCCAGCGATCTTCCATAGTACATCGTGCGGCCGTAGGTCTGGTGGTAGAGCTGGAGGATGGTGCGGCCGAGGGTCGACTTGCCGCAGCCGGACTCGCCGACGAGACCGAAGGTCTCGCCCTCATAGATATCCAGCGAAATGCCGTCATTGGCCTTGACGAAGCGGCCGCCCTTCAGCGGGAAATACTGCTTCAGGTTGCTGATGCGAAGCAGAACCTTCTTGTCGTTATTTTGCATGTCTGTCCTCCTTCTTCGCGTAGAAGCAGCGAACCTGCTGGGTGTCGGAGACGTGGATCAGCTCCGGCTCTTCCTCCTGGCAGCGTGCGGTCGCGTACTTACAGCGCGGGGCGAATTTGCAGCCCTTGGGCAGATCCAGCGGGTGCGGGACCGCGCCGGGGATCGCTTCGAGCCGTTCGTCGCTGGGGGTGTCCAGACGCGGGATGGAGAGCATCAGGCCCTCGGTATAGGGATGGGAATACACGCTCTTGTGGAAGATGGTCTCCGCGGGCGCGTATTCGACGACCTGGCCGCAGTACATGACCGCGACGTTGTCGGCCATCTGGTTGATGACGCCGAGATCGTGCGTGATGAACAGCACGGCGGTGCCGTTTTTCTCCCGCAGCTCGTTCATGAGCTTGAGGATCTGGGCCTGAATGGTCACGTCGAGCGCCGTGGTCGGCTCGTCGGCGATGAGCAGCTTCGGGCGGCAGGCCAGCGCCATAGCGATCATGACACGCTGACGCATACCGCCGGACAGCTCATGCGGGAACATCGTGTAGACACCCTCGCTGTTGGCAATGCCGACCATCTCGAGCATCTCGATCGTGCGCTTTTTGATGTCCTCCTTGGTCTTGCCCTCACCCTCATGCAGGGCAATGACCTCATCGATCTGGGCGCCGATGCGGAACACGGGGTTCAGGCTGGTCATCGGCTCCTGAAAGATCATCGAAACATAGTTGCCGCGCAGACCCTGCATCTTTTCGGTGGGGGTCTTGGCAATATCGTAGGCCTTGCCATCGCCCAGATTCAGGCGGATGGAGCCCTCGACGATCTGGCCCTGAGGGCGCTGCAGCAGCTGCATCAGGGACAGGCTGGTGACGGACTTGCCGCAGCCGGACTCGCCGACAACGCCCACGGTCTTGCCGATGGGCACCTCAAACGAGACACCGTCCACGCTCTTGACAACACCGGTGTCGGTGAAGAAGTAGGTGTGCAGGTTGTCAAACTCGACCGCGTTCTTCTTATCGTGCATTTCGGTGACATACTCACTCTCCGGCACATTGCGGCGCTTGCGCTGCTTTTCGTACTGGTCGGTGATGCGGCGGTTTTCCTTGGAGATACGCCGCGATTCTTTAGCGGAAAGATACCCTTCCTGTTTCTTAGCCATCGTGTGTTTCTCCTTTCGATCAGCGTTTCATCTTGGGGTCAAAGGCATCGCGCAGACCGTCACCCACAAAGTTGAAGCCCAGAACGGTGATCAGCAGGCAGATACCGGCGGGGATCCAGATGAACAGGTAGTTGGTCATAACGTAGGCGTTGTTGACATCGTTGATGATGTTGCCCCAAGAGGCGAAAGGATACTTGACGCCCAGGCCCAGGAAGGACAGGGTGGCTTCGGTCAGAATGGTGGAGCCGAGGCCCATCGTGCAGGTGACGATCAGCTGCGGGATAACATTGGGGATCAGGTGGCGGAAAATGCGGTGCCAGACCTTGATGCCGCAGGCCTCGGTGGCCAGCATGAACTCCTGCTCACGCAGGGAGAGGATCTGGCCGCGTACTAGGCGGGCAATGCTGGGCCAGCCCAGGAAGCCGAGAATCAGCATCAGGTACAGCATACGTTTCCAGGAATCCACGCGCATGGCGTCCATGGCCGCGCCGATGATGATGATGACCGGCATCGAAGGGATGCAGTAGAACACATCGACCACACGCATGATGATGTTATCGACCCAGCCGCCGAAGTAGCCGGAGATACCGCCCATCAGGATACCCAGGGATGCCTCGATGACGACGACGATGAAGCCGATGATCAGCGAGACGCGGCCGCCGTACATCAGGCGGGTCAGCATATCCATACCGTTGGTGTCGGTGCCCAGCCAATGCGCCTTGCTGGGGCTGGCGTAGCGGTCGTAGACGTAAGTCTCGGTCATCTGCTTGACGGACCAAACTTTGGTGGAGGCATCGTAGACGATATCGTACTCGGCCTCGTTCCCCTCGGCGTCGGTGTAGTTGAACTTATCGGCGTTCTCGTTGATGGCCTCTTCCAGGCGATCCTTGAAATCGCGGGTAACGACGACGCTGGAATCGGCGGCGGAGACGACAAAGCGGCTGACATAACCCAGCTGCTCGCCATTGGCGGCGATCTCGCCGTCCTTGTTCAGCGTGTAGTCCACGCCGTCGGCGGTGAAGTCGCTCTCCCCTGCCGTCATGGCAGTCAGGGCGGCCAGCTTGACGTCAAAGCTGAACTTCGGCGCACCGTCGGCCTCGTTGACAAGGTCGCGGCTGGCATAGCCCATGACATCGCTGCCCTGGTAGACGACATAGAAGTCGTCGCTCTGGATATCGACGGTGTAGTCAGTATCCTTATAGTTGAACTCGGTGCTGCCCTTCTTCACGGCTTCGAGGGCCTTGCTCTGGGCGATGGAACCGAAGTTCTGGCCGTCGGCCACGACAAAACGCATCGTGTCGTTGCGGGTGACGCCGACGAACTCCTTGGACATCTGGGTGTAGGTGAAGAACTGCTCGTCCTGGCCGTAGGGGCTGACAAGGCCGCCGACGAAGGAGAACAGGAACATTGCAATCAGGATGGACAGACCGACGACGGCCAGACGGTTGCGGAAGAACCGCTTGGCGACCAGTGCGCCGGGAGACAAAACCTTGACGCGGCGGTCATCGTTCAGGGAGTACTGCTCCTGCTTCGGGTTCTGGTTCTGCGTGTTTTCGCTCATGGGTGTGCAGTCTCCTTTCTTTAAGAAATGCGCACGCGCGGGTCAACCACGCCGTACAGGATATCGGTCAGCAGGTTGCTGGCCAGCGTCAGCACCGCCATGAAGGACAGGTAGAACATGGTGAAGGGGATGTCGCCTGCGACCATGGACTGGTAGGAAATATAGCCGATGCCGGGGATGGAGAACAGCGTCTCGGTGATAAGGGCACCGCTGAACAGGCCGGGCAGGCTGCCGCCGATGATGGTGACAAGGGGAATCAGCGTGTTGCGGAAGGCGTGCTTGTAGATGACCGTATGCTCCGACAGGCCCTTGGCGCGGGCGGTGCGGATGTAGTCGGCGTTGAGCACCTCCAGCATGTTGGTGCGGGTATAGCGCATGTAGCCGCCGATGGAAACGATGACCAGCGTAATGATGGGCAGCACAAGGTGGTTGGCCTTGTCAAGGAACTGGCCCATGGCATCCAGCTGGGCATAGTCACGCCCAACAAGACCGTAGAGGTCGAACCAGCCCAGCTTGACAGAGAAGAACAGCTTGAGCAGCGTGGCAAAGAAGAAGGTGGGCAGAGAGATGCCGACCAGCGCCACAGAGGTGATGACATAGTCTGCGCGGGAGTACTGCTTGGTGGCAGCCAGCACGCCGAGGGGCACGGCGATCACGATGGACAGCACAAAGGAGATGCCGCCCATGATGACAGACAGGCCGATGACCTCGGTAAACTTCTGGGTAGCGGGCACGTTCCACTTCCAGCTGTCGCCGAAGTTGCCGACAACGGCCTTGCTCAGCCAGGTGAAGAAGCCGGGGATAATGTCCAGGTCAAGGCCGTAGGCCGCATTGAGCTGGGCCAGCCATTCCTCATAGGGTTTGGCACCGGGGGCCTGGGCCAGCTGCATTGCCATCGTCTCGGCAAAGGAGCTGGGCAGGCTGCGGATCAGCGCGTAGATAATGAACATGACACAGAACAGGATCAATACCGACTGCGCGATACGCTTGATGATGTAATTTCGCAAGAGTTTTCGTTCCTTCCTTGCACGGTTAGACCGCGTTTATTTTGCAGGGAAATGCCGTAATGTGGGCATCCCCATCCCACGCAGGGACGACGCCCTGCGTGGGAGTGGGACGACCATATTAGTGGTATAGGGGAAGAATGGCGATTACCGCCAGGCAGAGGGCCGGGCATGCCCGGCCCCTACAGGGCAGCGCATTCGTAGGGGCGCATTCTATATGCGCCCGCACAGGCTGCCCGCTCCCCCCCTTTCCTCGGTTCGTCCAATACAGCAAGCAACCGCCCTTGGCGGGCGGTCACCTGCTTTCACAACGGTAAGTTGAACTTAGTTCAGCTCGAGGTTGTTCAGCTCAGACTTGTAGGTCCAGTACGGGGTCTGATCCTTCGCGATGGTGTCGATGTTGACACGCTCGGTGGAGAAGATGGTAGCCTCGCTGCGCTGGTAGACGGGCAGCTCGACACCCCAATCCAGGATGATCTCCATGGCCTCTTTGTACATGGCTTTGCGGGCCTCCTGGTCGGTGGTCTGGCGGGCAGCCATGATCAGCTCATCCAGGTCGGCATCGTTGATGGTGTAGTAGTTGGTAGCGCCCTGGCTGTGGTACAGCTGGAACATATCGGGGTCATTGGTGGACTGCCAGGCAGCAACCCAACCCTCGGCAGCGCCGGACTGGTAGGAAGCGAACAGGTCAGAAGCGTTGGCCATATCGTTGACAGTCAGGGTGAAGCCGATGGTCTTGAGGGCGGCAGCAGCGTTGGTCAGGGTCTGGAAGGAGGGGTGGTCACCATTGCCGGAAGCACCGATGTTGACCTGATACTCCATCTTGGCACCGGCGGGGGCAGCCGTGATCTGGCCGTTCTCGACGGTGTAACCGGCAGCCTCAAAGTAGCCCAGGGCAGCCTGCAGAGCGGCGGCGTACTTGTCCTCGCTCTTCATGTCGGAGGTGTAGATCTCGTTGCCGTCCACGTCGGTGGAGTAGGCGATCTGGTAGCCGTCGTCGGTGACGGACGGGGCAGCCCAGGAGGTGTTGGAAACGGGGTAGTTGATAACGGTGGCGGTATCGCCGTAGTAGGAGTCGATACCCTCATCACGGTAAGCGGCGATGACGGTCATGATGGCCTTGCGCAGATCCTTGGAGGCCTGGGAGGCAGGGTCGCCGCCGACGTTGACGTTCTTGGCGCTCAGGGCGATGTAGCCGTAGCCGCGGTAATCCTTCAGGCGGGTGGTGATGACAGGACCGTCCTCACCCTCGACGCCGTTGATGTCGGCGATCTGGTCAGCAACCTCCAGAGAGTAGGAAGGATCGGAGATGTCGATGGTGCCGGCCTGAACGCCGGTGATCTTATCGGCCTCCTGGGTCTCCTTCATGTTGACGTGGGCAACCTTCGGTGCGCCGTTGAAGTAGTCGGGGTTGGCATCCAGGTAGACAACGCCGTCGCTGTACTTGGAGAAGGTGAACATACCGCCGCCCAGAGGAGCGCTGGTCTTGGAGCGGACGCCGCTCAGATCACCCTTGACAAAGCCAAAGGAGTTGTTGTCGTAGTCGTACAGGCTCTCATCGCCGTAGTAGTGCAGGGGGGCAATGGGCATCTGCAGCTGGTAGATCATGGTGGTGGACAGCTCGCTGGTGGTCAGCGTCATGCTGTAATCACCGGTCTTGACGATACCGGCAACATTGGCAACTGCATTGCCGACATTGACACCGGTGGTGGAGTATGCGTAGACATCCCCGGGGATCAACTCAGACAGGGCAGAACCGGCGGACTCGGCCTCCATAGCGGAGAAGCTCCAGTCGTACTGCTCGCCGATAGCCAGGAAGAAGTCCTTGGCGGTGGCATCGGCAGCCAGACCATCGAAGCCCCAGCCGGCAGCAGCGGAGGCAACATCGGTAGCACCGTTGGCCATCATAGAGTCAACGATCTCCTGGGCAAACTTCACGCCGCCGTCATTGACAGCATCCCAGAAAGCCTTCTGCTGTTCTTCGGTGAAGTTGGTGTAGTCGGTGTTGTCCTCGCCGGCCTCAGCGATCAGCTTGGACAGGGTGGACATAGAATTGCGGTACTCCTCCAGACCAACGATGGGGGTGGAGTACATGGTTACAGAGCCGTCATACGTAGGATCGAGGAAAACATACATCGAGAAGATGACGTCGTCGATGGTGACAGGCTCGCCGTCAGAGAACTTCAGGTCGTCGCGCAGCTTGATGTCATAGGTGACGGTGCCGTCGTCATTCTCGGTGACAACGCAGTCAGAGGTGCCGTAGTAGGTGTAGTCGGTGCCGTTGTACTCGCGGGTCTCGCCCTCGATGCCGTTCAGAATCATCTCGCCCTTACGATCAGCGCCCAGCAGGCCCAGCTGGGTCAGGTCAATGACATCCTGGTCGGAAGCAGAGGAAGCAAAGAAGGGGCTGAACTTGCCCTCAAAGCCGGTCTCTGCCAGAACGAGGGTGCCATCAGAAGCGGCCGTGTTGGATGCTTCGGCAGTAGCAGTACTGGTGCTCTCGCTGGTCGCGTCGGACGCAGCACCGCCGCAGCCAGCCAGCACGCTGACGCTGAGTGCGGCAGCAGATGCCAGTGCAATGACTTGCTTGGTGTTTTTCATGTGTAAAACCTCCTATATTTTGCCCTCATCCACAAATCGTCCCTCTGCTCCCCAAGAGCGTAAGGCGAGAAAGGCGAAAGCCCTTCTGTGCTGTCTGTTTCTTTACAGCGCACACTTGTCGACAGTGACTTAGCTTTTAGGATACCCTAAAATTGACAAAAAGTCAACAGTAAATCACATTTTTGTACCTTTTGACGAAATTCAGAAACAAATTTTAGGCACTCTCCCGCCGGGGCACGGCCCTGCCGCAAAAGGTGCTTTTTTTGCTCTGTCCAAACGCCGTATTTGCCCGCCGCTGCAGGTTAAGGCAAGAAAAAATGCGTCCCACCGCCAAGTGGGGCGCATTTCAAATCGCGCATATGCAGTTGTATAAATATTACTCTTTTTCCCAACGCATCCGCCGGGAAAACGCGGCAGCGGCGGCAAAAGCGGCAGCTGAAAAAATTTCAAGCAGTATAAAAATGCCATGCGCTCCCAAAAGCATTTGTGCGCCATTTGCAAACACAGCACTCCCCTGCCCTGCCGCTGCCAGCACGGCGAACAGCGCGCACACCCGCGTGAGAGTGGGCAATTTCTGTGCGGTCTGCTCATGGATATAGGCCCGCATCGGGTCGCCGCCGCGCGTCAGGCGCGCCAGCACGACCACTGCGTACAGCGCCGTTATAAGCGCCGCCATATAGGGCAGCAGCAGCCAGACCGGGGCATGGGCCGTAGCACCGGGCAGGACGCCCGCGCCCACCGTAAGCGCCGCACCGCCGCCGCAGCACAGCCACAGCACGGCCAGCGCCCTGCCGCGGGAGGGCGTCCCCGCATAGCGGTAATGTGCGCCGCGGTACTGGTAGTTGCCGTTCAGATCCTTTTCAAAATCATCGAGGTAGGCGTGCTTATTTTTGCGCCCCGCCATCAGACAAGCCCCGTCAGGTCATAGCCGTCCAGCCACTGCTTGGCGGCCTCGCAGACGCCGCGCAGGCAGCTCTCCTCAAAGGGGGTGGTCAGCCCGGCATGGTTCAGCAGCTCGGTAAAGGTGCGGCTGCCGCCCTGCTTTGTGTAGGCCATATAGTGCGCCCACGCATCGGCGCAGTCCTTCTGCAGCATTGCCCAGAACTGCAGGCTGACGGTCTGCGCCAGACAGTAGTCGATATAGTAGAAGGGGCTCTGGTAGATATGCATCTGGCGCTGCCAGTACTCACCTGCACCGTAGAACGGGATCTCGCCGTCCAGACGCATCCACGGCTGGTAGATGGCAGCCAGCTTTTTCCACTCAGCATGGCGCTCCTCCGGGGTCATGTCGGGCTTCTCATAGACAATGTGCTGGAAGTGATCGACCATCGTGCCGTAGGGAATGAAGGTCAGCGCCCCGGCCAGATGGCTGTAGCGGAACTTGCGGGCATCCTGGCCGAAGAAGCCGTCCGCCCACGGCCACGCGAAGAACTCCATCGACATCGAGTGGACCTCGCAGGCCTCCATGCTGGGCCATACATAGGAATACGGGATGCGGTCGCGGTTCATATAGGCGGCAAAGGCATGGCCGGCCTCATGGGTCACGACCTCCACATCGTGCTGGGTGCCGTTGAAGTTGGCAAAGATGAAGGGCATCTCATAATCGCCCAGACCGGTGCAGTAGCCGCCGCCCGCCTTGCCGGGGGTGGACAGCACATCCATCAGCTCATCGTCCAGCATTTTGTTGAAGAACTCGCCGGTCTCGGGAGAAAGCTCCTCATAGAATTTTTTGCCCTGCCGCAGGATTGCATCGGCATCGCCCGCCGGCTTGGGGTTGCCGCTGCGGAACATCAGGGCGTTGTCCGCCATGTTCATCGGGTACTGCTTGCCAAGGCGGCGGGCCTGCTCCCGGTAGATGCTGTCCGCCAGCGGCACCAGATATTTGACAACGGCTGCGCGGAACTTTTCAATATCTGCCTTGGTGTAGCAGTTGCGGCCCATGCGGTAGTAGCCCAGCGTTGTGTAGCCCTCATACCCAAGCTTTTTGGCCATCGTATCGCGCAGGTGGACGAGCTTGTCATAAATACCGTCAAACTCGGCCTGATGCTCCTTATACCATGCGCCCTCTGCCTTCCATGCAGCCAGACGGCGGGCATCATCGGGGTCATTCTTGAACGGGGAAAGCTGGCTCAGCGTGTAGACGCCGCCCTCAAAGGGGATCTGGGCGCTGGCGATCAGCTTGCCGTAGTCGGTGCAGAGCTTGTTCTCCTGCGCCATCTCGTCAAGGATTGCAGGCGAAAAGGCCTTGTCGGCGATCTCGGCGTTGACAAACATCAGGTCGCCGTACTCAGCGGCAAAATCCGCGCGGAACGGCGAATCGAGCATGGCGCGGCTCCATGCGTTCTGGCACTCCTGCAGCTGAGGCGCCGCCTCGTTCCAGAAATTCATCTCCTTGTCGTAGAAGGTGTCGCGGGTATCGATCGTGTTGCGCACACTCGCAAGCTGGGCCTGCGTGTCCACATGCTTGTTGAGCTTTTCCTCCTCGAGGAATACCGCGCGCGCCTCGGCGTAGCTTTCGGCGGCCTTGAACCGCGCGCAGAGGTCAGCGAACTGCTGCTTTACCGCGTCCAGATCGGGGCGCTGATAGGGCATCTCGGAAAACTTCATGGTTGTATCTCCTTTACGGACATTTTGTGAGTATTATAGCACATTCTGCTGCAAAATGCAAAAGTCTGTCCGCGCAGACAGTCCACATATCTTGGATTTCTGTATAAAATTTCTCGGTTTCCGTATTGCAAATTTGACGCATATTGAGTATAATAAAGCTAGTAATATCTTACAAGGGGGAGTTTTGACATGCCGATCTCTGAGCCTACCGCTGTATTTTCCATCCGTGATGACCGTGATATGGAGATCAAGCAGGCGGTGCTGCAGGTGTACCGTGCGCTGGAGGAGAAGGGCTACAACCCCATCAATCAGCTTGTCGGCTACATTCTGTCGGAGGATCCGACCTACATCACGACCTACAAGAACGCCCGCGCCATCATCCGCCGCATCGACCGTGATGACCTGCTGCAGGCGCTTGTGCGTGACTTTGTGAAGCACTAAAAATCAGGATTTTAAAAAAGCTCCCGCGTATCGTTGGATACGCGGGAGCCTTTTGTATGCAGCCTATAAAGCCTTCCCCCTTGGGGGGGAAGGTGGCCCCGCAGGGCCGGATGAGGGCAGCTTTGCGGCAGTATCCCGTAAGCGCGCGGCCTCGAAAGCTTTGCCCCTCATCAGTCAGCGGGCGGGGCCGCTGACAGCTTCCCCCTCGGGGGAAGCCTTTTTTCTTACTCCGCAAAAAACGCGTTCTGCACGGCGTTGAGGACGGCGGCGCGGCCGGCGGTAAAGTTGACGCCGCCCTGCAGATAGCAGGTGTAGGGCGCGCGCAGCGGACCGTCACAGCTGATCTCGATCGTGCTGCCCTCGGTAAAGCTGCCGCTGGCCATGACGACCTTGTCGGTGTAGCCCGGCTCATCGGCAGGCTCGGGGCTGGCAAAGCTGTCCACCGGGCTATTGTGCTGGATGCCCGCGCAGAAGCCTGTCAGCGCGGCGGCACTGCCCGAGTCAAAGCAGGTGACAATGTCATTGTGGTCGGCCGTGTAGCGCGGCACGGGGCTGACGCCCGCCAGCTCCAGCAAGCACTGGGCGTAGATGGCGGTTTTCAGCGCCTCGCAGACAACGCCCGGGGCGTAGTAGAAGCCGAGGAAGGTATCCCGCAGGCTGTCCTGCGTGCAGCCCAGATCGCCGCCGATGCCGGGCGCGGTGAAGCGGTGGCTGCACTTTTCCACCAAATCGCGGCGGCCTGCAATGTAGCCGCCGGTCGGGGTGATGCCGCCGCCCGGGTTTTTGATGAAGCTGCCCGCCATAATATCTGCGCCGAAGGCGACCGGCTCCGCAGTCTGGGTAAACTCACCATAGCAGTTGTCCACAAAGATGACTGCGTTGGGGTTGGCCTTGCGGGCGATGTCGGCCACCTTTCGGATGGTGTCCAGATCAAACGCATTGCGCTGGGTGTAGCCGCGGCTGCGCTGGATATGCACCACCGTGGCGGTCTTGGCCTTCTCGGCAATCAGGTCGTAGTCGGGGGTAAAGTCCGGCAGCAGCGGGCATTCGTCATACCTGACGCCGTACTCCCGCAGGGTGCCGCAGCCCTTGCCCGCCTCGCCGATGCCGATCACGCCCTCCAGCGTGTCGTAGGGGCGGCCGGTCGCAGCCAGCAGGGTGTCCCCCGTGCGCAGCAGGCCGAAAAGCGCGACCGTCAGGGTGTGGGTGCCGCTCATGAACTGCGGGCGCACGAGCGCTGCCTCCGCCCCCATGCAGCGGGCAAAGACCTCCTCCAGCTTATTGCGGCTGTCGTCCCAGACGCCATAGCCGCTCGACCCCCAGAAGTGCCGTGCCTCAACGCCGCTGTCAGTAAAGGCACGCAGCATCTTGAGCTGGTTGTAGTCGCGGATCTCCTCCACATGGGCAAACTGCTCACGGCAGAGGGAAAGGGCCTTGCGGTCCAGCGCCAGCACCTCGGGGCGCAGGTCGTAGAATTGTTCGATCATTGCATATTCCAATCTGTAGTATAATAGTTTATTTTGCCGTTTTGTACAAATCCAAGCTGCTCATAAAAGCCGCACAGCGTCTGCTCACAGGCAAAGCGCACCGTGCGCTCGGCGGCCAGCGTGTTTGCCATCTCAACGATCAGCCGCCGGGCCAGTCCCCTGCCCCGCCAGGCCGGGTCGGTCACGCCCGCCGCCATATAGCTTTCGGTGTTGCTCTGCTCATAGCAGCCGACTGTGCAGACGGGGCGGCCGTCCTGCAGCAGGGCATGGCACACCCCCACGCCGTGGGCCAGCGCCGTGCAGGCCGTGGAGTAGAACTCATCGGCCTCGGCGTCATTCTCAGCAAAGACCAGACGGCTGACCGGCAGCATAGAAGGCGCTGTGTCCCGCACCAGCTCCGCCGGGTATGCGGGCGGCAACGGCAATACACTGCCCTGCGGCAGCTCCCACAGGGTCAGCGGCGCGGCGGGCTGCCAGCCTGCCAACGCAAGGGGCTGCTCGGTGCGCAACCGGTCGGCGCAGAGAAAGCGCAGAAAGCCGGCCAGTTCCTCGCGGGCGTCCTCCCCTGCACTGCCGCCGGGCAGCACACCGCAGACCACGGCACTGCCGCCGCGCAGCTCCAGCACCGCCGTGCCGGGCAGCAGATAGAAAGCCCACCCGCTGGCCGGGTGCTGCCCGAACAGCCGCAGATGCGTGCCGAGGACAGCCTCAAAGTAAGGCTTGCCGGACAGGCGGCGCAGGTATTCGGTTTTATGTTCCGCAGTGGAGACGGATTGAATCATGGAGGAACCTCTCTCATCTCCCTCTGCGAGGGGGCCAAGTCAGGTTGTCGTCATCATTTCAGGTTGTTGACGATATTCTTATAATCCCGTCCTCTGACCTCAAAATTCGGGTACAAATCAAAGGATGCAGATGCGGGCGAAAGGCTGACCACATCCCCGGGTTGGGCGGCACCGCGCGCCAGCTCGACTGCGTGCTGCATGCTGTCCGCGTGCAGGATGGTCAGCGCGCTCTCGTCAAAGCCCGCACATCCGCGGACAGCCGCCTCGATGCGGGGGCCGGTGGCACCCATCAGCACCAGTGTCTTGACATGGGCCAGGATCTCTGGCGCGAGCGGCTCATAGGGGATCTTCTTGTCATAGCCGCCTGCGATCAGAATGATTTTCTGGTTGAAGCTGCGCAGACCGGCGATTGTGCGCGTCGGGCTGGACGCGATGGAGTCATTGTAGTAGGTCACGCCGTCCAGCGTGCGAACCGGCTCAATGCGATGCTCTACACCGGTGAAGGTGGAGCCGACCTGACGCATGGCCTCGACCGGCACGCGGCCCCAGACGGCAGCGATGGCGGCCAGCAGGTTCTCGACATTGTGCAGGCCGCGCAGCTTGACCTCGGCCCGGGGCAGGATCGGCGTCACGACACCGTTCTCCGCATAGCAAAGGGTGTCATCGCTCTCCCGCAGGAAGGCGCCCTTGTCTGTGTCATGCAGGCGGGTAAACCAGACCTGCTCGCCCTTGCAGTCCTTCTGCATACCGCGCGAGATCTCGTTTTCAAAGCCCAGCACGGCGCGGCATGGCGGCACCTGCCACAGCAGGATGTTCCGCTTGGCGTCAATGTACTCCTGCATGTCCTTATGGTGATCCAGATGGTTGGGGGTCACATTGGTGACGACCGCCACCTTGGGGCTGACGCGCATGCTGATCAGCTGGAAGCTCGACAGCTCGACAACGGCGACCGCCTCGGGGGTCACATCTGCCAGCTGGGGCAGCAGCGCAGCGCCGATGTTGCCGCCGAGAAACACCTTGCGGCCGGCAGCCTCAAACATCTTGGAGATCAGCGTTGTGGTCGTGGTCTTGCCGTCAGAGCCGGTCACGGCCACGATCTCGCAGGGGCAAAGCTCAAAGAAAAGCTCGACCTCGCTGGTGACCTTTGTGCCGGCCTGCAGGGCAGCCTGCAGCTCGGGCTTGTAATATTCGTAGCCCGGTGTGCGCATGATGATATCCTGCCCGGCAAAGCCGTCAGTATAATGCTCGCCCAGACTCAGGCGGACATGCAGGCGGCGCAGCGTGTCCGCATACGCGCCAAAATCCTCAAGGGACTTTTTCTGATCGCAGAGCGTGACCTGCGCGCCCAGCTCCACAAACTGTTCGATGCAGCGCTTGTGGCTGACGCCCGCACCGATAAAGGCAACCTTTTTGCCCTGAATAAGATTCTGCAGCTGTTCGATCGGCAGCATAAATATCTCTCCCCTGCATTTTATTCTGCAGCAATACTGCGGCGCTCCGCCCACCGGGCGGGGATCGCATGGTAATGCTCTATGTTATTATATACAAAACGCCGTAGTTCTGCAACAAAATTCGGCCCGCCAAGGCGGACCGAATCGGAGTTTATTTTGCGCTTACTGCTGGCCGCCCATGGGGATACCATGCTTGTCAAGCAGCGTGCGGATCTTGGTCATCGGGTCGATGATGGAGGAAACGCTCTTGTCATGGTTGATGGCGGCGATGAAGTAGGCGGTGTACTTGGAGACATCCACATCGTAGTACCACTCGCGCTCCAGCAGTTCCGGCTTGCGGTAGGTCAGGTTCGTGCCCAGAACGGCCTTGATGATGCCGTCATTGTAGGCCTTGTCGAACTTGTCAAGGCCGGCGGTGAAGAGCGGGAAGGTGCAGCAGGTAAAGATGTTGCGGGCACCGCGCATCTTCAGCTCATAGCCGATGTCGAGCATCGACTCGCCGGAGGCGATGATGTCGTCAGCGATAAAGACATCCTTGCCCTCAACGCTCTCGCCCAGATACTCATGCGCCACGATGGGGTTGCGGCCGTTTACCACACGGCTGTAGTCGCGGCGCTTGTAGAACATGCCGAGGTTGCAGCCCAGCACGCTGGAGTAGTACATGTTGCGGTTCATGGCGCCCTCATCGGGAGAGACGATCATGAAGTTATCCTTGTGGAAGGAAACATCCGGCACATGATGCAGCAGGCACTTGAGCACCTGATAGGTGGGCATGACATTGTCGAAGCTCATGGTGGGCACGGCGTTCATAACGCGGGGGTCATGGGCGTCAAAGGTGATGATGTTCTTGACGCCGACCGCGCGCAGCTGCTGCAGGGAGAAGGCGCAGTCCAGACTCTCGCGGCTGACGCGGCGATGCTGGCGGCCGCCGTACAGGCTGGGCATGATAACGCTGATGCGATGGGCACGGCCGGAGACAGCCTGAATAATGCGCATCAGGTTCTGGAAGTGGTCATCCGGGGAGAGGTGGTTCTCATACCCGAAGAGCTTGTAGGTGACGCTGTAGTTGCCCGGATCGACGAAGATGTACAGGTCGTCGCCGCGGGTGGATGCCTTGACAAGGCCTTTTGCATCACCGGACTGGAAACGCGGGCAGTCGCAGGGGATGATGAAGGTATCGACCTCATCATTGCCGACCTCACGCGCCCAGCGCACAAGGTGACTGTCTACGAGTTTGCAAAGCTCCTCTGCACCGGGGCAGGCAATCAGACCGAGATCGGCGATCGCATCCTCCTTGGCAAAGAAATCACGCGGGCCAAGATTCTGTTCAGCCATTACAGGTACTCCTTACTTCCATCTGGTATTACTTATTTCATCAGGGCAGTGTGGCAGACCACAAGAACCCATTTATTCATATTGTAGCACAGCAGACGGATAAAATCAGCCCTGTAAGGCAAAAATTTCAACATTTTCGACATTTTCCGCGCTTTATACATGCTTCGCATTGTTACTTGCAAAAAATTCTGGCGGATTTTACAAAAAGTTTGCAAATGGAAATTTGAAGTTTTTCTTTAGGGGGAAAACTATGGGGCAATGCCTGTAGGGGCGAACATTGTCCGCCCGCGGAACTGTGCCGTAGCCACCGCACTGCACGGCGGCCTGAGGGCAGGCCGCCCTACGCCCGATCTTCCCGTCACATGCAGGGCGGGGTGCCCTCACCCCGCCGAGAACTTTGCGGTTACCGCACAGCTCCCGGGTCGTCGAGGACACCGACCCCCTACCGTAGGGGCGGATTCCATATCCGCCCGCAGAAGTGGTGGTTGCAGTAGTATTCCAACGGACGAGCACTGCTCGCCCCTGCATTTTTAGGACTATTTACCCCCGGTCTACTCGGTTTTGCACCCACCGGTGTGGCAGTTTTCCGCCGCGCCGCGGGCAGATACCCGGCTGCGGACGGCCAGAGTTCCAACCGCGAATTTCTTTACGACCACAGTAGGTACACATATACTCAATAGAAGCACGACGTGCAATTCTGGGTTCCATAGGGTTTTACCTCCTAACTGTAATTGTTCCACGGTGAACTTCAAGCTCGACCTGTTTCCCGCACTCGCTGCATTTTTTCCACTTTGTCACAGTTGCTATTTTTTCCACCGTAATCATATTTGACCGACCGCAATACGGGCATCTCCAAGAGCGCACTACTTTTTCGTACATTATTAAATCTCCTTTCATTCATCACAATCATTATAGTCGTCATAATCGTCACAGTCATCATACACGTCATAACCACCATAATCATCTTCGTGTTTTTTGCTTTTAGCTTTTATGCTCTCCCCGAATCCGCAGATAGTGCCTTCAGCTATATCCGCAAATTCATGGGTTTGATTCACTCTCTGGTAGTATTCTTCGCGTTCTTCTCCGGTATGGTGCTCTCTATCAAATTTTTTCTTTGCCGTCTTGCCTACAGTATGCATATACGCACCGGATGCCCTGCCAATCAAACCGACAATCGTTCCTAATACCGTCCACGCATCCATTTACTTTCCCTCTTTCCCTTTCATATTATTACTTTATGATAGTGTTTTTGCTATCATTTGTCAATTGTTAATCTACATAATTCTAAGTAAAGTAATTTGTATAATACTATCATAAAGTAGGGAGAGCATTTAATGGCTGACAACACACGGCTTGCGCGCGAGGTTGGCGCAAAAATCAAATATCTGCGTCTCAAGCAAGGCCTAAGCCAAGAATCGCTTGCGCTCTCCTGCGATATGAACCCGGCGTTTCTCGGCCATGTGGAACGCGGGATGCGCAGTCCCACTCTGAACACATTGCAACGCATCTGCGATGGGCTGGGTATTACACTTACCGAACTCTTGCTGACTGAACCGAACACAGACCTCGACAGTGCTGCGGCTATCCAGCATGTGACCGACCGTATGCGGCAGCTCTCCCCCGCACAGGCCGCTCATGTAGCGGAGCTGATTGAGCAGGTTTGTTGCTTGCTGGATGAGGCCGAGAAATGACCCGCGGGCCGATGACGAGCATCGGCCCCTACAAGCTTCTTTCAGTATAGCCTTTGCCTTGGACAGAGAGTGTCCATTTGCTGATAAACCTAAAAATTTTACACAAAAAATGCGCCCGCCGAGGTTCCATCCCTCGGCGGGCGCAGTGCGGTTTATCGGTATTTACTTTTCGTTCTCGTCCTGGACCTTGCGGGGGATCAGGCGGACCTCCTGCACGCGGCGGTTGGTCGCGCGGGTGACGGTACCATCAAAGTCACCCCAGATGAACTTATCCCCTACCTTGGGCAGACGGCTGAGCTTTTCCTGCACCAGACCGCCGATGGCCACGGCATCAATGTCGTCATCCTCCTTGATGCCCAGCTCCTCGGCCGTGTCATCCACGCTGGCGCTGCCGGAGATCAGCCAGCTGCCATCGGACTGCTGGCGCACATCCTCGACCACATCGTCATGCTCGTCCCAGATCTCGCCGACCAGTTCCTCCAGAATATCCTCCAGCGTGATGATGCCGGCCGTGCCGCCGTATTCATCGACCACAACGGCCATATGATGCTTGCTCTCACGCAGGGTACGCAGCAGCGCGGAGATCTGGGTCACGCTGGTCGTGTACAGCGTCGGGCCGACAAGGTCCTCCAGCTTGACATTTTTGTCGTGCTTTTGCAGGGCCGCAAAGCAGTCCTTTTCATGTACCACACCAATGATATTGTCGATCGTATCGTGGTAGACCGGCAGGCGGGAGTAGCCGCTCTCGGCGAAGCGCTCAATGACCTCGTCCATCGGGGTATCATCCTCGACAGCCACTACATCCACGCGGGGGGTAAGCACATCCTGCGCCTCCACATCGTCAAACTCGATGGCGCTGCGGATCAGTTCGCTTTCACGGTTCGTCAGCTCGCCGTCCTTTTCGGCCTCGCTGACCATCGTCACCAGCTCACCTTCGGTGATGGTGTCCTTTTCTCCGGTATCAAACCGTTTAGCAAGGAACTTCTTCCACGCACCGAACAGGGCATTCAGCGGTGTAAAAATCGTGACCAGCGCGCTGAGCACGGGGGCAAAGCTCATGGCAAGGGTCTCGGGCATTTCCTTGGCCATGCTCTTGGGGGTGATCTCGCCAAAGGTCAGGACCAGCAGGGTCATGACGATCGTTGAGACGGTAGGGCCGTAAACGCCGCCGACAAGGCGGGTAAACAGCACGGTGGCAAGAGAGGACGCACCGATATTCACAATGTTGTTGCCGATCAGAATGGTGCTAAGCAGGCTGTCGTAGCGCTCGACCAGTGCGAGCGTATGCGCCGCTCTGGCGTCACCGTCCTCCGCCTTGCTCCGCAGGCGGATCTCATTCAGCGAATTGTACGCTGTCTCTGCCGCCGAGAAAAACGCAGACAAACCGATCAGGATTATCAGTGCGACGATCATAAATATACTGCCATCGTCCATTGGGGAACTATCAACTCTTTCTTTATTAAATTTATGTGCAATAGCACATTTTAGACATTATAGCATAAATATGTGCGCGACGCAAAGGGTATGCTGTCAAATTTGTGTAAAACTGTGTTTTTATCTAATTTTGGAATTTCTTCGGTTCCTTCTTTGCAAAGAAGGAACAAAACCCCCGTAATCACTGCTGGGCGGCCTCGGCGCGCTTCTTGGCGATAGCGGCGATGGCGTCCTTGCGGGACAGGTTGATGCGGCCCTGCTGGTCGATGTCGGTCACCATGACAAAGATGGGATCGCCAACGGCAACGACATCCTCAACATGCTCAACGCGGTGATCGTCCAGCTTGGAGATGTGGACCAGACCCTCCTTGCCGGGGGCAATCTCAACAAAGGCACCGAAGTTCATCAGGCGAGTCACGCGGCCCTTGTAGATAGCACCGATCTCGGGATCCTCGACAATGGTCTTGATGGTCGCAATAGCGCGCTTGGCATCGTCCTGATCGACAGCGGAGATAAAGACATGGCCGTCCTCCTCAATGTCGATCTTGCAGTTGAAGTTCGCGCACATCTCCTGAATGACCTTGCCGCCCTTGCCGATGACATCCTTGATCTTGTCGACAGGGATCATCATGCTGAACATCTTGGGCGCATACTTGGACAGCTCGGCGCGCGGCTCGGCAATGACCGGCTTGATGATCTCATCGAGGATGTACAGGCGGCCTTTGCGGCACTTCTCCAGTGCCTCCTCAACGATCTCATAGGTCAGGCCATCGACCTTGATGTCCATCTGGATGGCGGTGATGCCGCG
>ERZ506978.474-NODE-474-length-19123-cov-6.736207_pt1 | contig 19123 bp, 15 predicted proteins | sample MGYA00512888_ERZ506978 | MGnify/ENA metagenome assembly ERZ506978
TTCCGATCAGAACCGCAACTGCTGTATAGATGATCAGTGACACCATGGAAACCTCAACACCAATACTCATACTTCCCGCAAGCATAATCACAATGTAAAGTACACCACCTGCAATAATAGCAATTCGCCATGCATAATCCATCATACGGGTACGAATCAGATTTACTGCAAGAACAACCACTACAAATGCGATTACATTCAGCCACATCTCACCGTTTTTCATGAGACCATCCGCCAGAAGTGTGATCTTGCCCATAATATCAAGATCAGTTCCCATCAGAACCTGAGACTGTACTCTGATAAAACGTACGAAATAGTAGATGATCACGCCGCCTGCTGCAGGAAGTGCAGAAACAGCACTGCTCAGCAGACCGCATCCGACCGGAAGAAGTGCCGGAAGATCAAAACCAAATGCAAGTGGTGCAAAAATAAGAACCATATTTTTGCCATTGCTGAAACGCAGAAAAAGAATCATCATAAACAGAATCAGAACAATCATAAATCCTGCAACTTCGATTCCAAGCGCATAACTGTGTCCGATCATCAGTGCAAAACCTGTAAAGACCATCATACCTGATGGAAGAATACAGCAGATCAACGCAAGGATCAGAACTACAAACATGTTGTCCAGAGCTCTCATATATCCCATATTGGTATTGATCCAGGTAAAATAAACCGCTGCAAGAATAAATTTCAGCAGAGGCAGCAAGTATATTTCATACTGTGCATATAATCCTTTTAATTTTTGTTTAAATTCCAGTAATGCTGTCATTTGCGATACCCTCCTGCGGCTCCTTTGCCGGATGCTTTTCTTTCTTCCCGGGCATAGATCTTACTCAGTGAAGTCAGCTGACTGTAGTACTCCCTGACACTCTTCTTTGCACGGTAATATTTGACCGAATACTGTATATAGGTCAAAACAGAATAGAACACAAGAACAACCAGATAGCCGATAATAATATAAGCACCAAGCGCCACCAGATTCATCTTATGAATGTTTTCCAGAAGATATTCCCCGAAATAAACAGCTACAGCTGCCACAATCAGCACATATCCGATTGTTATGAGAAAAAAGTTCTTAATCAGTGCCAGCCCAATATAATCACTTCTGTAATATCGACTGACAGGAAGATATTTTCTGCCCTTGCCCTGCTCATACATGGCAAGCTTTGTCATTATCTTGACCTTTTCTTCATTGATCATATTCTGCTCCTCATAAACTCTATTTCTTATTTTAATAATGTAACTATTCAGTAGATACAGTATCCCGCGAGGTGTTTTGGCATGCTTTTTGCCAATATCCCGAGACATACAAGACAAAATGCTATCACCGAAAGTGATTTGGAATGCATTTTGGCTCGTAACTGTGAAAGTACTGAACAGTTACAAAATAATCATATTTGGATTAATTGTAACATATATCCACAACCATGAAAAGTGTTTTTTCTCCCGTCTACAGCTGTCCGATGCATAAAGTAACGAAATAAATTTCCCCGGCACCACTTTCTTTCAGACATTCTGCAAGCGTTTCAATCGTGCTCCCGGTCGTATAAACATCGTCGACTATCAAAATCCTAAGCCCCCTCACGGATTCCGTAATCTGAAAAGCATCCTTCAGATTTCTCATGCGCTCGACCGCATTCAGTTTTTTCTGAGATTTTGTCTCTCTTTTCTTTACAGCAAGCCCTGCAGCTACCGGAATCTGTAAAAGTTCTCCGATTTTTTCCGCAAGATCTTCTGCCTGATTAAATCCTCTGATACGTTTCTTGCGACACGTCATCGGTACAGGTACCAGTATGTCCGGATTCCAGCGCTTTATCTGCGTTCCGACATATCTGCAGATTTCTTCTGCATAATACCATCCATATTCCCGGCTGCCGTAATATTTGTATCGCAAAAGCGACTGTTTCATCTGCATATTGTATAGAAAAACGCCCCGTCCCTGACAAAATCCCCGCTTCCTGCTTTTACAGTCCGCGCAGTATTCTTCTGTCTCTGATACAGGTTTGCCGCATTTCAGACAGTAATGTTCCTCTATCAGATGAAAGCTTCCTCTGCATTCCGGACAGATATGAACCTTTTTTCCCGGCAGTATTTTGTTACATGCCGGACACCGCGACGGATACAGTGCTTCCAGAAATAATTTTTTACCTTTCTGGAGGCATTCTGAAATTCCCGTGATTATAATTTTTTTATTCAGAATATGCCTTTCTCCCCGATGGCACGCTCTCTTTATTCAGCTTCCTGAATTCTCCTGTCAAGGGAGCTGTATCTTCTCTGCTGTTTTTCGTTATTGATCATTTCGCGGAAAGTCTCTTCACTTCCGACCACTGTAACACATTTTCTTGCTCTCGTTACAGCAGTATAAAGAAGATTTCTGTTCATCAGCATCCGCGGGCCCGACAAAATCGGAATGATCACTGCCGGATATTCTGAACCCTGTGACTTATGTATCGTAACCGCATAGGCAAGTTCCAGTTCGTCGAGCTGCTTAAACGTATACTGCGCATAACGTCCATCTTCAAATTCCACCTCTGCAAGCTCGGCAAATTCATTGATCATACGGATGATTCCTGTATCACCGTTAAAAACACCGACTCCCTTGTCTACCGGAATCCCATATCTGCCACGCACTTCCCACTCAAGCTGATAGTTATTACGAATCTGCATGACTTTGTCACCTTCACGAAAAAGTCCCTGTCCGATTTCTTTTTCTTTTTTGGACGGATCCGGCGGATTAAGATATCTCTGTAGAATCTGGTTCAGACGTTCCACACCCAGAAGGCCTTTACGCATCGGTGTAAGTACCTGTATCTCAAACGGCTTTGCTTCGACATATTTTGGCAGTTTTTCCTGAATGAGTGCAATGACAACACGAATAATAATGTCTGCATCATATCTTTTCAAAAAGAAAAAGTCCCGACTTTTATTGTTGATCTCAACCTGTTCTCCACGATTGATCTTATGTGCATTCACGACAATATCACTCTCAGATGCCTGACGGAAGATTTTCTTCAGTTCTACAACCGGAAACTGTCCGCTTCGGATAATATCTCGCAGAACATTTCCCGGACCGACACTCGGAAGCTGGTTCTCGTCACCGACCAGAATCAGTCTTGTTCCTGCAGTCACTGCCATCAGAAGAGAATGCATCAGATGAATATCCACCATAGACATCTCATCTATGATGATCACATCTGCTTCCAGCGGATTCTCCGCATTTCGTTCAAAATGAACCGGCTGTCCTTCCCGGTCATCTTCCGGCATTCCGGTCAGCTCCAGCATACGGTGAATAGTCTGTGCCTCATATCCTGTTGCCTCCGTCATACGCTTCGCAGCTCTGCCGGTAGGTGCTGCCAGCCGAAGCTCTGCCCCCTCACTTTCAAAAAAGCGGATAATTGCGTTGATCGTGGTCGTCTTACCTGTACCGGGACCTCCTGTCAGTACCAGAAGTCCATGTCCGGCAGCTTCTTTGACTGCTTTTTCCTGCATCTCATCCAGCACCGTACCTGTCTCTTTCTGGATCTGGCTGATCCTGCGCTCAACACGCTCTTCATCCTCCGGACAGTCAATATCCAGTTCCCGTAGCATTCGGGCTGTATTTAATTCCAGATAATAATACTGTGCCGGATAAACAAGTACCTGTCCTTTTTCTTCTTTCTGAATGATCTTTCGTTCCATCGAAAGATCTACCAGATGTTTCTCCATGTAAGAAGCATCTACTCCGAGAAGCTGCTCCGCTCTCTTAAAAAGTTCTTCCTTGGGCAGATATACATGTCCTTCCCCACCTGCCTGCAAAAGAGTATACGACAACCCGCTCTTTATCCTGTAATCTGAATCTGTATGAATCCCGATCCGATATGCAATCTCATCGGCTATCTTAAATCCGACGCCACTGATATCATCCGCCAGGCGATATGGATTTTCCTGTAAAACGCTGTACACAGAATCCCCGTATTTCTGATAAATCTTTGCTCCGAGGTTCAGAGAGATTCCATATTTTTGCAAAAACATCATAACTTTTCGCATTTCGGATTTCTCTGCAATCTGTATTGCAATCTCGTGTGCTTTTTTCTCACTGATTCCCTTGATTTCTGCAAGACGCTCCGGCTCTTCTTCAACAATCCGAAGTGTATCTGATCCAAAATGCCGCACGATCCTGCCTGCCAGTGCTGCACCTATACCCTTAATAGCGCCGGAACCCAGATAGCGTTCCATAGCCATGGCATCTTCCGGCATCTTCTCTGTCAGCCGCACTGCCTGAAACTGTTTGCCGTATACGGGATGCTGTATAAAGCTTCCCTCTGCCTCGATCGATGCTCCCTGCGTAATGACCGGGAAGGTACCGACACAGGTCAGTTCATCCTCGTCTTTTACACCTTTCAGCACCATCACTGTATATCCATTGTCTTCGTTCCGGAAAATGATATGATCAATATATCCGGTCACACATTCACTCATACCTGCCTCTTTCTTCCTGTTTTCTTTCGGAATTTCTCCTCAAACCATAATACAGCAAAAAGCCAGAATATTTATGATACACTTCACAAATACTCATGGCTTTTATCTAATGCCGGTCAGGCATCCATTCTGTTCATTATTTCCGCATACCTCCCTGTACCCACAGCCACAACATGCATCGAATCCTGAACAGTCAGTGTATTGACTCCTGTCCTCTGTTCGATCAGTGTGTCCATGCCTTTAAGAAGTGCGCCACCACCTGCCAGAACGATTCCCCGATCGACAATATCTGCGACCAGTTCCGGCGGTGTTTTTTCAAGAATGCCATGGACAGCTTCTACGATCTGTCCTGTAGCATCCTTAAGAGCCTCACGGATTTCTTCTGATGTAAGTTTTATTTTTTTCGGAAGACCAGTAAGTACGTTTCTTCCTTTTACTTCCATGACCTGAGGGTTTACTTCCTCGATTGCAGTTCCGATTCTGACTTTGATCGTCTCCGCGGCATCTTCACTGATAAACAGCCCATGCGTCTTACGAATGTAGCTGATGATAGCCTGATCAAAAGAATCCCCTGCCACCTTGATCGTCGAAGAAACAACCACACCGCCAATTGAGATCACCGCAATATCTGTCGTTCCTCCTCCGATATCCACGATCAGGTTTCCAAATGGTTTCGTGATGTCCACTCCGGCTCCGATTGCTGCCGCGATCGGTTCTTCTACGAGATAAACTTCACGCGCTCCCGCCTGATATGTTGCTTCTTCTACGGCTTTGCGCTCGATCTCCGTGATTCCGCTCGGTACGCAGACACTGATTCGCGGCTTACGAAACGCCCGGCGTCCCATTGCCTTTGTGATAAAATATTTCAGCATTTTTTCCAGCACCACAAAGTCCACGATCACTCCCTGGCGGATTGGTCGGATCACTTCCATGTTGGAGTTCACATGATTACTCATCTGCTTTGCTTCTTCTCCGATCGCACGGATCTTCTCAGTATCTTTATCATATACAACGACAGACGGTTCCTGCAGTACAAGACCCTTGCCTGTAGAATATACAAGACAGTTCGTCGTTCCAAGATCTATTCCTATATCGTTTGCAGGCATAAAAATCCCCTTCCGTAACAATTCCAAATCTTATATCAGAAATTATTATAAACAACTTTCACCAAAATGAAAAGCCCCTGTTTCTCCCTGTACTTGTTACTGTTCACTCCGTTCACAGTAACCTGTATTTACTTAAGATATTTCGCCACATACTGGCCGGTATAAGAATCCGGGCATCCTGCAATTTCTTCCGGTGTACCAGTTGTAACGACCGTGCCGCCACAGTCGCCGCCTTCCGGCCCCATGTCAACAATGTAATCCGCGGTTTTGATAACATCCAGATTATGTTCAATGACTACGACCGTATTTCCATTTTCGGTCAGTCGCTGCAGGATTTCCACCAGCTTGTGCACATCTGCAAAATGGAGTCCGGTTGTCGGCTCGTCCAGAATATAGATCGTACGTCCGGTGCTTCTCTTACTCAGTTCTGTTGCAAGCTTGATTCTCTGTGCCTCACCGCCGGAAAGCTCCGTAGACGGCTGTCCCAGACGAATATAAGAAAGTCCCACATCATAGAGTGTCTGAATCTTTCTGCGGATAGACGGAATATTCTCAAAGAAAGTCAGTGCTTCTTCCACCGTCATATTCAGGACATCATAAATACTCTTATCTTTATATTTGACTTCCAGCGTCTCTCTGTTGTAGCGTTTGCCTTTGCATACTTCGCACGGTACATAAACATCAGCAAGAAAATGCATCTCGATCTTGATGATACCATCTCCACTGCAGGCTTCACATCGCCCGCCCTTGACGTTGAAACTGAAACGGCCTTTCTTGTAACCTCTTGCCTTTGCATCTGCTGTCGATGCAAACAGATCACGGATCTGATCAAACACACCTGTATAAGTAGCCGGATTAGATCTCGGTGTCCTTCCGATCGGTGACTGATCGATGCTGATCACCTTATCAAGCTGATCCAGCCCCTGAATTGCTTTGTGTTTACCCGGAATCACTCTTGCACGGTTCAGATCGCGTGCCAGTGTCTTGTACAGGACCTCGTTGATCAGAGAACTCTTGCCGGAGCCGCTCACACCTGTCACACACGTCATAATGCCAAGCGGAATATCAACATTTACCTGTTTCAGATTGTTTTCTGCTGCTCCCCGGATCTTCAGCCATCCGGTCGGCGCTTTACGTTCAAAAGGTACCGGGATCTTGTACCTGCCACTTAAATATGCCCCTGTCACAGAACGCGGATTCTTCATAAGTGCCTCAGCTGTGCCGATTTCTACGAGTTCTCCACCATGTTCGCCGGCTCCCGGTCCGATATCCACCACGCAGTCTGCCGCACGCATTGTATCTTCATCATGCTCGACCACGATCAGACTGTTTCCAAGATCGCGAAGGCGCATCAGCGCACGAAGAAGTCTGTCATTGTCTCTCTGATGAAGACCGATACTTGGTTCATCCAGAATATATGCAACTCCGACCAGACCGGAACCGATCTGTGTCGCAAGACGGATACGCTGCGCCTCGCCACCGGAAAGCGTCGCTGTCGCACGGCTCAGAGACAGGTAATCCAGTCCGACTTCTGCAAGAAAACCTACTCTTGCACGGATTTCTTTCAGAATCTGTTTTCCGATCAGCTCCTGTTGCTCCGTCAGCTTCAGTTCTTCCATAAAAACTTTAAGTTTCGCTATGGAAAGTGCAGTCAGCTCATAGATATTACGTTCACCCACAGTTACTGCCAGAGATTCCTTTTTCAGACGCTGGCCTTTACAGGACTTACACGGAGTAATGCGCATAAAAGTTTCGTATTCCTGCTTCATCGCATCAGATCCTGTCTCACGGTATCTCTGCTCGACATTTTTTATCAGGCCCGGGAAAGCAACATCATAGATTCCCTCTCCTCTCTGACCTTTATAATAAACCTTGACTGCATGACCGTTTGTACCATGGATCAGAATATCTTTTATCTTGTCCGGGTAGTCTTCAAACGGTGTGTCCAGACTGAACCTGTATTCTTTTGCAAGAGCATCCAGAATTGCTCTCGTAAAGCTTCCCTTATCCGTACAGGACTGCCAGCCCATTACAGCGATCGCGCCCTGCGAGATGCTTAAGGATTTATCCGGTATCATCAGATCAATGTCAAATTCCATTTTGTATCCGAGACCAAAACAGTCCGGGCATGCACCGAAAGGATTGTTGAAAGAAAAACTTCTCGGTTCAATCTCATCAATACTGATCTGACAATCCGGGCATGCAAAACTCTGACTGAATGTACGGATGTTACCATCCATCGTATCGACCATCAGAAGCCCTTCTGACAGATCCAGCACTGTCTCAATAGAATCAGACAAGCGCTTTTCGATTCCCGGTTTGACCACCAGACGGTCTACAATAATCTCAATATTATGCTTGATGTTCTTATCCAGCTTGATTTCCTCGGAAAGTTCATAAAGATTGCCATCAATCTGCACCCTTACATAGCCACTTTTCTTCGCCTGTTCCAGAAGTTTTGCGTGGGTACCCTTACGACCGCGGACAACCGGTGCCAGTAGCTGCAGTTTCGTCCGCTCCGGCAGTTCCATAATATGATCCACCATCTGATCAACAGTCTGCTTTTTGATTTCTTTGCCGCACTTCGGACAGTGCGGAATACCGATACGTGCATACAGCAGTCGGAAATAATCATAAATTTCCGTAACGGTTCCTACTGTAGAACGCGGGTTTCTATTGGTTGATTTCTGGTCAATAGAGATTGCCGGAGGAAGTCCCTCGATCGATTCCACATCCGGTTTTTCCATCTGTCCCAGGAACTGTCTCGCATATGACGACAGAGATTCCATGTAACGTCTCTGCCCTTCCGCATAAATTGTATCAAAAGCCAGCGAAGACTTACCGGAACCACTGACACCTGTCAGTACCACAAATTCATCCCTCGGAATGTCCACGCTTAAATTCTTAAGATTGTTGACATTTGCCCCTCTGATCTTAATAAATTTTTTCCCCGATGTTCGTTCTGCCATCTTTCTCTCCTCTGTCACTCGTCCAGCAAAAAATCTGCCAGAATATGGTTGCTCACATGTATTCCCTTACGTGTGAGTCGCCATTTTGTCTCTATATGTTCCATAAATCCTGTTTCTTCATATTTTTGCAGGATATCTCCGTAAACATCCATAAGCCGGACATCAAAATTTTCTTCAAATTTTTTTTCAGAAATGCCCTCTGTCATCCGAAGACCAAGAAACATAAATTCTTCGATCCGCTCATTGCGTGACAGAACTGTCACATCTTGACGGATCTGATCCGGATTTCTGCTCTCTTTCAGATATTCCTGCATCCGCCTTGTATTCAAAAAGCGCATTCCCCTGTAAAGAGATGAAGCGCCCAGACCAAATCCCAGGTATTCCCGGCGCTGCCAGTATCCTGCATTATGCCGGCACATATATCCCTGCTTCGCATAGTTTGAAATCTCATACTGTCGATATCCATATCTTTCAAGAATCTCTGCGGTGTCCTCATACATCTGATACTCTGTGTCTTCATCCGGAAGATCAAGATTCTGTTCTGCAAATGGAGTTCCCTCTTCGATAATAAGACTGTATGCCGAAATGTGTTCAGGATTTAATTCTGCCACCTGATACAGATGCTGCCGCCATGCCTCACCGGTCTGACCCGGAATGGCAAACATCAGATCAATATTGATATTAGAAAATCCAGCTTCTCTCGCCCATTCATAGCTCTTCAGAAATTCTTCATAACTGTGGATCCTGCCAAGCAGCTTTAATTCTTCTGCATCTGTCGACTGCAGTCCAAGACTCAGCCGATTGATTCCGACATTGCGGTAAATCGTCAGCTTCTCCAGATCTACTGTCCCCGGATTTGCTTCAATCGTTACTTCCGCATCCTCACAGAAAAAAAATTGCTCCTGTAAAGTCCGCATAATAGAAGCAATCGCTTCTGCTTTCAGTGCGGAAGGTGTTCCACCTCCGATAAAAACAGAAACGATCTCATAGTCCTCTGTATGCTCTGCCGCACGAATTTCTTTCAGCAAAGCTTCTATATATCTGTCCTTCGTCTCTTCATCCGATGGACCGGAAAGAAAATCACAGTACTGGCATTTACGGACACAGAACGGGATATGAACATACAGCTCGAGGGGAATTCTCCTGTTATTCTTCACTGTTATCCCCCTGATCTTCGTAATCATATGAATCTTCGGAATTATCATCCTGATCTGAACTGTCAGATTCACTCATATCCTCAGAACCGTCCGCACTGCTTGAATTATCTGCATTACCGGAACCTGCAGTGTCGTCCGTTGCTGTCGTCGCACCCGGATTTTCTGCCGCATAGATATTCACCATCGTAACATCACCGTTCGTCGTTACTGCTGCAGAATCGACCTGCTCCGGTTCAGGTGTCGGAGATGGCGTCGGTGTGATGCTGATCTTAAGAACCTGCTCCGATGCCGGATCTGTCTTTTTCTTTCCACAGCCACATCCGGCAAGCGTCACACAACAAACCAGTATACATAATATAAGCACTGTTTTGAACAATCTGATTTTCATAGTCCTCTCCCCTTTCTTCGGGAACAAAGATTATTTGTAACTGTTCAGTACCCTCACAGTTACGATTATTTATCATCCAGTTTCAATACACTCATGAAGGCTTTCTGCGGAATCTCCACATTACCTACCTGACGCATTCGTTTCTTACCTTCCTTCTGTTTCTCCAGAAGTTTCTTTTTACGGGAAATATCACCACCATAGCACTTTGCAAGTACATCCTTACGCATGGCACGTACGGTTTCTCTGGCAATGATCTTACTTCCGATTGCTGCCTGAATCGGAATTTCGAAGAGCTGTCTCGGAATTTCTTCTTTAAGCTTCTCACACATCTTGCGTCCACGCTCATAAGCAGTATCAGCATGTACAATAAAAGAAAGTGCATCGACTTCTTCTTTATTGACAAGAATGTCAAGCTTCACAAGCTCACTGCGCTCATAGTCACACAGCTCATAATCAAGAGAGGCATATCCTCTGGATCTGGATTTCAGCGCATCAAAGAAGTCGTAAATAATTTCATTCAACGGAAGTTTATATTTCAGAAGCGCACGTGTTTCTTCCATATATTCCATACCTTCATACTGTCCACGGCGTTCCTGACAGAGATCCATGATCGCTCCGATAAATTCTGTCGTTACCATAATCTCGGCATTTACCATCGGCTCTTCCATATATTCAATCTCAGATGGATCCGGAAGATTTGACGGATTCGTCAGCTCGATAACATCTCCGTTTGTCTTGTATACCTTGTAGACTACACCCGGCGCTGTCGTTACAAGGTCAAGATTATATTCTCGTTCCAGACGTTCCTGAATGATTTCGAGATGAAGCAGTCCCAGAAAACCACAGCGGAAACCAAAACCGAGAGCAACGGATGTCTCCGGCTCAAAAAACAGTGATGCATCATTGAGCTGAAGCTTCTCCAGCGCATCACGGAGATCACCATACTTCGCACCATCTGCCGGATACAGACCACAGTATACCATCGGCTGTACTTTCTTATAGCCCGGAAGTGCCTCAGCACATGGTCTCTCATTATCAGTAACAGTATCACCCACACGGGTATCACCAAGATTTTTAATGCTTGCTGTAATATATCCAACCATACCGGCAGTCAGCTCATCACACGGAATAAACTGTCCTGCGCCAAAATATCCTACTTCAACAACCTCTGTCGTAAATCCGGTTGCCATCATACGGATCTGTGTGCCTTTCTTTACGCGTCCGTCCATAATACGGCAGAATACAATAACACCCTTATAAGCATCATAAATTGAGTCAAAGATCAGCGCCTTCAGCGGTGCATCTACATCCCCGTGAGGTGCCGGGATCTTCGTCACGATCTGCTCAAGCACTTCACCGATATTCAGTCCGGTCTTCGCAGAAATACGTGGAGCATCCTCTGCCTCAAGTCCGATCACATCTTCGATCTCACTGACAACACGATCAGGATCCGCGCTTGGCAGGTCAATCTTATTGATAACCGGAAGGACATCCAGATCATGATCCAGCGCAAGATATACATTCGCAAGTGTCTGCGCCTCGATACCCTGTGCCGCATCTACAACCAGTACTGCGCCGTCGCAGGCAGCAAGACTTCTCGACACCTCGTAATTAAAATCGACATGTCCGGGAGTATCTATCAGATTGAAAATGTATTCTTCTCCGTCACTGGCCTTATATACGATTCGTACGGCCTGTGACTTGATCGTGATTCCACGTTCTCTCTCAAGTTCCATATTATCAAGAACCTGAGACTGCATCTCACGCTCGGTCAATGTCCCCGTCTGCTCGATAATACGGTCTGCCAGTGTGGATTTGCCGTGGTCTATATGTGCAATAATGCAGAAATTGCGGATTTTGCTCTGATCTATCATTCTGCGGTGTTCCTCCTTATGTATCTGACTGTCATTTCAAATAAGTTCTTTCTTATATAATCTTTCTATAATAAAGATTCGTATCATGGGGCATTATAGCATAGAAATTTACCTTTAGTCCAGTTCTTCCGCCACTTCTGTCTCTATATGCTTTCATTATACAAACATACGTTCTTATTTGCAAGTCTTTCTTTTTAAACTTCTTTTTTATTTTCCCTGCAACACCCGATCCAGAATATCTGCAAACGGTTCCATTGCATTTTTTACCTCTTGCACAGTATTTGTCTGCGCCCCCGCTTCCAGAAGCAGTGCCCTCGGACGCAGATGCAGATTATACCGAAGTCCCGCAAGATAAATCCCCCTGTAAAGTTCCGGATAATACAGCGCTGCCTGATATTCCAGCTGAAATGAAAACGCCAGATTGTCCTGAATATAAGGATTTGGAAGATATGAAAGATCTCCGCTGTTTATCGTATGGCTGAGTCCATTATAAAAAAGCAACTGTGCCGTCTCTTTTCCGTTGATCTCCGTCACCAGACGACGATCATCCGGTACACCGTCCCGATGCAGATCAATAACTACCTGTATGGATGGATTTTCTTTCAGAACAGGCTCCAGCCATGCCCTTGCATAATCATATGCTTTGCTTCGATCCAACTCCCCTCCCGCAAGATCAAACTTCTCCGTCACATGCATCACCTGATAGCCATATGTTTCTGAAAGAAGTTCTGTAAGATAATCGCCCACTCCGACGATCGTGTCTTCCTCTTTCCCTTCCCTTGAATCGCAGAAAGTCTCCTGCGAATGGCTGTGATAAATAAGTATCTGTGGTAGCCCCGCCTCTTTTGGCAAAGTAAGATCTTCTGCCAGAAATTGTGCTGCATTGATCTGTTCTGCCGTTGTTTCTGTAGCGGAATCCACAATAAAAAAATGATTCATCAGATAATCGTAATCTGCCAGCTTTTCCGGTGCCAGATCGATTTCCGGCACCGGAACGACCTGTGCTGCCGCTGTCGCAGTTTCCTCCTCTGCAGGAGGTTCCGTCACAGCCGCCCGAGTATTGTCCTGTCCTGGTTTCGGAGCTTCTGTCATTTCCAGTTCATTTTTCACAGATTCTGTAATTTGTGGCGTCTTCGTAATTCCCGGTGTCACTCTCGCATCTTTATTTTCTTCACGCACCATCTTTCCAAGATATCGCGTATTACTCTCCACCAGCTTTTCATATGTCTCCTGATCCTGTCTCTGCAGATCTTCCACGGCCTGTCCTTCCAGAAAACGATACAGCGGGAGCTGCCGGAATACATTTTTCTGCAGCGCAAATACTCCCGGCACAACCGCCAGAACCACAAATATGCAACACTCCAAAACAAGATAAAATACCTGCCGGACCTTTGACACAGGATCACCCCTTTCAGATAATCCTATGATATTTTTTTTCGGATTATACTTGACTGAACGCAATGTTCAGGCCTTCAGATATCATAAAACTCAGATATTTTATAGTTTCATCCACATCTTTCGGTGTAACAAACATACTGTACAGATTAGGAGCGATCATTTCGTCCAAAAACTCCTTCTGCTCCGTTTCCTCCAGTGTATCCAAAAGGTGTGCCATCGAATCATGAACGATCGTAGCTGCGTCCACCACAGTCGGCACACCGATTCCAATCACCTTCACCTGTAAATTTTCCTCAGTCAGACCATTTCTATGATTTCCGACACCCGAGCCCGGATGAATTCCCGTGTCCGTAATCTGTATCGTACGACTGAGCCTGCGTACACTCCTTGCTGCAAGCGCATCAATTGCAACCACGACATCCGGTTTTGTCTCAGAAACAATTCCCTGCACGATCTCCGCAGTCTCCATACCGGTCTGTGCCATCACTCCGGGGGCGATTCCGCTGATCCGGTGCATTTTTTCATGTTTGATCCCGCGAAGCCCATATTCTTTTATAATATGTCGTGTCATCAGAAGATTATCCACTACCTGAGGTCCCAGTGCATCAGCAGTGATCGCCGCATTTCCCAGCCCAACGACAAGTACTGACTTTTCTTTTTTCAGATCGATCAGTTTTCGCAGGTGAGTCGATATCTCTTCGGATATTTCTCTGTGATAATCCTCATCCGGTGTCGAAAGCTCCGGCGCCTCAATCGTAATATACGTTCCCTGCGGCCGTCCCATGGATTTTGCTCCATTTTCCGTCACAATTTTTACGACCGTCGTCCGCACATCTTTTTCCTCATCGTATTCTTCATGCACTTCCACACCCCGTATTTCCGCATTTTCCTCCGCAAATCGCTCTGTTGTCTCAAGTGCAAGGTCTGTTCTGATTCTTCTGCTCCCCGACATATCTGCATCCTCCTGTTTTTTCATATTTTTGCTTTCTGTAACGTTTATGAGAATTATTTGTAATTTTTACGTGAATTATGTATTGACAATCCCTGCCAAATGTACTAATATATATAAGCATGTTTACAGAAGCGCCCGTGTCTGTTTCTGTAACAACGACACAATATCAGAATTTGAAACGGAGGTGTACCAATTGGCTAACATCAAATCTGCTAAGAAGAGAATTTTAGTAAACAGAACTAAAGCTGCTAGAAACAAATCTATCCGCTCTGCTGTTAAAACTTCTATCAAGAAAGTAGAAGCTGCAGTTCAGGAAAACAATAAAGCTGCTGCACAGGCTGCTCTTACAGAGGCTATCTCTACAATCAGCAAAGCAACTTCTAAAGGTGTTTATCACAAAAACAACTGTGCAAGAAAAATTTCCCGTCTTACTAAAGCTGTCAACAGCATTGGCTAATTCAGGAAACACTTATTTTTAATTATAAGCTTATAATTAAAAGGACAGTCACAACCGTCAGTGACTGTCTTTTTTATTTCTGTAAATCAGGCGGGTAGATCTCTTTACGAATCTGCCCGCCTTTTTCTTTTGTATTCATAAAATCAGCCGCCAAGTTCCACCATACGATGAATGCAGCGTCCTGCCCCATCAACAACATTCTGCGGAAGTTCAATCACTTCTCCGCCCGTTCCCTTCAGACAATTATAAATATCCATCAGTGTCGTAATTTTCATATTCATACAGGTAAGCATAACGGAAAGCGGATAAAACTGCTTATCCGGACATGCAAACTGCAGATGTTCAACAATACTGTTTTCTGTACCGATGATAAATTCTTTTGCATCGGATTTTTTTGCATAATCTATAATGCCTGTTGTAGAACCTATATAATCAGCCTGCTCAACTACTTCCTGACGACATTCCGGATGAACAAGAAGAAGTGCCTCCGGATGTGCTTTTCGAGCTTTTTCGACATCTTTTGCACTGACAACAATATGTCTCGGACATCCACCTTTATAGAAAACAAAGGATTTTTCCGGAAGTTTTTCGGCTACGAATCTTCCAAGATTCGGATCTGGAATAAACAGAATCTTATCATTTTCAATTTTACTGCATATCTGAACCGCCGAAGAAGATGTCACACAAACATCACATTCTGTTTTCAGCTCGGAAGTCGTGTTGATATAAGCCACAACCGTATGATCCGGATGCTCTGCTTTCAGTTTACGGAGTCCCTCAAGATCAAGCTGTTCTGCCATCGGGCATCCTGCTGAAGGATTTGCAAGCCATACTTTTTTCTCCGGACTCAGCACTTTACATGTCTCTGCCATGAAACGGACACCACACATGATCACACCTTTACAATTACTTTTTGCTCCCTGTACACTCAGTCCATAGGAATCCCCCATATAATCTGCAACTTCCAGTATTTCCTGTCCCTGATACGCATGTGCCAGAATACAGACATCCTGCTCTTTTTTCATTCGCAGGATTTCCTGCTGAATTTCCTGTATTGTCATAATTTTATATTTCCTTTCTCTGTATGCTGCTCCCACGGCTGAAGTGGCGCAAGAAATCCTGCTTTCTCCAGCTGATTCCGGATCAGATCCAGCCTTTCCTCACTTGATGCTTCAATCAGATGATAATGATATCCTGAAGTTGCACTGCTGAGCACCGTAGAACGGCTGTTTTGCAGTGCCTGAATAAATTCACTGACATCCTGTCTTGAGCGGATATCCATCTCCGCACTGACACGCCCGTAAACCCTGTGACTGATGCTGATATTTTTTACATGTCCGCCGCAATCCACAATCAGATTCAGCTCCTGTGCTGCTTTGTCCTGACTGTGACGTACTTTGAATTCACGGGTACAGCTGCTGTCCTGCTCCATGACATAACCTTTTGTTGTGGAGAGGATTCCCGGTGTGGATGCACGGATCACCGCCAGATCCTGCACGATCACCTGGCGGCTGACCCCAAAACGTCCTGCCAGTTCTCTTGCTGCAATCGGAACTTCCGCCTGTTTCAGGATCTTTAATATTTCTCCGCGTCGTTCTCCTGTATTCATAGAATTTTCTCCTTATACCGCATGAAGGTTTTTCATGGAAATGTCAAGAATCGGAGCAGAATGCGTCAGCGCACCGCTGGAAACAAAATCAACACCGATCTCACGGATCTTCTGGATATTTTCTTTTGTGATGTTACCGGAGCATTCTGTCTGCGCTCTTCCGTCAATCAGTTCGACTGCCTGTTTCATAACTTCCGGTGTCATATTATCCAGCATGATAATGTCTGCACCTGCTTCAACTGCTTCTTTTACCTGATCAAGTGTCTCTACTTCTATCTCAATCTTGCGTACAAATGGGGCATATGCTTTTGCCATCTTGACTGCTTTTGCAACACTGCCCGCAGCTCCGATATGGTTGTCTTTCAGCAGGACACCATCAGACAGGTTGTATCTGTGGTTATGTCCGCCCCCGACTCTTACTGCATATTTTTCAAATACACGGCAGTTTGGTGTTGTTTTTCTTGTATCAAGAAGTGTCACATTACTTCCTTCAAGAAGCTTTGCCACCTGTCTGGTGTAAGTTGCAATGCCGCTCATTCTCTGCAGATAGTTCAATGCCACACGCTCACCGGAAAGAAGTACGCGGATATCTCCGGTTACCGTTGCCATCAGCTCACCTTTTTTTACTTCATCTCCGTCCTTGCAATGAAGATCAATTTCTGTCTTTTCATCAAGGATCGTAAATACTCTCGCGTAGATTTCCAGTCCGGCAACCACACCATCTTCTTTTGCGATCAGGTCAACGGTTCCCTTTGTGGCAGTCGGCATTACTGCATTTGTAGAAACATCCTCGCTTGTGATATCTTCCTGTAACGCCATACGGATTAACTGATCCGCCTGCATTTTCATTGTAATTTCATTCATGGCTCATTTTCATCCTTTCGATTTCCTTTAATACCATTTTGTGATAACCATCCAGTACTGCTTCTTTATCTTCATATGGTTTCATATCTACAGAACCGAGTCTGCACGGCTCATGCTTCTTTCCGAAAATTATATCATCTGCCGCTCTTCTTGCAAAGACCAGAGATTCCAGCAGGGAATTACTTGCCAGTCTGTTTTTGCCGTGAACGCCATTACAGCTCGTCTCACCGCAAGCGTACAACCCATTCATAGAAGTACGGCTTCCCAGGTCAACTTTGATCCCGCCCATGAAATAGTGCTGTGCCGGAACGACCGGAATCGGCTCTTTGCGTGGATCAAAACCTTCTTCAAGGCATCTGCGGAAAATATTCGGGAAATGTTTCATAATCGTATCTTCGCCCAGCGGACGCATATCTTCCCAGACAAATTCTGTCTCATCTTTTTCCATCTGCCCGAAAATTTTCTGACTCAGAAGATCACGTGGCTGCAGCTCATCTGTAAAACGCTGTCCGTTCCTGTCATAGAGAAGTGCCCCTTCACCACGGACAGATTCGGAAATCAGAAATCTTCTGCCCGGCTTACGAGAATAAAGTGTTGTCGGATGAATCTGTATGTAATCAAGATGTTCAAGAACGACCTGATGTTTCATCGCAATTCCAAGGCCGTCACCGGCAATATGCGGAAAGTTCGTGGAGTTCTTATAAAGGCCTCCAAGTCCGCCGCATGCCAGTACAACGTTGGACGCATGTACCGGGTAAACCTCATTCTGCTCATCCATGATAACCACACCGCCGCAAATATTGTCGTCAGAAATCAGATCGACCATCGTCATGTATTCGCAGATTTCGATATTGTCTCTGGTGCGTGCCTGTTCAAGTAAAGTCTGTGTAATCTGTTTGCCTGTGATATCTTCATAAAAAAGAATTCTCGGCTGGGAATGTGCACCTTCTCTGGTAAAATCAAGTTCTCCGTCCGGAGTTCTCGCAAATGTAACATTGCGCTGAAGAAGATCACGGATGATGCTGTTGGAGCTGCGGATCATAAGATCAACCGCTTTTTTGTCATTTTCGTAATGTCCTGCACGCATGGTATCTTCAAAGTAATCATTATAATCGTCTTCTCCGCGCAGCATGCAGATACCGCCCTGTGCAAGGAAAGAATCAGACTGATCCGCTTCCTGTTTGGTGATCATCAGGATATTTGTGCGCTCCGGGAGGTTCAGGGCACAGTAAAGGCCCGCTGCTCCTGTTCCTACAATAATGACGTCGTAATTTTCTTTCATTTTTTGTGTCCTCGTGCCGGTGATGCCGGATTTTCTTTTGGGTTTGGATTGTGTTTTCTGTTTTGTGATTATACTCCCCGACATGTTAGGTGTCAAGACACCTGTGTATATTATTGTAAAGGTGTAAAGAAATTTATATAAAACGACTGCAAACAGGAAAATTTGTGATAGGGCTAAATGGATCCGAATGGAAAACGGCTTCGAGACTGAGAAACACTAAGAACTTCTTCGACTGCTAAATTCATTCGAAAAAATCACAAACTCGCCTTCGGCTCAAACAGTGTGATTTTTTCTCATAATGCAGTCTCAGAACTTCTAAGGGTTTATACAGTCTCTGCAGAGGTTGCCCATTCGGATCCATTAACCCTGTTCCACACTTTTCCAATTCTGCACATCCTATTCTTTTGAACTTTCGCTACACCTTTCCAATATATGACACAATCCTTCCCTCGTAGGGCGGCGCTGACGCGCCTCCTGCTGTTCGCGGCCTTCCCGCCGCCCGGTCCGGTTCCTGGCAAGCTCCGACCACCGCCCCGCGAGATAAATAAAGTGAAACAGGTGAGACTATTTCTGTCCTGAAAGCACAAAAACCTCGACAGCTATCCC
>ERZ506978.497-NODE-497-length-18469-cov-5.085478_pt1 | contig 18469 bp, 8 predicted proteins | sample MGYA00512888_ERZ506978 | MGnify/ENA metagenome assembly ERZ506978
TGGCCACAAGTTGTGGTATCGGATAGGTTGCGGGCCGGGCATGCCCGGCCCCTACGGGGTGGTGGTGGGTTAGGTTGGTGGTATGTGTAAGGTTAGCGGTGTAGAAATGTATCACGGCCCCTTATCCCTTATATATAAAGGTACGCAATCGTCCAGGATACATCAAAACTGCTCCAGCGTATCTGCAAGCATGTTCTGAAATCTTTGGAAAACCGCACACTATATCTGCGTTGACTCCCGCAAACTTACTTGGTAGCCCAGTTCTATTCTGGTCTCCACCTTCTCCCCCTGCAATGCGCACAGCAGCTGTTGGGTAGCCTTGAGGCCCAGAATGTCGGCATTAAATTGTACTGCTGTGATGGGCGGTACGGCGTTGGCAAGATTCTCGCTGTCATACAGAGATGCCAGTCGGATATCCTGCGGCACACGCAGGTTTAGCTGCTTTAGTACATTCAGCGACAGCTGAGCCAGACGCTCGTCCATGCACAGGATGCAATCCGCACCGCGCTCCACTGCCTGTTGTACAGCCCACATCCGGAGATCATCTGTTTCCAGCTCCAAAAACAGCAAGCCTTCATCAATTACCTGTCCCATCTTGTCATAGGCCTGTCGGAAGCCTTCCAGCCGGGACTGGTTGACTGTGTACAGCATGCTGCCACCCAGCAGCGCTATATGCTTCATGCCCTTCATCAACAGCAGGCTCGTCATCTCGCGGCAACCGCCTACCTGGTCGTGATCGACCGAGAGGATTTCATCATCCTCTGGCTGACCAATAGCGACAAACGGCAGCTTGCGCGCTTTCAGCAATGGTATAAGCGGGTCGCGCTCCAGCGTGCGGGTCAAAATCAAGCCGTCAATTTTCCGGTTGCCCAGCAGCCGCTCCACAGGGCGGGTCTCGTTCTCGTCCACAAGTGTCAGCAGGACATCATAATCGTACTCACCCGCCACATAGTAAACTGAGCGCATTATCTTGCGCAAAAAAGGCATCTCAAAGTCGGAGAACTGCTTTGAAATCACCAGTGAAATGTTGTACGAGCAACGATTATCCGCCCCGCAGGCGGGTACATCGAGGGTACAGTTGTGCTTCTTCACATAGTCCAGCACGCGCTGACGGGTTGCGGGGCTGATGCGTCCGTTTCCGATCATCGAACGGTATACCTTTGTTTTTGGCGCATCCGCCGTCTCCGTACTCTGCGTAATATCGACCGCTTTATCATTCATCGGCAAGCACGCCATCATTTCTCATCTCCCGCAGCTATTTTGCTATTAAAAATAATCATTTTTTCACGAACCGTCAACCATTTTTTATACATTTCACATCTTTACGCAACACCCTTGCGCATTTTTCTGCGCAGTTTCCGGCAAATGGTGCGCACCACTTGCGCTGTTTCCTGTGTACACGGCCCGGGTGCAAACTGTGCCGTCTGCACAGCAGCCAGCATGCTTTGAATTGTCTCGCCGTCTGTTTGCGGGCAATGCGCCTGCAGAAATTCCGCAAACGCCGCCTCATCGGAGGAGACATTCTCCCCCAGCCCGCAGCGCCGCATTTTGCGGTAGAGCGCGCGGAACTCTGCCTGCACGATCTGCAGCGGTGTGCGGCGCACACGGCGAACCTCGACTATCACCAGCACGGCCAGCAACAAAATTACCGGCAACACCCACAGCAGTGCCGTATTCCGCGATGTACTGTCAGGGGGTTGCGTTTCGTTTTGTGTTGGCAGCGGTGCGTCATCTTCGTTGGCAGCATTCTGTCTGGCCAGCGGTGTATCAACTGACAGTTCACCTTCAGTGAGCTCCGCTGCCATGCCGGGCGTCACTTCCAGCGGCGTCCAGCCCTGCCCGGCAAGATAGACCTCAGCCCATGTGTGCGCGTTGTCGTCCTGCAAAACAGCACGGTAACTGCCGTCCCCTTGGGCAGTAAACAGGCTTTGTGGCGCGGCATAGCCCACTACATACCGGGCCGGCAGTCCCAGCATTCGGCACAGCACCACCGCTGCCGAGGCAAACTGCGTGCTGCTGCCGGCATGGCTCTCGTTCAAAAAATAGAGTACCGGATCCGCCCCATCAGGCGCGGCGGCATCGGCGCTGTAATGGCAGCGCTCATTCAGCCAACTGCGCACCAGCGTGCGGCGGCCATCGGTATCGTTGTCCTTCAGCTTGCGCTCCTTCACCAGTGCGTCAAGCTCTTCCCTGATTGCATCGTACTCCGCGCCTGCGGGCAAAGCCAGATAACGCGCCTCGGCATAGGCAGCATAGGCGCTTTCAAGGCGATCCAGCACACTGGCGTCACCGTCAGCACGGGCGGCCAGCAATTCTTTGGCCTGCTTGCGCGGAAAATAGTAGAATGTATCATCCTGTGTGGTCTGCCCTGCAATGGCTCCATCACCGTCCGGCGTGTAGTAATCGTTAAAATACGCATTATACGGTGCAAAAGTGTAAGCATCATTTGCATGCAGACGCTGCACAGTCATTTGCCGGGGCTCTGTGCCACTGTAGGCCGCGCGCAAAAACGGCAGGTTGGCTATGGCCAGCCGACCGTTGCCATCGGTCTTCCAGTTGGACGCCGCACTGTCAAAGGCTGCGGCATCACCCGCCTGCCAGCTTGTTCCGTCATAGTCCGCACCAATAAAACCGCGCAGATAGACGGTCTCCTCCGGCTTGGCACTGGCCGTGACCATCAGATCCTCCAGCCCGGTCAGCGCAAGGCCGTCACCTTGGGTCAGGCTGCCGTCCTCAACACCGCCCGTCGCCGCGCTGAGATGAAAATTCAATGCGCCGCCGCTGATCTTCGGCAGCCACTCGATTGCGACACTCAGCACCGCTGCCTGAGCCTTGTCGGCCACCGGCTGCAGCGCGTTCAGCGGCAGCGTAAGCACCGGGCGCAGCGCCAGTGCAGGCAGAAACAATACGGTGCAGGCCACTGCCATACCGGCAGCGGCCAATTTTTGGTTTGTGCGGTGGGTCTGCAGGTTGGCAGCATAGGCGGCGGAATCCTTGCCACCCCACAGCCGCTTTCGCTGCACCGACCGTGCCGCCGCGCAGGCCCCCAACCAGCCGGGCAAAAGCAGCAGCCAGCCCAAAACGGCGCTGCCTGTCCCGGCCAGCAGTGTAAATACCACGACCGGCAGCAGCGCCAGCCCCAGCAGCAGTGCATCGGCGTGCCAGGCGGTTACTGCGGCCAGAAACGCCGTGACAGGGATCGCAGCCAGCAGCACAAACAGCCCCCTCTGCGCCGGGATCGGCGAAGTCACCACCGCAAAATTTGCGTCAAATCGTGTATTCAGGCACAGTCTTACGGCATCCGCGCACTGCTGCGCACCGGCCAGAAATGTCCGCTGCAACACAAACAGAAGCACCAGATACCCCACAGCCAGCGCCAGCATCATTCCACGGCGGGCAGCGTTGGGCAGTGGGGCGCGGTGCAGCGCCAGCCACACCGGGCACAGCGTTGCCGTGCCCAGCCATACCCAAACGGGCAGCGCCAGCGCAAACGCGCCGTTCAAAGCCGCCAGCAGACCCAACGCCAGCAATTCCAAAATCAGCAAATCCACTGCCGTTTCCAGCACAGGGCGCGCCGCAGCCCCGGTGCGGGGCAGCAGCACACGGTCAATAAACACAAGCCCCGTGTCCGGGTCGGCGGTCCTGCGGCGGGTCATGGTGCGCAGCCGTTTTACGGCAGTCTGACCGAAGTGCAGCACCTGCTGCGGCGCATCGGCTCCCTCTGCCATGATTGCCCCGGCCGGGTCGGCGCAATAGGTCGCGCCCAGCGGCTCACGCACGGTCAGCTCGCCCACGCGGGCAGTCAGCTTCCAGTGTATCTGCTTCAGTGAATCCCCCGCACGGTAGGGCCGTAGGTCGTAAACGCCGTCAGCCATGTCGCGGCCTGCGGCGGTCACCTTCTCCACCTTATTTTGCGGCTTTGTGCCCGCGCCATCGTCCTCACCCTCGGCGGGCGGCAGTACACACAGTTCCCGGCTTTGGGGCGGCACGGCGCAGGGCACGGCAAGCAGGCCCAGCGGGTCGCGCACCGTGATTTCCCGCACGCGGAACCGCCACAGGCCGCTTTTGGCGGCGCGCAGCGTTACGCGCAGGTCGGCACGCTGACCCGGGGCCAGCATTGCACCGCAGGGCAATTCGATCGCCGTACCGCTCTCGGCGTCCACTGCCTGCAAAACGACACGCAGCTCCGGCACAGGCCGCCGCCCGGCGTTGTGCAGCTGTACCAGCACGGCAAATTCCTCGCCGGGGCGCACGGGGCGGGCGGGCAGCTGCAGCGTTGCCGTCACATCCCGGCGCAGTGTGCGGGCATACCACGCCAGAAACACCACCACCAGCACTGCCCATGCCAGCAGAAACACCGCAAACGGCGCACGGCTGACTGCAGCCACGGCAAACAGCACAGCCAGCAGCAGCCCGCAGCCGACCTTACCTGCCATGGGACGGCTTCTCCGGGCGGGGGCGCGGTGTGGTGTGCAGAACATCCGCAATAATGTTTTCCACCGTCTCGCCACCGGTGCGCGCCTGCTCGGTCAGGCGTAGACGGTGGTGGGTCACATCGGCAAAAATTGCGGTCACATCCTGCGGGGCCACAAAGCTGCGTCCGCTCAGGTAGGCTGCGGCGCGGGCCATACCGGCCACGGCCAGCGATGCACGGGGCGACAGCCCCAGCGCCAATCGGCCGTCCTGCCGCGTTGCGCGGGAAAGCTCCACGATATACCGCCGAATCTCGTCACTCATAAACACTTCATCCACCTGCTGCTGCATGGTCAGCAGGTCGTTTTTGTCCATCACGGGCTGCACACGGTCCAGCAGGGCATGGCGCGGCTGGCGGGCCAGAATTTCCATTTCCGCCTCGGCATCAGGGTAGCCCATGACCACGCAGACCATAAAACGGTCCAGCTGCGACTCCGGCAGCATCTGCGTGCCGACCGAGCCGACAGGGTTTTCTGTAGCCATGACCGTGAACGGCTGGGGCAGCGGGCGCGTCACACCGTCCACCGTGACGGCGCTCTCCTCCATGACCTCCAGCAGGGCGGACTGGGTGCGGGCACTGGTACGGTTGATCTCATCAGCCAAAAACAGGTTGCACGCGACCGCGCCGGGGTGGTAGACAAACTTGCCGGTTTCCTTTTGATAGAGCGAAAACCCCACAATATCAGACGGCAGAACATCCGGTGTAAACTGCACGCGGTTCTGGGTCAGGTCCATGGCGCGGGCAAACGCCTGTGCCAGCGTGGTTTTGCCCACGCCGGGGATGTCCTCGATCAGCACATGACCGCGGGCCAGCATCGCCATCATAATTTTCAGCACGACCTCGGGCTTGCCCAGCACGGCCTTGCTCACCTCGGCTGTCACAGCCAGCGCTTTCTCGTTGAAATTCTGCATGGGTCAATCCTTTCTGTGGCCGCGCCAGATCAGCATACAGCCGATGACGGCGGCAATCAGCACAATTCCTGCCCACAGGGCGTTGTTTTCCAGCCAAATCATCCAGTTGGAGTACGCACCGCCCGCATCCTCGCTGCCGCCCTCGTTAGGCAAGGGGCTGATGCTTTCGGGCGCAACCTCCTCCAGCGCGGTCGTGCCGTCGGTTTCCACGGTCACCTGACGCGGCGCAGCGTCCCATGTCTCGTCACACTCGGTCAGATCCTCCGCATGGGTCGCGGGCGCAGCATCGGGGTCATGCTCGGCAATAACCAGATACCGTTGGGTATTTTGGGTGTAGGGGTGGCAGGTCGTCAGGGTCAGCAGGTCGCACCCCGGCTGTATCAGAACCGCATTTATATCGTCCGGCTGTATAATTTTTAGCTCGCACACGCGGTAGACCAGCGTATCCCACGGTGTTGTCAGCGTGATTTTATCGCCGAGCTGTATCTGCTGCACATTGCGCAGCATCTCCGCACCGTAGTAGCCGCGGTGCGCGGCGATCACGGTGTTGGTGTTCGCGCCGCCCAGCGGCATCGAGGTCTGCCCCAGCAGCGCACCGCCGCGGGCCATGTTGGCCGTGCTGGCGCCCAAGTAGACAGGCAAATCCAGATTCAGGCGCGGTATCCACAGCGCGGCGATCATATCATCGGGCAGGCCGTAGCCGGTCAGGTCAAAGGCGGGCGTCTCGTAGGCAAAGGGATCCTTCAAGCCGCTTTGTCCCTCGGCAAAAATCTGCGCATTGTAGGCTTGCAGGGCATCGTACAGTTCGGGGTAAGCGCGGGCAGGCTCGGCGTTGTCTGTGGTTTCAGCCACAGCGGGGGCGGCAGCTTCGGCAGCCTGCACAAATTTTTGTACGGTTTTTGTACTTTGCCGCGCCGCCAGATACTGGCTGACCGTGGGCTGCAGCATAAGCCCAACGCCCAGCAGTATCGCCAGCCATGCAAAAATCTGCAAAAACAGGCGTTTCATCAGTCTTCCTCCTCGCGCTTTTTGCAGCGGTGCAACAGCAGCAGCAAAAGCAGCGCCTCACCGCCGATGACAAGGCTGCCCGTCACGCTGATCCACGGCCATGCGTCCACCATACGCTTGACAACATTGCCGGTGTGCAGCTCCTGATACTGCACGGTCTGCGGCGTGGCGGTCTCCTCGTCCTCTCCATTATACGGCACGCGGGTGCCGCGCACAAGCATACGGTGGGTGTTGATGGCGTAGGGCGTGCAGGTGACCAGCGTGCAGTAGTCCCCACCGGGGATAATTTCCAGATCCTCGGTGCGTTCCGGCTCCACGACCTTGACCTGATCGACCTGATAGGCCAGCACCTCGTCCATAATGTGCAGGTAAAAGTGGTCGCCCTCGCCCAGCTTGTCCAGATCGGTAAAAAGCACCGCCTCGGCCAGACCGCGGTGGCCGGTCAGCACGCTGTGCGTGCCCGCGCCGCCCAGCGGATAGCTGGACCCCTCCAGATGCCCAACGCCCTTGAGCAGCACATCATCACCGGTGCCCTCATAAATCGGCAGATTGACATCAATTTTCGGGATCGTAATGTAGCCCAGACTCTCGCCCACATCCAACATGTCCACATAGCTTGTGCCGGTGTCGGCGGCCTCGCCCGCAGCATCGCGGTCAATGGCGTTACTAAGCTGTTCATTGTAGCGGCGCGCGGCCTCCTTGGCGGCATCAATTTTCTCGGTGTCCATCGTCTGCACGGTATCGTTGTAGCTTTCAATGACCGAGCTTGCGTGACGCTGCGCCACCGCATTGCTGATGACGGGGTACATGGCCACGCCGATGCCCGAAGCGATCATCAGCGCCGCAAAGCCAAGCTTTAATTTGACAGTGGTATCCATAGGAAAGAGCCTTTCTGTAATGGTTTTGGGGGTGATTTGCCGCGTAAAAGCGCAGGTTTTAGCAGCGGACGCCCATTCAGCCGTAGGGGAGCGGCGCCCTCGGCACCCCTTTAGCTGTAGGGGGCGGCGTCCCCGACGCCCCGCAGGGCACTGCCGAAAAATCCCTGTCCTCTTCTTAGCCGCATCTCCCCTTGCGGGTATCAGCAATGTCCACAACCACCCATAGGGGAAGTACCGTTTCCGGTCCTTCCCCTATGGATTACCCCTCTATTTTGCTTTTGGTTTTAAGATTGTGCGGCTTACGCACGGTTGTTCTTCTTTTTCAGGCTGAACAGCACGCCCACACCAGCCAGCACCAGCAGCACACCGATACCGCTGAACAGTAGCGTGCCGAAGCCACCGGTGGTGGGCAGGTTGAAGCCCTTGCGGTTGATGATGGTCTTCGAGATCATGCCGACACCGTTTTCACCGCTCTGGGTTCCACCATTTGTTGACTCCCGACCTGTTGTAAAATCCTCTTGCGCTTTCTTCACTTCGGTTTTTACGCAGACACCTTTACTGTATGTGTCTGTTTTTGTCCATGTGGTCTTATACGCAATGCTCAGGGTAACATCAACCGGCTCTTTCAGCAAGTTATAATCTTTCAGGGTCTTGGTTTCAACAATTTTATAAGTGCCATTGGCCAAGCCATTTACCTCAAGTATGCCATTTTCACTGCCAACTGTCTTCGTTGTCAGAGGCTGCGTATTAACCTTGAGCCAAGATTTGCTGCTGCCCAAACCCAATGCCTTAGCTTGGTCGCCAGTAATCGCATTGGTTGTGCCCATCGGGACTTCTTTGTACAGGTCGAACTCTACACCATCCAAGCCCGTTCCGTTTTCATTGGTTTTGTTGATCTTAATCTTAAAGGTGTACACAACCGTTTCGTCTTGAACCTGCTTTTTATCGTTCTCCGCTTCAGGGTCAACGTTCGTTTTAACCTTGTTCGAATAGATCAAAGAAACTTTATTCGTATTGCCAGCTGTGGTAGACACTGCGGTACCTTTCAGTGTTGCCGAATATGTAATTACAATTTTCCCCCCTGCATAAGTTGCCATTTGGGCAGGATTAAACTCGATTTCAAAGCCTTTGTCGCCATTAGAACCGGCAATCTCCCTAATCTCTTTAATTGCCCCTTGGTTTCCACTGGCACCTTGAGTCAGTGTGGTTGTGTTAGCGCCATCAACATACTGAACCTGAATGGTACTTTTATCATCATCCAGATTTGTAGGCGTATCCTTCACGACAAAAGTCTTCAAACGGGCAATGTTTTCCGGAACAGTAACCGTAATCTTATACGGGATCTTATCGCCAACATTATAATCGGCAGCATCCTGCCAAGTGTTTGCATCCCCGTGTTTTTGCACCTGCTTATCGACATCGGGTGCATAGTTATAAACCTTAACTGTACCAGTGGTTGCGTTGTTTACTTCATAATCCTCATTGCTCGTGTAAATACCATCAGTCGGCTTCGAAACCGTATGACCATCCTTATCAACAACAAATACATAACGATCGCCGCCGTTTACAATGTACTTATTATCCTGTTTTGTTTCATACCCAAGCTCCGTAAAACGGTAAGTACCCGGCGTCAGGTCTGCAACCTCAATTTTACCCTCAGAACCCGTCACAAAATATTCTTTTTGTTCTTCGGATCCCTTTTTAGCCGGTTTAATCAATGTCCAGTCAGCGTCCACTGCTTTTGTAAGTTCAACGCCATCATTCAGGCGTTCAAGCTTAAATTTCACGCCCGGCAGTGCGGTCTCATTAGCCTTGTCATTGCCGATCACGCCTTTTTTCTCAAGGTAAATCGTTCCCTTGACAGTGCTGTTTTTCGGGTAAACAGTAACATCATAAAGCCATTCCTTCAGCTGGCCTTCTGTTGCCGTGTCACCAGTCTGCACTCTCGTCATAGGAACAGAAACCAGAAACGGGGTGACTGCTGTCACAACAGACTGCGGCACTTTAGTTTCGATAACCAAATACAAGCCCAAAGCCAAATTATCAAACTTTGCATAGCCGTTCTCATCTGTCACTTGCGACGGTTTAGCATTAGCTGCAATGCCAGTAACTAAATTAGCAGCCTCATAGCTTATAACATGTCCGTCAGCATCTTTTTTGAAGTAGTCATCAACTTTAGGGGTCTTTTCACCTTCGGCTAATGTCTCCCCGCCATAATACTTTGCCAGCCAATTTGCATCTTCCACCCGATAAATTGTAAACTCTGCGCCACGAAGTGCCGTTGCACCTGCAGGCGGGGTCTGGGTTTCACCGGTACCAGTTTCACCTCGTGCCGTTGCAGTTGTTGTGTTGTACTTATAAATCGTAATAGAACCTGTTCTACCGGTATCAATCACACTTGCGGTCTTTTGGGGGGTGGTAGTTGTTGTTGTCGTGCCGCTATCATCTGCCATTGCGGGCAGGGCGCAGACGCTTAGGGCCATGACGGCGCTGAGGGCTGCGGTGAGTAAGCGTTTCAGTTTCATCTTGCTTCGTACCTCTTTCTCTTAAAATTTGTTTGTGTAGAGGGGGACCTCGTTATTGACGCCGGCCCCCTTTCTTATTGTAGCGGAACACCAGCACCAGCAGCACAGCCACCAGCGCGGGCAAGCCTATCAAAAGCCACAGGCTGGGTGCATCCGCGCCCGTATGCGGCAACTCAAAGCTTTTGCGGTTGTTGATCGTCAGGGCAATGTTGTACACGCCTGTGGTGGAATCGTACTTCACATTGCCAAAAGGAGCAGCATTGTGTACGCATTGTCCACCCGTTGTCAGTTCAAACTCGATGGCATCAGCCAGCAGTGTGTAGCCTTCGGCGGTTTTGGTTTCGGTCAGCCGGTAGCTGCCGGGGGTCAGGTGCTCAAAACTGCACTTGCCTTTATCCGCATCTCCACTGGATGTGATTCTCGTTACAGCTGGAAATGTCGCATCAGGCCCACCATCCGTCCCCAGCTTTTCCAGCTTGAACTCCACGCCGCCCAGCTTTTTGGTGGTATCCTGTGCGTCCTGCTTTGTGATGTTCAGGTTATACTTGGCATCCTGCAGTTTGTTGGTCAAAATCAGCTTCAAGGAGGTTGTACTGTCGTCTGCACAGCTTACTGTGTTATTGAGAATTGTGTATTTCTTGCCGCCAATCTCAATCACATTGCCCGCAGAGCCGCCGTAGAATGTTCCATCTGCCGTTGCACTTTCCAGTACGCGGTAGGTGTAATTCACATGGGGATCGTCTTTCACATCAAATTTGTCCAAGCCGGTAAACTTTGTGACCCAGCCATCGTACCACGGCTTCAGCATAACGCTTCCATAGCCGTCAACATCCACCCAACCGTCTTCCTTTTCCGGTGTTTTTGTGCGCTGCAATTTCAGGTAGATGGCCGCAGGCAGTTCCTTGTTCGGAATATTCGTCGTGCCGTCCTGCTTTTGCCACTGCTTTGTAACCTCTAGGTCGATCAGCTGGCGGCTGGTATTGAAAAATGTTGCTGTTGCTACATTGGCATCGTCCTCCACGACAGAACCGCGCACCCTTTTGCCGTCCTCGGTAATGGCGCAGTCTTTGCCGCCGCTGATGGTCACCGATTGCAGGTTTGTACCCTCCTGCGCAACTTCCGACACAACAAACCGTGTACCGACCGGAATCCTGTCAATTACGACTTCGCCGTACTCTTGACCATCTTCTTGCTTTGTCACTGTACATTCGTACTCTTGTTCCGGAATATCCCCGCCGAGGCCTTGGCCGCCGACATTGCTGAACTTGACGGTAAATTTAAATGTTTCGTCGAGCAGTGACTCACCCGTGGCCGCTTCCTTGCGTATGATCAGCTTGCCGGTCTTGACCTTGTTGGTGAAAACCACCTTCAGCTTGGTCAACTCGTCTTTGTCAGCCTTGTCGCTGTAGGAGCGGAAAACGAGCGTATTATCAGCCGGTTTCTTAGATATGTTGTCATATTCGTTCTTGATTGGGTCTCCGTTTTTATCTTTTCCTTCAATCACCTGCTCCGTCCGGCCATCGTCTGGGGCTGTGTCTTTAACATTTTCCAGTGTGGTAACACTGCCCTTCGTCACAAGGCCATCCACATCTTTAACTTCTTTCACCGGTGCATCATTTTCGTAGACCGTCCAGAATGTATCATACAGATTCGGATCAACCTGCTCCTGCAGGGCTATGTAGCTGCCGCGGCGGAACTGATCCTTAAAGGTGACCGTTTCACCGGCCTGCAGCAGGAACTGGCCGTTCTCATCCACAACATCCCCATTGCCAAGGTCGGAGGAAAACACGGCATATTTTGCGTTTTCCAGCTTTCCGCTTGTGGCAGAGCCATAGTCTGGGATGTCGTACTGCTCGGTCGTAAAGCCTGATTTTGTCTGCTCCTTCGGCGCGCTGCGGAATGTAAAGTTGCGCAGGTAAATGCTGCGCGCAAAGTTATCGCCGACTGTGATACTCTGGAGAGTATTGTTGAAACCTTCACTGGTGGTTTCCAGAGAGTTCAGCAGCAGCCGTATGGTGTACCACTGCCCCGGATGCAGCCCGGTTGCCGCACCGTAGACATCACTGCTTTGCAGGCCCTTGCCGTTGATGCAGCCTTTTTGGTGTTTTTCTGTATCCCAAAGCTCCACATACAGGTTGCCCAAGGCGCAGGTATCGGTCGTTTCGCCCTCCACATAGACATCAAAGGTCAGGTATCTGAAGTCTTTTATATTGATTGATGAATCCAGCGGCAGGGTGCCGCGGCGCTGCTCTCGGTGCGCACTGGTTGGGTCATCCATTGTGGCTGACCACAGCACAGCGAGGTCTCCGGTCTTACTGCCTGGTGGTTCCGATGCATAGGTCAGACTGGCGGAGGTGTCGGATGGTTTTTGAGCGCCTGTATAGGCTGCTTCTGGGAGTGCTTTGGTTTCACCCTCTTTGTAAGAAGTTTCTTTTGCTTTGTAGTGCGTAGCCAGATTCTTGATGTTGAAGGTGAAGATCTTCTGGTTTTGGAAGCTGTCCGTGAACAGATCGTTTACTCCCGTAACATCGACCTTCTTTTCAACCTGCAGCTCGTTGTGGTCGGGGAAGTTGAACGCCACCGCCATGTTGGACTCCCACATGCCGCGCTCCATGTAGAACATGGTCAGCGTGTGGGTGGTGCCTTTGTCGAGGGTGAATTCTTTGTTCTCATCGTCCTTATCAAGAATTTTGCCCTTTTTCTCGAATTTGACTTCTTTGCCGTTGAAGTAGACAGATTTGCCACCAGCACCTTCGGTGTAAACCACACCGCCTGTTTTGTTGGAGCTGACATAGGGGGTTACGGTGTTGGCTTTTCCATTATCGCCAAATTCCAGCAAGCCGGACGCTTTACCGTGCGCGCCGCCGACATCCAGCACCAGCTGACCGTCAATGTAGACCCACACATCATCGTCACCGGAGAAGAAGAACTTGATGGGGACTTTATCATCGGGATTATCCCCTACTTGAACCTTACCGTCATCCGTCAATGTAAAGTCAAATTGCAGCTTCGCACCAAAGCCGTAGTTGTATTGGGATGCACCACCATTGCCAACGCTCTTGTTGAACGGGAAGAAACCACATGTGACAACGTCATTTGTTTTTTTCTCTTCGTTTTTCGCATTGCGGTTTGCTGATTTTCTGTCAGTGGTGAGTTTGCCGCTTTCATCTTTGGTAGATTCCAGATAAAACTTGCCGTTGCCTTGCGTCAGATACAGCGAGGATTTGCTGCTGTCATAGTACCAATATTCAGCCTTCGCCTCTTTATCGTTTGCACCACCTGTACTCTTAAAAACAGCATCTTTCGTAAACGGGAAGGCAACATTCTCATACACCTTGCCCAGCACGGTCTTAAAGGTATTTTCGCCTTCCAAAAATTCTTTGTCAAAGTGCGGGTCAACAAGACTTCCCGTACCTGTCTTACCTTTTAATACCGGCAGTCCATTTGCATCGCCGGTAGAGGTTTTGTCCTCTACCAGACCTTGGAAGGTTCGGGCAAAACCGGCTTCGGTATTAGCAGCATCACCATTTGTGTCCAAAGCCGAGTTGTTCACGGCCATAAAAGTTTTGTAGTCATCGCTGTCCGTCTTGCTACTCCAGCCATACAGATCCATACCGGCGGCAACATTTGCAAAGGCATTGTCCCATATTGACGGTTGGAAATGTCCGGTATAAAGCGGGTATTGGACATTCTTGTTTTCCTTGTAAGCACTGCTTAGTGCGCGGTTGAACTGCTCAAATGTAACATACCAGCGTTGGGAATTAGTATCGCCGTTCGGGTAGCTGTCACGGTTAAAGCCGTTCAGCTCGTAGTCGGTGTAGTAGTCATAGAGGGTGCTGGTGATGTACTTTGTGCCCGCCTCTTGGGTGAATGTGCCGCTTGCAATGTCCACAACGGTCGTGCCTTTGCCGCTTTCGGCATCGCGGATCGCGTCTTTCTCGCCCCAGTAGCCGTCACGGAAAACCCAGTTTTGGGTTATGATGTTATCATTTCGCCCGGTGTATGCTGTTGGGTCGCCATCATCGGCAAAAAAGCAGGGTGCTTTCAAGTTCGGGGGAATTTCCGCTGTGCTATACTGCTTCGTTAGATCATCTACTGCAGACTTTCCGTCTGCGTCCTGACGCGCGGAGAATTGCACCGCGGTGAAAGGGCCACCCTCAGGAGGAACCTCGCAAGACCACAGCTGGCGGTTTGTGCCATCGGTTGTTGTTACCTGTTTCATCGGCTGCTTAATGATCTGACTGTTTTCATTCGTCAGGAAGCAGTACATTTGATCGTTTTTGCCCGGCATGGGATTTTGGTGTATACGATCGTCCCCGGCATAAGCGTACGAGGAGAGCGTTGCATCAAAATAAATGGTCTTGCCACTTGTAAGCAAATCGCCGCCTGCGTCTTGCCAAGGGCTTCCAGTACTTTCGCTTTCGCTATAGACAAAGCAGTTGTTCGCCGTCAGGTCAAAATACTCCGTATCACCGTATTTATCTTTGCTGAAATTGTAATATTTTTCGCTTTCACAGCCCTTCCAAGTAAACTTTACAAACTGCGATTGGTTGTTCGGAATTGTGATTTTCTGGGCGGCCATGCTATTAGCCGCTACCGTGCCAATCGTCTGGCTGCCAGTTTCTACAAAAGTACCGTTTTCATCTTTTTTGTAAAAGGTAGCGGTAACGCCGTCCAGCGTTGTTGCGCTTGCATTTTTGAAGTAAAGCGGCATACCCGCGTAATAGTATTTCCACTCTCTTTCATCGTAAGGGTTGTCTTTGATGACAGCGCTTCCGCCATCGAACTGAGAGGTTGTGGCATCAAACATTTTTCCGGCAATCTTATCAATCGTTGTCCAGTTCCTATTGTCTGCATCTTTTCCGCCAAAGGCGAAGAATTGACCTTTCCAATTACCGTTCTCCAAATACTGGAAAAGCAGTCGATAAAATCCACCATTTGGGTAGTCCCCTTGACCTAGTGTAACACTGAAAACCTTGTGCTCTTTTCCCTCACTATCGGTTATTGTCGTACCTGTATCGCTCATGTCTTTATCTAGACTGCTACCATCTTTCTTTTGCGCGTACAGATGAACCCAGTAGGAATTCTGATAGTTGCTGTCAACCGCAAAATAAATGGTTACTGTATTCGGGATAAAACTCGCCGTTTCCCCCTCATTCGATGCGGTCATTGGTGCAGACCTGTCATCACTCTCCGTTTCGTCCTCGCTGTAGGTATCCGCTGCGAAGAAGGTCTCTTTCGCGCCAGCTTCGTCTGCAGGGTCTTCTCCGTCATCCGCAGTATCTTCTTCGTCATCCGAGGTATTTTCTTCGGTGAGATTGGTTTTTTCCTCGTCCGGGGCTGTCTTGTCCGCAGCGGCATTGTCTGCCGGGGCGGTATTCTCTGAACCGGTCACGCCCTCGGCAAGGGGCGCGCCTGCGGCTTTGTCTGTTGTGTCGGCGCCGCTTGGAATCGTTCCTGATTCCGGCACAGAAATTTCAGGCTCTGTTTTGTTTCCCTCGTTTGTCGTGTCGGCGTCTTTTTGAATCGTTTCCAAATTCGACACAGAAATATCCGACCCAGTTCCATCAGCACCATTTCCCGTATTGTCATCGTCCGGAATCGTTTCCGAATTTGAAACAGAAAATTCAGTCTCCGTCTCCGCTGCATATACCGGCAGAGCCATGCTTGCCAGCAGGCACAGGGCGGCCAGCAGTGCCGCTGCACGGTGCAGGATGGAATTTGCCTTCGTCATCTGCCTTGCCTCCTTTTGTATGCGTTCAATACACTTTATTCCGCAGCTTACTGCGGAATAGCAAAGGGTGTACACCCTTTCAGCTTATGCTTTCCCCGGCGTCCACGCGCAATCGCTGGCGTATGGGGCGTGGAAAGCATGCTGTATTTGATTTAATTTGTATTCCTTTTTATGGAAAAATTATAGTTCTTTGGTATGAGAATTTCAAGTACCTGCGTTGAATCGTTTCATTTTCGGCAATTTGCTATATTTCAACCGCATTATATTGTGCATCCTGATGGTTAATGCGGTACAACTTTGTAAGATACAGCGCGATTTCTTGCACATCTGCACACTATATGTTGAATTATGTCGATATTTTTTCGCAGATGTTGCGCACCGCAAGGGGCAAGATTTGTTCGGTCGTGTTGGAAAAGGGAAAACACAGGGGGCGGCGTCCCCGATGCCCCGGAGACAACTGCCCGTCTGCGGGCGCATATGGAATGCGCCCCTACGGTGTGATGGGCGTCTACCTTATTATATATACATAGAAAAAACACCCCGCCCGGCAGCGTGGTGCTGCGGGCGGGGTGGCTCGGGTGCTTATTTACTTCAGATCAGACCCATAAGGCTGGGCAGACCGAGGGAGAGCGCCGGGATATAGGTGACTGCCAGCAGGGCGGCAACCAGTGCCACAAAGTAGGGGATCAGCTTGGAGGTCACCTGCTCGATGGAGACATGGCCGATGCCGCAGCCGACAAACAGGACAGAGCCGACCGGCGGGGTGATGTTGCCCAGGCACATATTGAAGATCAGCATAACGCCGAACTGGATCTCGGTCATGCCGAAGCTGATGGCGATGGGCAGGAAAATCGGGGTGAAGATCAGGATGGCCGGGGTGATGTCCATGAACATGCCAATGACCAGCAGAATAATATTCATCAGCAGGAAGATGATATACTTGTTGTCGGTCAGGCTCATCAGGCCGTTGGAGATGGCGGCCGGGATGCCGGAGTACGCCATGACGAAGGACATGGCAGAGGAAGCGGAAATCAGGAACAGGATGATGCCGCTCGTCTTGGCGGAGTTGAGCAGGATACCAAGGAAGCCTTTGAAGTCGATGCTCTTATAGATGATGGAAAGAATCAGGCAGTACAGAACCGCGATGCCTGCGCCCTCGGTGGCGGTAAAGACACCGGAGACAATGCCGCCGATGACGATAACGATGAGCAGCAGGGACGGAACTGCATCCCAGACGGTTTTCAGCACGCTCTGGCTGCGGTCAAAGCCGGTGGCCTTCATGCCAGCCTTTTTTGCGCCGATGAACGCAACAATCATGCAGCACAGGCCCATCAGGATGCCGGGGATGTAGCCGGCCATGAACAGGGTGGAGATGGAGACGCCGCCCGCGACGGTGGAGTAAACGATGAAGGCGGAGGTCGGGGGAATCAGCAGACCAGTGGGGGCCGAGGCGATGTTCGCAGCGGCGGAGTAGGCGGGGTCGTAGCCGTTTTCCTCCTCAATAGGGCTGATGCAGCCGCCCATGGCGGACGCAGCGGCGACGGAGGAGCCGGACAGTGCGCCGAACAGCATGTTGCCGAGGATGTTGGCCTGTGCCATCGAGCCGGGAATCTTGCCGACAAACAGCTGCGCAAAGTTGACAAGGCGCTTGGCGATACCGCCGTTATTCATGATGTTGCCGGCCAGAATAAACAGCGGCACAGCCAGCAGGGAGAAACTCTCGACACCGGAGTTCATCTTCTGCATCGTGATAAAGGTGATCTGGTCCCAGGAGAGGGTAGACATGGCCGTCACAATGGAGGATGCCACAATGCTGATGGAGATGGGCACGCCGAGGAACAGCAGCACGCCGAACACAGCGAAAAGGATAACGGTGGTCATGGTGATACTCATTTGTCTGCACCCTCCTTGGATTCTACTTTTTCGCCGGTGATGTCCTCATAGATGTTGATGATCTGCGCAATCACAATGAACACGCCGGAAATCGGGGCGATAGCGTAAACCAGACTGCGGGGGATGCCCAGCAGCGCCGAGAACTCGCGGCTGGCGGAAACAGCCAGCTTGAAGCCGCCGATTGTGAAAACGAAGATTGCCATCAGGAGGATCAGGCCGTCAATGGCCACCAGCAGACCGGTGTGGGCCTTGCCGGTGAACTTGTCGCGGACGAGCGTCAGCGACATATGCTCACGGGTGGAGAAGGCGTAGGCCGCGCCGATAAAACCGGTCCAGATCAGGCTGTAGCGGACAAGCTCCTCGGTAAAGGCTACGGGGCTGTTGAGCACATAGCGGGAGAATACCTGAATAAGCACCAGAATGGTCATGAAGGAAAGAAGAATCGCACAGGCGATGCTGAGAATTTTATCCATCCAGTATTTGATGGCTGCGAAGGTGTTTTTCATGGCTTACTCCTCCCCTCTTGCCTTTTCAATGGTATCCATCAGCGTCTTGACGCCGGGATACTCTTCTTCGTAGGCTTCGATCATGGGCTGGGTGGCCTCGCGGAAGGCCTCCTTATCGACATCGTAGACGAACTCCACGCCCATCGTCTCCTGTGCCTCCTTGACGGCCTCCTCGACTGCGGTGTCCCACATGACCTTGTGGGCATCGGTGGAGTCGTGGGCAGCCTCAAGAAGAATCTGCTGATCCTCCGGGCTGATGGTCTTCCAGACCTTTTCGCTCATAATCAGTACATCGGGGATCATGGCGTGCTGATCGACCGAGTAGACCTTGCAGACCTCGCCGTGCTTGCCGGTGGTCAGGGCCGTCTCGTTGTTCTCGGTGCCGTCGATGATGCCGGTCTGCAGCGAGGTATAGACATCGCCGTAGGACATCGCAACGGGGATACCGCCGAGGTAGCTCATCATATCGGTCTGGCTCTTCATATCCTCATCGAAGTTGACAAGGTGTCCGTCAAATTCTGGACCATCTACGCATGCGAA
>ERZ506978.499-NODE-499-length-18444-cov-5.310620_pt1 | contig 18444 bp, 14 predicted proteins | sample MGYA00512888_ERZ506978 | MGnify/ENA metagenome assembly ERZ506978
TAAGGCAACAGAAGAAATCATGGAAGATATTTATGACCGATGTCAGGTTCTGGTTCTGGATGCGGATGATCTTCAGGCAGATCAGCTTGAATATTTTTTGACAAATCTTGAGGGAGTAACAACTGCAAAGGTCGTGGAACGAAACCAGGATGCTGTGATCAGCTTTTCCGGAAACAGAGAAGAGATTCTGAAAGCGGTACAGGGATTTTCTTATGAAAAGGCAGAGGCACCGGAGAGCTATCTTCAGAATTCCGGCAGAGAAATGAACGGGGAATACTGGGAAAAAATGGTCAACCATGTGGTACTTCATTATGGAAAGAAAATTTTCCTTCCTCTTCCGATCCGTACATTCCTTACCACACTTAAATCCGTAAAATACATCTGGAAGGGTGTCTGTACACTTGCAAAATGCAGAATCGAGGTACCGGTACTGGATGCAACTGCAATTGGTGTGTCTATCTTAAGAGGTGATTTCAGTACAGCATCTTCCGTCATGTTCCTGCTTGGATTTGGTGAGATACTGGAAGACTGGACGCATAAGAAATCTGTGGATGATCTTGCGCGAAGTATGTCCCTGAATGTAAGTAAAGTATGGCTGGTTACGGACGACACAGAAGTTCAGGTCGGCACAGATACGATCAAACCGGGTGATCGGGTACGTATACATATGGGAACTGTGATTCCGTTTGACGGTGTTGTTACAGATGGAGAGGCAACGGTCAATGAGGCTTCCCTGACAGGTGAATCCATGCCGGTTGCCAAACATACAGAAAGCTATGTTTATGCAGGAACTGTTCTCGAAGAGGGCGAACTTACCATCCGTGTAAAAGAAACATCCGGATCTACCAAGTTCGAAAAGATCGTGACAATGATCGAAGAAACAGAGAAACTGAAATCTGCGGTAGAAAGTAAGGCAGAGCATCTTGCAGACAGCCTTGTTCCGTATACACTTGCCGGAACTGCACTTACCTATGCACTTACCAGAAATGTGACGAAGGCACTGTCTATTCTGATGGTTGACTTCTCATGTGCACTGAAACTTGCCATGCCGATTTCTGTACTTGCAGCAATCCGCGAGGCAAATGCGCATCATATCACGGTAAAAGGCGGCAAGTTCATGGAAGCAGTGGCAGAGGCTGATACAATCGTATTTGATAAGACAGGTACGCTGACAAAAGCGCAGCCGACAGTTGCAGATATAGTATCTTTCAACGGCGACTCCAAAGAAAATCTGCTGAGACTGGCGGCCTGCATGGAAGAACACTTCCCGCATTCTATGGCGAAAGCGGTTATGGATGCTGCGAAAGAACGTGGCCTGACACATGAAGAAATGCACTCAAAAGTTGAATATATCGTGGCACATGGTATTTCTACAACTGTAAACGGACGAAAAGCAATCATTGGAAGCCATCATTTTGTCTTTGAAGATGAGAAATGCGCGATTCCGACAGGAAAAGAAGAGATTTTCAAAAACCTTCCGGAAGAATATTCTCATCTGTATCTTGGTATCGAGGGAGAACTGGCAGCGGTAATCTGTATTGAAGATCCGCTCCGCCCGGAGGGACCGGAGGTAATTAAGGCATTAAGAAAAGCCGGATTTACCCAGATCGTTATGATGACCGGCGACAGTGATCGTACTGCAAAAGCAATCGCAGCGAAAGTCGGTGTCGACAAATATTATTCAGAAGTTCTTCCTGAGGATAAGGCAAAATTTGTAGAAGAAGCAAAAGCACAGGGCCGCAAAGTGTTGATGGTAGGGGATGGTATCAATGATTCACCGGCTCTGTCAGCAGCCGATGTCGGTATTGCAATCAGTGACGGGGCAGAACTTGCAAGAGAAATTGCAGATATCACGATTGGTGCGGATGATCTGAGTGTTATGGTAACACTCAAAGAAATCAGTAATGGTCTGATGGACAAGATCCACAAGAATTACAGGCGTATCGTTGGCATCAACGGAAGTCTGATCGCGCTTGGTGTGACCGGAGTGATCCAGCCGACAATGTCTGCATTGCTTCATAATACATCAACGCTTTTGATTGGCATGGATTCCATGAAATCTGTACTTTGATCTGATAATAAACTATAAAAAGTTAATCACAAAAAACTCTTGACAGCACGCGGAAAATATTGTACTATCATACAAGTTAGAAATGACTAACAGATAATAAATTTACGGGTATGGAAACATATCCGTAAATTTAAAACCGATAGTTAGATAAAACTAATTTACAAGGGGATCTGAGGATGTTAGAAGCTGAAATCATAGCACACTGCGCGCCTACGCTGGCAGGAATCAAAACTGCAAACATGTTTACTTACACACCTGGGAACAGGGATGATCTTCAAAAAGAAATTGAAGAGGAAAATGAAAAACTGAATAACAGAGGCGTTTTTGTGGAAGTACTCAGAAGAAGCGAGTATAAAGCACTTGTTTATGTATATCGTAAGAAAAGACTGCAGCAGGATTTAAGCTGTGAGGGTGCATGCACTTTGCTGAAAAACTGTGGTTATGAGTGTCAGGAAGCTGACTGCTGTATCCGAAAGCTACAGGAGCGCTTCTTTGAAAATGAATGTTTTCCTCATGAAGTAGGTTTGTTTCTTGGATATCCGCTGGATGATGTGACAGGTTTTATCGAACAGAAGGGTAAAAATTACAAGTGTTGCGGCATCTGGAAAGTATACGGGGATGAACAGCAGACCCGGATCCTTTTCCGTAAATTGAAGAGATGCTCGGAAATCTACAGACGTTTGTTTGCAGACGGACGCTCGATCCTTCAGTTGACCGTTGCAGCATAAAGAAGAAAGGATAAGGTAAAGTAAGATGAGTAAAGTAGCAGTAGTTTATTGGAGTTCCACGGGAAATACAGAATCTATGGCAAATGCTGTTGCAGAAGGTGCAAAGGCAGCAGGCGCAGAAGTAACTGCTTTTGAAGCTTCCGATTTCTCCGCTGATAAAATGGATGAGTTTGATGCAATCGCATTTGGCTGTCCGGCTATGGGTGATGAAGTTCTTGAGGAAGACGAATTTGAACCAATGTTCAGCTCCTGCGAAGCAAAGCTTTCCGGCAAAAAGCTCGGACTTTTCGGTTCCTATGGATGGGGAGACGGAGAATGGATGCATGATTGGGAAGAAAAATGCAAAGAAGACGGTGCAGTTCTTGTATCCGACGGTGTCATTTGCCAGGAAGAACCAGATGACGATGCAGTAGAAAGCTGCAAAGCACTTGGCAAGGCACTTGCATAATCTTATAAAACTGAATATAACGATGCGAGAAGAAGTCGGGAACCGGTGTCAGGTTTCCGACTTTTTGACGAAATGCCTGAAATTTCCGTAATACGTTCACAAAACCTACATAAATCTCTGCTAAGATAAAGAAAAAGTAAAACTGTTGATGGAGGTAGGAATAATGGAAGCCCCGAAGATTCTTGTAGTAGATGATGAAAGCCGTATGCGCAAGCTTGTAAAAGATTTCCTTGAGAAGAAAAATTTTCACGTACTGGAAGCCGGTGACGGCGAAGAGGCAATGGACATTTTTTATAAAGAAAAAGATATCGCGCTGTTGATACTTGATGTAATGATGCCGAAGATGGATGGATGGGAGGTGTGCCGTGAAATCCGCAAAAACTCCAAAGTGCCGATCATTATGCTGACAGCCAGAGGAGATGAGCGGGATGAACTTCTCGGATTTGAACTGGGCGTGGATGAATATATTTCAAAGCCGTTCAGTCCGAAAATCCTTGTTGCACGCGTGGAGGCAATCCTTCGAAGAACCGGTCAGGATGCCGGTAATGATGTACTTTCCGCCGGAGGAATTGTGATCGACAAATCTGCACATCAGGCTACCGTAGATGGCAGGCAGATGGAACTGAGTTTCAAAGAATTTGAACTTCTGACATATTTCCTTGAAAATCAGGGAATTGCCCTTTCCAGAGAGAAAATCCTAAATTCTGTATGGAACTATGATTATTTTGGCGATGCACGTACCATTGACACCCATGTCAAGAAACTGCGAAGCAAAATGGGCGATAAAGGAGAATACATTAAGACTGTCTGGGGAATGGGATACAAATTTGAGGTAGATGCACAATGAAAAAACCACAGAGATCTGGCGTGAAAGTAAAAAAGAAAAAATTTCACCCACTGCGTCTGCAGATCTCGGTCTGGTTTATCGGGCTTTTACTTCTTTCCATGGTCATAACGACTGTGATCAACGGCCTGTTTCTGGAGCATTATTACATCAGCAAAAAAACGGAGGTGCTACAGGAAGCGGTCGAGAATCTGGAGGATCTTAAAGTCGAAACTGCATCGGACGGAAGCAGCAGTGCAGAAGTTTCAGATGCAATGTTTAAGGGCAGTTCCGAGAATAACCTGACCTGGATCGTGATCACTGCGGACGGACAGACTGTATGTGCGGTAGGAAGTAATGAAGATCTTCTGGAGGCGCGGCTGGTAGGATATGTGTATGATCTTGATAGGAAGAAAGACCATGCAAAAGTGATTCAGCAGAATGATAGTTATGTGATCCAGCAGGTGAGTGACCGCTTTGCCGGCATGGAATACGTGGAAAGCTGGGGCGAGATGGATAACGGCTGTTATTTCCTGATTCGTACACCGCTGGAAAGCATTCGGGAGAGCGTTTCCATATCCAATAAATTCTATTTCTATGTCGGCATTATGATCATTGTCATCAGTGGCCTTGTAATCTGGTTTGTGACGAAGCGCATCACACGTCCGATCAGTGAATTGACGCTTCTTTCTACGAAGATGAGTGATCTGGATTTTGAAGCGAAATATCAGAGTCATTCCGGCAATGAAATCGATGAACTGGGCGAGAATTTTAACCGGATGTCAGAACAGCTTGAAAAGACAATTTCCGAACTGAAATCCGCGAACAATCAGCTTCAGAAAGACATTGAGAACAAAGAACGAATCGATCAGATGAGACAGGAGTTTCTGAATAATGTATCTCATGAGTTAAAGACACCGATCGCGCTGGTACAGGGTTATGCAGAAGGTCTGAAAGAAAATATTTCCGAAGATCCGGAGAGCAGGGAATTTTACTGTGATGTCATTATGGATGAAGCCGGTAAGATGAACAAACTTGTCCGTAATCTTCTCACTTTGAATCAGCTGGAATCCGGAAGGGATGAGATGACGGTAGAGCGCTTTGATATTGTGAGCGTAATCCGTGGTGTCCTGCAGTCGATGGATATCATGATCCAGCAAAAAGAAGCGAAAGTAAGCTTCAATGCCGATAAGCCGGTTTATGTATGGGCAGATGAATTCAAGATTGAAGAAGTTGTAACGAACTATACAAGTAATGCGTTGAATCATCTGGATGGAGAAAAAGAAATTGAGATTCGTGTATTTACGGAAGGCGACCATGTGAAAGTTACTGTATTTAATACAGGTACGCCGATACCGGAAGCAGATGTCCCGAATCTCTGGAACAAGTTCTACAAGGTAGATAAGGCAAGAACGAGAGAGTACGGCGGAAGTGGTATTGGTCTGTCGATTGTCAAGGCAATCATGGAAGGACTCCATCAGCAATACGGTGTCAAAAACTATGACAATGGTGTTGAATTCTGGTTCACATTAGATAAGAAGAATCAGTAAAACCGTACAAAATGGGACAGATGTGAAGAAATAGCTTTGCATCTGTCTTTTTTTGGGGTATACTTGTAAATATTCGATAAAGACAGGGTGTGAGAGACAATGATTGGAATTATTGATTATGATGCAGGCAATATCCGCAGCGTAGAAAAGGCGCTTGCGTATCTTGGAGAGGAAACCGTTGTTTCCAGAGATCCACAGGTGCTTTTAAAAGCAGATAAGGTGATTCTTCCGGGTGTCGGAAGCTTCGGACAGGCGATGGAGAATATTCACAGATACAATCTGGTTCCGGTAATTAAAGAAATGGTAAAGAATAACACACCATTTCTGGGAATCTGTCTGGGATTGCAGCTCCTTTTTGAGAGCAGCGAAGAAACTCCGGGAGTAGAGGGACTTGGTATCCTGAAGGGCCGTATATTAAGAATTCCACCGTCGGAGAGGCTTAAGATTCCACATATGGGCTGGAATTCTCTTCATCTTCAGAATGATGGCAGACTGTTTCGTGGTATTCCGGAAGACACGTATGTATATTTTGTACATTCTTATTATTTGCAGGCGGAAGATCCGCAGATTGTCAAAGCTGTGACTGATTATAGTACAACGATCCATGCATCTGTAGAGAAAGACAATGTATTTGCCTGCCAGTTCCATCCGGAGAAAAGCAGCAAATATGGACTGAAAATACTGGAAAATTTTGCAAAGCTTGAAAAGGAGGGGAACTGAGATGTTTACAAAAAGAATCATTCCCTGTCTGGATGTCAATAAGGGACGTGTGGTAAAGGGTGTAAATTTCGTGGATCTCAAAGATGCCGGTGATCCGGTTGAGATTGCGAAGGCCTATGATGCAGCCGGTGCAGATGAGCTTGTTTTTCTTGATATTACGGCATCCTGCGAGCAGCGTGAGACAGTAGTTGATATGGTACGCAAAGTTGCTGCCTGTGTATTTATCCCTTTTACAGTAGGTGGCGGCATCCGCACGGTCGATGATTTTAAGATGCTTCTCCGTGAAGGCGCGGACAAGATTTCAGTAAATTCCGCGGCAATCGACCGTCCGGAATTGATTCGTGAGGCGGCTGAGAAATTTGGCAGCCAGTGCGTGGTACTTGCAATTGATGCAAAGAGAAGAACGGACGGAGGCTGGAATATCTACAAACATGGCGGACGTCTGGATACAGGACTGGATGCCATTGAATGGGCCAGGAAAGCTGAAGCACTCGGTGCCGGTGAAATTCTCCTTACCAGCATGGACTGTGACGGAACAAAAGCCGGATATGACATTGAGCTTACACGTGCGATCGCGGATGCAGTCAGTATTCCGGTCATTGCTTCCGGCGGTGCAGGAACGCTTGAACATTTTTATGATGCACTGACAGAGGGTGGCGCGGATGCCGCGCTGGCAGCATCTTTATTCCATTACAAAGAACTGGAGATCCGTCAGGTGAAGGAGTATCTGGCAGGCAGGGGAATCTCCGTAAGAAGATAAGAGGTGAAGGAAAATGGCTCCTTTGTCAGGAGAATGGCTGGAAGCCCTGAAAGGTGAATTCCATCAGCCATATTATGTAAAATTATATAAAACCGTCATGCAGGAATATCAGTCACGAAAGATTTTTCCTCCGGCAGATGATATGTTCAATGCATTTCATTTTACACCGTTAAGTCAGGTAAAGGTTGTGATACTTGGACAGGATCCGTATCACAATGACGGACAGGCACATGGACTTTGTTTTTCTGTAAAAAAGGATGTAGAGATCCCGCCGTCACTGGTGAACATTTATCAGGAGCTTCATGATGATCTTGGCTGTTATATCCCGGATAACGGTTATCTGGAAAAATGGGCAAGACAGGGTGTACTGATGCTGAACACGGTACTGACTGTGCGCGCACATCAGGCTAATTCACACAGAGGAATCGGATGGGAGCAGTTTACAGATGCGGCGATCCGTATCCTCAATGAGCAGGACAGACCGATCGTATTTCTTCTGTGGGGACGTCCGGCACAGATGAAAAAATCAATGCTCAATAACCCGAAACATCTGATTCTGGAAGCACCTCATCCGAGCCCACTTTCTGCATACAGAGGCTTTTTCGGATGCAGACATTTCAGCAAGACAAATGAATTTTTAATTCAGAACGGTCTGGAGCCGATTGACTGGCAGATCGAAAATAAAACACAACAGGAAATCAAGGAGTAAACATGGGTCAGAAGAACAATCTTGTAAAAAATGCATCTTTTCTGATGATTGCGGCGATGATCTCGAAGGTCATCGGTCTTCTCTATAAGAGTCCGCTTTCGTCGATCGTAGGCAATATGGGAATGGGATATATCAGTCTTGCCCAGAATGCCTATATGATTCTTCTGATGATCGCCTCTTTCAGTATTCCGCAGGCGGTGTCGAAACTGATTTCAGAACGAATAGCTTTAAAAGATTACAAAAATGCACAGAAGATTTTTCGCGGTTCTCTGATCTATGCAGCAATCGTAGGAGGAATTGTGGCGCTGGTGTGTCTGTTTGGAGCGAGATTTATTATCCCGAGCAATCAGCCAAATGCGATACTGGCACTTCAGATTTTATCACCGACAATTTTTCTGTCCGGTATCCTCGGAGTGTACAGAGGATATTTTCAGGCATATCGTAATATGATGCCGACCTCGATCTCGCAGATTCTGGAGCAGATCTTTAATGCGGCAGTTAGCCTGATTGCTGCATGGATGTTTATCAGATATTTTGCAGACGGCAGTGACGGAAGCGTGGCTAAATGGGGCGCAGCCGGTTCGACAGTAGGTACGACTGCAGGTGTTGTCATTGCGCTTTTGTTTATGTTGATGGTATATGGTGTTAACCGAAGGGCAATCCGAAGAAGAGTGGACAGAGACCGTGTCCACAAAGAAGAATCTTATGGAGAGATCCTGAGACTGATCATTCTTATCGTTTCCCCGATCATCTTAAGTTCTTTTATTTACAATATTAACGGCTATCTGAATGGCGTTCTGTATTCTGAAATCATGGGTAAACATGGTGTGGATGCAGATACAATCAGTATGTTATATGCAGAATATGCGACATACTTTATGAGCATCATCAATATTCCACTGACACTTTCCAGCGCGGCACCGACTTCCATGATTCCGGAAGTTTCCGCATTGTATGCGACCGGCGATATTGATGAGACAAGAAGAAGAGTAGATCAGACAGTACAGCTTTCTATGTTCATTTCCATTCCATGTGCGGTGGGGCTTGCCGTACTGGCGCAGCCGATTGTGTCGCTTCTTTTTCATGGAACGAACGGTGTGGCAGGACAGCTCCTTATGATGGGTTCTTTTACCATCCTTCTGAATGGCATGTCTATATTTCAAACGGTGTTCTTCAGGGAATCGGTAAACCGAAGATCCCGATGATAACAGCAGCTGTGGCACTCGTGGTTGACGTGGTTGTAGTAGTAGTGCTTCTGATGTTTACGAATCTTGGTATTTACGCACTGCTGGTAGCGATGATTGTTTATGCAATCGTGGTATGTGTGCTGAATGATTTCTTTATGAAAAAATATCTGGATTATAAGAATCCGTGGAAAGCAGCATATGTAAGTCCGATCGTTGCATCTGCCGTGATGGGTGTTGTGGCAGCAGGTGTGTATTATGGACTGCATGTACTGCTTCCATCCAATATCATCTGTCTCGGTGTGGCAATCATTCTGGCAGCTATGGCATATTTTCTGGTATACATTCTCGTGGACAAAACAGCATCCGAGAGACTTTCCAGAATGCCGGGTGGCGCTTATCTCGTCAGAATTGCCCAGAAGATCAGACGATAGGTGGAAGATGACCTGATAATAAGAAAAAATAAGGAATATCTGCTGAACAGAGGGCAGATATTCTTTTTATTTGTAAAGTTTGATAATCAAACAAAGTTATGCCGTGGGATGTGAGACAAATTGTGAAAGTTGGTCATTGTCATTTGTAAAACTTTGTCGTATAATGTTACGGAATTGGATTTTGAAAAATACTTTTAATAAGAAGAAACACGTTATATTCATATCTGAAGATACAGATTTATGACGAGGAGGTCGATTTATTGAATACATACACATTGGGAATTGACATCGGATCTACGACAGTAAAGATCGCGATTCTTGATGAAAATGAAAAGCTTTTGTTTGCAGATTACGAACGACATTTTGCAAATATTCAGGAGACCCTGGCGGATCTTCTAGAAAAAGCACATGCACAGCTTGGAGAGATGACACTCTGTCCGGTAATCACAGGTTCCGGCGGACTGACGCTGGCAAATCATCTGGAAATCCCATTTGTGCAGGAGGTAATCGCTGTATCTACATCCTTACAGAAGATTGCACCGCAGACAGACGTTGCAATCGAGCTTGGTGGTGAGGATGCAAAGATCATTTATTTTGAAGGCGGAAATATCGAGCAGCGAATGAATGGCATCTGTGCTGGTGGTACAGGTTCCTTTATCGACCAGATGGCATCACTTCTGCAGACAGATGCTACCGGTCTGAACGAATATGCAAAGAATTACAAGGCACTTTATCCGATCGCTGCACGATGCGGTGTATTTGCGAAGACGGATATCCAGCCGCTGATCAATGAAGGTGCGACGAAAGAAGACCTTTCTGCATCTATTTTCCAGGCAGTTGTCAATCAGACGATTTCCGGTCTTGCCTGTGGTAAGCCAATCCGTGGACATGTGGCATTTCTGGGCGGTCCGCTGCATTTCCTTTCTGAGTTAAAAACTGCGTTTATCCGTACGCTGAAACTGGACGATGAGCATACGATCGTGCCGGAGAATTCTCATCTGTTTGCGGCTATTGGTTCTGCACTGAATGCAAAAGAGGATGTCAAAGTTTCTCTTATTGAACTGAAAGACAGACTGCGCCACTCCATCAAACTTGACTTTGAAGTAGAGCGTATGGAACCTCTGTTTGAGACAGAACAGGATTATGAAGAATTTAATAAGAGACAGTCTTCCTACAAGGTTACGACGGGAGATCTGGCTTCCTATAAAGGAAACTGTTACCTTGGTATTGATGCAGGATCAACGACGACAAAGACTGCACTGGTAGGAGAGGACGGAAGTCTTCTGTATTCTTTCTACAGCAACAACAACGGAAGCCCACTCAAGACTGCAATTCGTTCTATTCAGGAAATTTATACGAAACTCCCGAAAAATGCGAAGATTGCTTATGCATGTTCTACCGGTTACGGTGAGGCGCTGATCAAGGCAGCGCTCCTTCTTGATGAGGGCGAGGTTGAGACAGTTTCCCATTATTATGCTGCTGCATTTTTTGATCCGGAAGTAGACTGTATTCTCGACATCGGTGGTCAGGATATGAAATGTATCAAGATCAAGAACCAGACCGTAGACAGTGTACAGCTTAATGAAGCATGCTCCTCCGGCTGTGGTTCCTTTATCGAGACATTCGCAAAATCCCTGAATTACAGTGTGCAGGATTTTGCAAAGGCAGCTCTTTATGCAAAACATCCGATTGATCTGGGAACACGCTGTACCGTATTTATGAACTCAAAAGTAAAACAGGCACAAAAGGAAGGTGCAGAAGTATCTGATATCTCTGCGGGTCTGGCTTACTCTGTTATCAAGAACGCTCTTTACAAAGTTATCAAAGTTTCCGATGCGACTGAACTTGGTAGACATATCGTTGTACAGGGTGGTACCTTCTACAATGACGCTGTTCTTCGAAGCTTTGAACGTATTGCCAACTGTGAAGCCATCCGTCCGGATATTGCAGGTATTATGGGAGCTTTTGGTGCGGCACTGATTGCAAGAGAGCGTTATGAAGATGGCAAAGAGACCACAATGCTTTCCATTGACAAGATCAATGAACTGAAATATACAACATCTATGGCAAATTGTCGCGGATGTACAAACAACTGCCGTCTGACGATCAACAAATTCACCGGCGGACGTCAGTTTGTCAGCGGAAACCGCTGCGAACGAGGCATCGGTAAAGAAAAGAACAAAGATCACGTTCCGAATCTTTATGAATATAAATACAAACGACTGTTTTCCTACGAACCGCTCAGTGCGGATCAGGCAACCAGAGGCCAGGTAGGTATTCCACGTGTCCTGAACATGTTCGAAAACTATCCGTTCTGGTATACATTCTTTACAAAACTGAAATACGAGGTTGTACTTTCGCCGACTTCTACCCGTAAGATTTATGAGCTGGGTATTGAGTCTATTCCAAGTGAATCCGAATGTTATCCGGCAAAACTGGCACACGGTCATGTGAGCTGGCTGATCAAAAAAGGTGTGAAATTTATTTTCTATCCCTGTGTACCATATGAGCGTAATGAGTTCCCGGATGCAGTCAATCATTACAACTGTCCGATCGTCACGTCTTATGCGGAGAATATCAAGAACAATGTGGATGAATTGAAAGATCCGAGCATTAAATTTATGAATCCGTTCATGGCATTTACGACGGAAGCAATCCTTACAGACCGTCTTGTCGAAGTGTTTAAAGATATTCCGGCAGAAGAGGTCAAAGCAGCAGCCCATGCTGCCTGGGAAGAACTGGCACAGGCGCGTAAAGATGTTCAGAAAAAGGGCGAAGAGACCATCCAGTATCTGAAAGAGACAGGAAGACGCGGTATTGTACTTGCCGGCCGTCCGTACCATATCGACCCGGAAATTCATCATGGTATTCCGGACCTGATCAACAGCTATGGTATTGCGGTGCTGACAGAAGATTCTGTTTCACACCTCGGGGAAGTAGAGCGCCCGATCCGTGTCAATGACCAGTGGATGTATCACTCCCGTCTGTATGCGGCAGCAAACTATGTCAAAACACAGGATAATCTGGATCTGATCCAGCTGAACTCCTTTGGCTGTGGTCTGGATGCAGTTACTACAGATGAAGTTTATGAGATCCTTGACAGAAGCGGCAAGATCTATACCTGCTTAAAGATCGATGAAGTTAATAATCTCGGCGCGGCACGTATCCGTGTACGTTCCCTTCTGGCTGCGCTCCGTGCAAAAGACGCACAGCACAAAGAACGTGAGATCAGACCGTCCTCTATCGAAAAAGTAGTATTTACCAAACAGATGCGTAAGGATTATACGATCCTCTGCCCGCAGATGTCACCATTTCATTTCGGAATCTTACAGGCGGCATTTAATACCTGCGGTTATCACCTGGAAGTCCTTCCGAATGACAACAAACATGCGGTAGATGTGGGACTGAAATATGTAAACAATGATGCATGCTATCCTTCTCTGATGGTAGTCGGTCAGGTTATGGATGCCCTTCTTTCCGGCAAATATGACTTGAATAAGACGGCTGTCATCATGTCACAGACGGGTGGCGGATGCCGTGCATCCAACTATATTGCGTTTATCCGTCGTGCATTAAAGAAAGCAAATATGGAACAGGTTCCGGTTATTTCCATCAACTTAAGTGGTCTGGAAAGCAATCCGGGATTCAAATTGACACTTCCGCTTATCAAACGTATCTGCTATGGAGCGGTATTTGGCGATATTCTGATGAAATGTGTTTACCGTATGCGTCCATATGAGGTGGAGCCGGGAATTGTCAACCGTAAGCATAAAATCTGGGAACAGAGGGTAATCTCTTTCCTGGAGGGAAACAGTGTCAGCCATGGTCAGTTTAAGAAGATGTGCCGTGAGATGGTACATGAGTTTGATATGATTCCGGTTACCGGAGAGAAGAAGCCAAGAGTTGGTATCGTCGGAGAGATTCTTGTCAAATTTCTTCCGGCAGCAAACAATCATCTGGCAGAACTTCTGGAAGCAGAGGGTGCCGAGGCGGTATGCCCGGATCTGATAGACTTTATCAATTACTGCTTTTATAATCAGAACTTTAAATCCGAGTTCCTTGGATTTAAGAAAAATAAAGCAACAATCGCAAACTGGGGAATCAAAGCTATCGAGTGGCTCAGAGGACCGGCAAATGAAGCTCTTGCACAGAGCCGTCACTTTACACCGTCTGCCAATATTGCAGATCTGGCAAAGATGGCAGAGACGATCGTATCTCCGGGTAACCAGACAGGTGAGGGATGGTTCCTGACAGGTGAGATGATGGAGTTGATTCACGGCGGTGTACCGAACATCGTCTGCATCCAGCCGTTTGCATGCCTTCCGAACCATATCGTAGGAAAGGGAGTTATCAAGGCAATCCGCAGGGAACATCCGGAAGCAAACATCGTTGCGATCGATTATGACCCGGGTGCAAGTGAAGTCAACCAGCTGAACCGAATCAAACTGATGTTGTCGACAGCACAGAAGAATTTAAAAAGAAAAAAGAATTAAAAAGGCAGTAAAATTGAAAAAGACAATAAAGAAAATAGTAGTCGTTGCAATATTATTTCTGGTATTGTCTGCCTGCATCGGGGTTACTGTTCAGGCGGCAACCCGGGTGCTGTATGTCGGCAGAACTTACAGCATCAATGTGAAGGGCGGTTATAAATGGTACAGTACAAATAAAAGAATCGTAAGAGTTAATTCAAAAACCAAAAAGATCACACCGCGAAAAGCAGGGACTACATACATAAAAGGTGTGAAAAAGGTACATAATAAAAAAATTGTCAAAAAAATCAAAGTTATAGTAAAGAAACCTTACCTGAATAAAAAGAAGGCGACTGTAACTGTGGGAAAGAAACTGACACTGAAACTGAGAGGTATGGTAGTTACCCGCTGGACATCGTCCAACAAAAAAATTGCTACAGTATCCTCGTCCGGTGTTGTTAAGACCCGGAAAAGCGGAACAGTAAAAATTACGGCGACCGGGAAAGATAAGAAGAAATACACCTGTGTGCTCAAAGTCAACGTAAAACCGAAACAGATAGTTCCTACGGCAACGCCGACACCGGAGCCGACAAAAGCACCGGAAAATCATACGTCTTATATGATTGCTCATCGTGGAGATACATCAACTGCACCGGAAAATACAATGGCTGCTTTTCAGAGCGCGCTTCTTCGAGGCTATAAAGCAGTAGAAACGGATGTGCAGTTTACGAAGGACAATGTGCCGGTAATATTGCATGATTCCACGATAAACAGAACTTCCAACGGAAGTGGAAGAATTATGGATCTTACGTTCGACGAAGTCAGACAATATGATTTCGGTTCCTGGAAATCTGAAGCATATGCGGATGAAAAGATTCCGAGTTTTCAGGAATTTATCGAATTCTGTAAGGAAAATTCCGTCCATCCTTATATTGAACTGAAAACTACGATTACGCAGAATGATATTGAGAAGATACAGAAGCTTCTGGAAATAGTCAGCGTAGCCGGAATGCAGAAAGATGTTTCCTGGTTTTCATTCAGTTATAACCTGGTAGAAATGGTAAAAGACGTGGATCCGACTGCAGATATAGGGGTCGTACTGCATGGAGGAGATGTGGTGACTGAACAGTTTATAGAGAAGATGAAAAATCTCAAAACAGGATTGAATACAGTCTTTTTCAGTCATTATGCAAGAAAGATCACACCAGTTGTTTTGGAAAGATGCAAAGAGGAACAGATCCAACTGGTAGCCCGCAATATTAAAAACATACAGTCGCTGTATGCACTGAATCTGTATTACAGAGCAGCATTTGCAGATGGATTCTAGTATTTCAACAGAAAGAGGAAATATATGGCAAAGTATACATTAATGAAAACGGAGGGGCGTGCGAAGCGTGCGCAGTTTGAGACTGTGCATGGCACGATCCAGACGCCTGTGTTTATGAATGTGGGAACGATCGGTGCGATCAAAGGTGCCGTTTCTACACAGGATCTTTATGAGATCGGAACACAGGTGGAGCTTTCCAATACTTATCATTTGCATGTCCGCCCGGGCGATAAGATCGTCAAACAGCTCGGCGGTCTGCATAAGTTTATGAACTGGGAGAGACCGATACTGACAGATTCCGGCGGGTTCCAGGTGTTTTCGCTTGCAAAGCTTCGCAAGATCAAAGAAGAAGGTGTACATTTCCAGTCACATATTGACGGACATAAGATCTTTATGGGACCGGAAGAAAGCATGCAGATCCAGTCTAACCTGGGATCCACAATCGCGATGGCATTCGATGAATGTCCGAGCAGCGTGGCAGACAGAGATTATGTACAGAAATCTGTAGAACGTACGACACGCTGGCTTGCGCGATGCAAAAAAGAAATGGCACGTCTCAACAGTCTGTCGGACACCATCAATAAAGAACAGCTTCTGTTTGGTATCAACCAGGGGGCTGTATACGAAGATATCCGTATTGAACATGCAAAAGAGATTGCAAAGATGGATCTGGACGGATATGCAGTCGGCGGACTTGCAGTTGGCGAGACACATGAAGAAATGTATCGTATTCTTGATGCAGTCGTACCGTATCTTCCACAGGATAAGCCAACCTATCTTATGGGTGTCGGAACCCCGGCAAACATTCTGGAAGGTGTCGATCGAGGCATTGATTTCTTTGACTGTGTATATCCAAGCCGCAATGGCCGTCATGGACATGTATATACCAACCATGGCAAGATGAATATGTTCAATGCCAAATATGAACTGGATAGCCGTCCGATCGAAGAAGGCTGTGGCTGCCCGGCATGCCGCCATTACAGCAGAGCTTACATCCGTCATCTTCTGAAGGCAAAAGAAATGCTCGGTATGCGCCTCTGTGTACTGCATAATCTGTATTTCTATAACCATATGATGGAAGAAATCCGTGATGCGCTAGATGAGGGAAGATTTGCTGAATATAAGAAAAAGCGCCTGGAAGGATTCGCGGCAGGAGAGCAGAAATAAGCGAAAAGCTTTAAATCGTACAAAAAAATGAAAAACACTTGAAGTTACAGGTTTTTTTGTGTATGATTATATATAGTGTTCCTGAACAGCAGGAATGTAAGTCAGCAGACAGGAGGAATCTGAAATGAACGAAAGTACCGCAAGTATGGGTATGATGATTTTATGGATGGTAGTTATCTTTGGAGTTATGTATTTCCTGATGATCCGTCCTCAGAAGAAAGAGCAGAAGAGACTTCAGGCAATGCTCAACAGCATGGAAGTCGGTGACAGTATTGTTACAACAAGCGGCTTCTATGGAGTGATCATCGATATGACAGAAGAAGATGTGATTGTAGAATTCGGCAATAACAAGAACTGTCGTATCCCAATGAGAAAACAGGCTATTGCAGAAGTGGAGAAGGCAGAACAGGCATCCGCATAACTGCAAATAAGAAAGTAAGTGCTGCGTCAGATGCGGCACTTCTTTTTTTATAAAATTTCATTGAAATCAGGTAGTGATTTATTTGCATTTGTAACACGTTCAAACTTTTATGTAGTAAAGGGTTGAAAAGTCTAAAAAAGTGCGTTATTATAATAACAATATCCATAAGGAAAGGACTCTGCGGTTTTCGTGTGGTGCAGAGAGAGGAAATGAAGCAATGGAATACAAGATCGCATTGATTCCGGGAGACGGTATCGGTCCGGAAATCGTAAATGAAGCAAAAAAAGTTCTTGATAAAGTATGTGAAAAATATCATCATACATTTACATATTCAGAGGTGCTTCTCGGTGGAGCTTCTATTGATGTTCACGGTGTACCGCTTACCGATGAAGCAATTGCAACAGCAAAAGCTTCTGATGCAGTTCTGATGGGTTCTATCGGTGGTGATGCCAGGACATCTCCGTGGTACAAACTTGAGCCGTCCAAACGTCCGGAAGCAGGACTCCTTGCAATTCGTAAAGCATTGAATCTTTTTGCAAACCTCCGTCCGGCATATCTGTATAAAGAACTCGAGGAAGCCTGCCCGATCAAGAAAGAAGTGATCGGCGAAGACGGATTTGATATGATCATTGTCCGTGAGCTTACCGGTGGACTTTATTTCGGAGAAAGAAAAACAATTGAAGAAGATGGTGTAAAGAAAGCAATCGATACACTTTCCTATAATGAAAATGAGATCCGCCGTATTGCCATCAAGGCATTTGACATTGCAATGAAGAGAAGAAAGAAAGTCACAAGCGTTGACAAGGCAAACGTACTGGATTCTTCCAGACTCTGGAGAAAAGTTGTAGAAGAAGTCGCAAAAGATTATCCGGAAGTAACTCTGGAACATATGCTGGTTGACAACTGTGCAATGCAGCTTGTACATGATCCGAGACAGTTTGATGTCATTCTTACTGAGAATATGTTCGGTGATATCCTGTCTGATGAAGCAAGCATGGTAACAGGTTCCATCGGAATGCTTTCTTCCGCAAGTCTGAATGAAACAAAATTTGGTCTGTATGAGCCGAGCCACGGATCGGCACCGGACATTGCAGGACAGAATATCGCAAACCCGATCGCGACGATCCTCTCAGCGGCAATACTGCTGCGCTACTCACTGGATCAGGATGCTGCCGCAGACGCGATTGAGGCAGCGGTCAGACAGGTATTAAAGGACGGCTACCGCACGGTGGACATCATGTCCGAGGGCTGCACGCAGGTTGGCACCGAGGAGATGGGGGCACGGATCGCAGAGCGGATCCGGTAGTACCGCGTTCATAAACAGGCAGCAAAAGAGGATTGTGAATGTCCGCGTTGCTTTCAGAAATACGATCCGGGGCATTGGCTACAGGTAAAAGGCTGTGGTCAGATCCGGAGAGAGGATAGTATTATACAGGAGGAGTACCATATTATGAAAAGTGATGCAGTAAAAAAAGGAATTCAGCAGGCTCCGCACCGGTCATTGTTCAATGCGCTTGGACTGACCGAGGAAGAGATGAAGCGTCCGCTGATCGGTATTGTCAATTCTTATAACGAGATCGTACCGGGCCATATGAATCTGGATAAGATCACAGAGGCTGTCAAGATGGGCGTT
>ERZ506978.504-NODE-504-length-18250-cov-3.964276_pt1 | contig 18250 bp, 17 predicted proteins | sample MGYA00512888_ERZ506978 | MGnify/ENA metagenome assembly ERZ506978
GGAATATGCCCAGCGGCTTATTGACCAATACGATGTCCGCAGCGGCCAGGGCCCCGTGACCATCGTGCGCAGCATGTCCGGCGGCAACCAGCAGAAGGCCATCATCGCCCGCGAGGTGGACCGGGATAAGTCCCTGATCGTGGCGGTGCAGCCCACCCGCGGCCTGGACGTGGGCGCCATCGAGTATATCCACAGCCAGCTGGTGGCCGAGCGGGACAAGGGGAGAGCGGTGCTGCTGGTCTCCCTGGAGCTGGACGAGGTCATGAGCCTGTCCGACCGCATCCTCGTGATGTATGAGGGTGAGATCGTGGGCGAGCTGGACCCCACGGTGAAAGTCATCCGCAACGACGAGATGACCGTGGAGGAACTGGAGGCCCTGTATCCCGACCGCATCATCCTCTCCCCCGGCCCCGGCCGCCCGGAGGACGCGGGTATCCTCATCGAGACGGTGCTCAAGCTTGGCCCCAAGATCCCCATCCTGGGGGTCTGTCTGGGCCACCAGGCCATCTGTGCGGCCTATGGCGCGACGGTCACCTATGCCAAGATCCTGATGCACGGCAAATCCTCCCAGGCGGCGGTGGACTTCAACTGCCCCCTCTTCAAGGGCTGCCCGCCCATGACGCCCGTGGCTCGCTACCATTCCCTGGCCGTGGACGCTGCCACCCTGCCGGAGTGCCTGACCACCATCGCCCACACGGAGGACGGGGAGGTCATGGGCGTCAAGCACCGGGACTATCCCATCTACGGCGTCCAGTTCCACCCGGAGTCCATCATGACCCCCAGGGGCAAGGATATGCTGAAGAACTTTATCGCGCTGAGCAAGGAGGGCGCACAGGCATGATCAAAGAAGCCATTGTAAAGATCGTGAACAAAGAGGACCTGACCTACGACGAGGCCTACGCCGTCATGAACGAGATCATGAGCGGCGAGACCACCGCCACCCAGAACGCGGCCTTTTTGGCGGCCCTCTCCACCAAGAGCACCAAGGCCGAGACGATCGACGAGATCGCCGGCTGCGCCGCCGCCATGCGGGACCACGCCACGAAAGTGGACACCGGCATGGATATTGTAGAGATCGTCGGCACCGGCGGGGACGGGGCGCAGAGCTTCAACATCTCCACCACGGCGGCCCTGGTCGCCGCCGCCGGGGGCGTCAAGGTCGCCAAGCACGGCAACCGGGCGGCCTCCTCCCGCAGCGGCACGGCAGACTGCTTGGAGGCCCTGGGCGTGAACCTGGACCAAAGCCCCGCCCGGTGTGTCGAGCTGCTGAAGGAGGCCGGGATGTGCTTCTTCTTCGCCCAGAAGTATCACACCTCCATGAAATATGTCGGCCCCATTCGCAAGGAGCTGGGCTTCCGCACCGTTTTCAACATCCTCGGCCCCCTGACCAACCCTGCCAGCCCCAAGACCCAGCTGCTGGGCGTGTACGACGAGTATCTCGTCGCGCCCCTGGCCCAGGTCCTCATTAGCCTGGGCGTGACCCGCGGCATGGTGGTCTACGGGCAGGACAAGCTGGATGAGATCTCCCTCAGCGCCCCCACCTCCGTCTGCGAGATCAAAGACGGCTGGTACCGGGCCTACACCATCCAGCCAGAGGACTTCGGCTTTGCCCGCTGCGAAAAGGCCGATCTCGTGGGCGGCTCCCCGGCGGAAAACGCCGCCATCACCAAGGCCATTCTGTCCGGGCAGGAGAAGGGGCACAAGCGCAATGCCGTGCTGCTCAATGCCGGGGCCGCCCTGTATCTGGACGGCAAGGCCGAGACCATGGCCGAGGGCGTGAAGCTGGCCGCCCGGCTCATCGACAGCGGCGCGGTGGTGCAGACCCTGGAAAAACTCATCGAGGTGAGCAACCGCCCGGAGGCAGACGCATGACCATCCTAGACCAGCTGGCCGCCCACGCCAGACAGCGCGTGGCAGCAGACCAGGAGAAGCACAGCCTGCACGAGCTGAAGGCCCGCTGCAAGGAGGCCGGGAGAGCCGGCGGCGAGCGGTTCTTCCAGGCCATGAAACGGCCTGGGATGTCCTTCATCTGCGAGGTGAAGAAGGCCTCGCCCTCCAAGGGCATCATCGCCACGAGCTTTCCCTATCTGGACATCGCGCGGGACTATGCGGCGGCGGGGGCGGATGCGGTCTCCTGCCTGACGGAACCCATGTGGTTTTTAGGCTCTGACCAGATCTTTACGGAAATTCGTCAGACCATCTCGCTGCCCATGATCCGCAAGGATTTCACCGTCAGCGAGTATCAGATCTACCAGGCCCGTCTCATGGGCGCCGACTGTGTGCTGCTCATCTGCGCTCTGCTGGACACGGCGACCATCGCCAAGTACCTGAGGCTCTGCGACGAGCTGGGCCTGTCCGCGCTGGTGGAGGCCCACGACGCGCGGGAGATTCGCTCCGCCATCGCCGCCGGGGCCAGGATGATCGGCGTGAACAACCGAAACTTAAAAGATTTCTCCGTGGACTTCACCAACGCCGCCCGCCTGCGGGACCTCATTCCGCCGGAAGCGGTGTATGTGGCCGAGAGCGGCGTGGCTCGGCCCGCCGACGTGGCTGCCCTCAAGTCCATCGGAGCGGACGCGGTGCTCATGGGGGAGGTCCTCATGCGTGCCAAAGACAAGGGGGCCATGCTGGCCGCCCTGCGGGAGGCATCGAAATGACCAAGATCAAGCTCTGCGGCCTGTCCCGACCGGAGGACATCGCGGCCGCCAACGAAGTAAACCCGGATTACATCGGCTTTGTGTTTGCCCCAAAGAGCAAGCGCTATGTCAGCCCAACCCAGGCCGCCCGGCTGAAACAGCAGCTGGCCCCCGGCATCCAGGCGGTGGGCGTGTTCGTGAAGGAGGACCCGGAGACGGTGGTCCATCTGTTGGAGGACGGCGTCATTGACGTGGCCCAGCTCCACGGGGGCGAGAGTGAGGCCTACATCCGCACCCTGCGGCAGCACACCCACAAGCCCATCCTCCAGGCCTTCCGGGTGGATACCCCGGCGGACCTGGAAAAGGCCCAGGCCAGCTCTGCCGACTACATCCTGCTGGACTCCGGTGACGGAGGCACGGGGGAGCGGTTCGACTGGTCCCTGCTGGCCGGGGTGACCCGCCCCTATTTCCTGGCGGGGGGGCTGGACCCGGAGAACGTGGGCGGGGCCGTAGAAAAGCTGAAGCCCTACGCCGTGGATGTCAGCTCCGGCATCGAGACAGACGGAACGAAGGACCCGGAGAAGATGAGAAGCTTCGTCCGCGCCGTGCGCGGCGCTGTAGGAGAGGAGAGAGACACATGACCAATCCCAACGGGCGTTTTGGGGTCCACGGGGGGCAATACATCCCGGAGACCCTGATGAACGCTGTGATCGAGCTGGAAGAAGCCTACAACTACTACAAGAAAGACCCGGCGTTCAACCGGGAGCTGACGGAGCTTTTTAACGAGTACGCCGGCCGCCCCTCCCGCCTCTACTACGCCAAGCGCATGACCAAGGACCTGGGCGGCGCGAAGATCTACCTCAAGCGCGAGGACCTCAACCACACCGGCGCCCACAAGATCAACAACGTCCTGGGCCAGGCCCTCTTGGCCAAGAAGATGGGCAAGACCCGCCTCATCGCCGAGACCGGCGCGGGGCAGCACGGCGTGGCCTCCGCCACCGCCGCGGCCCTGCTGGACATGGAATGTGTGGTCTTCATGGGGGAGGAGGATACCATCCGCCAGGCCCTGAACGTCTACCGGATGCGCCTGCTGGGGGCTACCGTCGTCCCCGTCACCACCGGCACGGCCACGCTGAAAGACGCCGTGTCCGAGGCCATGCGGGAGTGGACCAGCCGCATTGCGGACACCCACTACTGCCTTGGCTCTGTGATGGGCCCCCACCCCTTCCCGACCATCGTCCGGGATTTCCAGGCGGTCATCTCCCGCGAGATCAAGCAGCAGATGCTGGAAAAAGAGGGCAAGCTGCCCGACGCCGTGCTGGCCTGCGTGGGCGGCGGCTCCAACGCCATCGGCAGCTTCTACCACTTCATCGACGAGCCGGGGGTGGCCCTCATCGGCTGTGAGGCTGCCGGGCGGGGCGTGAACACGGCGGAGACCGCCGCCACCATCGCCACCGGACGCCTGGGCATCTTCCACGGCATGAAATCCTACTTCTGCCAGGATGAATACGGCCAGATCGCCCCGGTCTACTCCATCTCCGCCGGGTTAGACTACCCCGGCATCGGCCCGGAGCACGCCCACCTGTATGACATCGGCCGGGCCCAGTACGTCCCCGTCACCGACGACGAGGCCGTGGACGCCTTTGAATACCTGGCCCGCACCGAGGGTATCATTCCCGCCATCGAGTCCGCCCACGCCGTGGCCCACGCCAGAAAGCTGGCCCCCACCATGGGCAAGGACCAGAGCATCGTCATCACCATTTCGGGCCGGGGGGACAAGGACTGCGCCGCCATCGCCCGCTACAAGGGGGAGGATCTGCATGAGTAAGATCAACACAGCATTTGAAAACGGCAAGGCATTCATCCCCTTCCTGACCTGCGGGGACCCGGACCTGGAAACGACCGCCGCCGCCGTCCGCGCCGCCGCCGCGAGCGGGGCCGACCTCATCGAGCTGGGGATCCCATTTTCTGACCCCACCGCCGAAGGCCCCGTGATCCAGGCGGCGAATCTCCGGGCGCTGACCGCCGGGACCACCACGGACAAGGTCTTTGACTTGGTCCGGGACCTGCGGAAGGACGTGACCATCCCGCTGGTCTTTATGACCTATGCCAACGTCCTCTTTTCCTACGGTGCGGAGAAATTTATTGCGACCTGTCAGGAGATCGGCATCGACGGCCTCATCCTGCCCGACCTGCCCTATGAGGAAAAGGACGAGTTTCTGCCCCTGTGCCGTCAGTATGGGGTGGATCTCATCTCCATGATCGCGCCCACCTCAGAAAACCGCATCGCGATGATCGCCAAGGAAGCGGAGGGCTTCTTGTACTTGGTCTCCAGCCTGGGCGTCACCGGCACCCGGAGCGAGATCAAGACGGACCTGGCCTCTATCGTGAAGGTCGTCCGGGAAAACACGGACCTGCCCTGCGCCATCGGCTTCGGCATCTCCACCCCGGAGCAGGCCCGCGCCATGGCGACCCTCTCCGACGGGGCCATCGTCGGCTCGGCCATCGTGAAGCTCGTGGCCCAGTATGGCAAGGATGCCCCGGCGGAAGTGGGAAAGTACGTGAAGACCATGAAGGACGCGCTGCGCTGAGCATTCAGTAAGCCAAAAACAACTGCCCACGCCGGAAACAAAGATTTCCGGCGTGGGTTTCCCTTTTCCGGGAAAAAGGGAGAAAATATCACCCGGAAGGAAGTTTTTCTTGTAATTTGGGGCAAAGAGTGGTACACTGCAACCGACAATTTAATAATGGGGGACGCTATTTTTGTTGTAACGCCGCGGTATATGCGGCGGAAGGAGAAGTTGAAATGAAAAAACGTATTTTCGCACTTTTCCTGTCGGTCCTGCTCTTGGCAACTGTACTCTGCGCCTGCGGAGACACGAAGCAAGAAGAGGCGGGCGGGGTCGGCAGCGACGGAACCAGCTCTTCCGGAGCAGTGGTCGATGGCGGTGAAATGGTCGTCGGCATTGCACAAGACCTGGGAGACAGTCTTGACCCGTATCAGATGACGGCAGCAGGAACCAGAGAGGTCTTATTTAACATCTATGAAGGCCTGGTCAAGCCCAACGCCAGCGGCGAGTATGTGCCCGCTGTGGCTTCCGACAGCACCGTGTCGGAGGATGGTCTGACCTATACCTTCCCCCTGCGGGAGGGCGTGCTGTTCCACAACGGCGCAGCCGTCACCACCGATGATGTGATCTATTCCTTCAAAACCTGCGCCGAGACCACGGTAGACACTGCCCTGGCCGAGGCGCTTTCTTCTGTGAAAGATATTACGGCGGACGGCAACACCGTGACCGTCACCCTGAAGGAGGCCAACCCCGACTTCCTGTCCTATGTGGGCATGGTGTACATCGTCCCGGCGGACTACACCGACGAGGCCACCAGCCCCGTGGGCACCGGCCCCTTCAAGTTCGTCTCCCGCTCCGTGCAGGAGAACCTGATCGTGGAGAAGTTCGCCGACTACTGGGGCGAGAAGGCCCACCTGGACAAGGTCACCTTCAAGATCTATGAGGACGCCAACGCCCTCATGTCCGCCCTGAGCGCCGGCTCTGTGGACATGGCCGGTCACCTGACCATCGACCAGGTGGACACCATCGGCACCGGCACCTACAAGACCCTGGAGGGCACCATGAACCTGGTCCAGGCCCTGTACCTGAACAACGACGTGAAGCCCTTCGACAACGAGAAGGTCCGCCAGGCCATGTGCTATGCCGTGAACGTGGACGAGATCCTCGACCTGACCAGCGAGGGCCACGGCACCAAGATCGGCACCTCCATCTATCCTGCGTTCACCAAGTACTTTGACGCAAGCCTGGCCGATGCCTATCCCTACGACGTGGACAAGGCCAAGCAGCTGCTGGCTGACGCCGGGTACGCCGACGGGTTCTCCATGAGCATCACCGTGCCCTCCAACTACACCCCCCACATGAACGTGGCCCAGGTGCTGGTGGAGCAGCTGGCCAAGGTCGGCATCACCGCCACCATCAAGCCCGTGGAGTGGGAGACCTGGGTCTCCGACACCTACACCAACCGCAACTTTGAGAGCACGGTCATCGGCTTCGACGCCGCCACCCTCAGCGCGGGCGCTCTGCTCAACCGCTGGATGAGCGACAACGACAAGAACATGATCAACTACAATAACCCTGAGTACGACAAGGTCATGCAGGAGGCCAACGCGTCCACCGACGACGCAAAGCAGACCGAGCTGTACAAGCAGGCCGCCGCCATGCTGTCCGAGACGGCTGCCAACGTGTACATCCAGGACCTGGCGGACTTTGTGCTCCTCAAGAACAACCTGGACGGCTACCAGTTCTATCCCCTGTATGTGATGGATCTGTCCACCGTTCACTATGTCCAGTAATTTTTAACTTGAACCAGTTTGCCTGAAACGGAAAGGAGGGCGGGAAGATGAAATATATTCTGCGAAAGCTAACCACTCTCATTATTACATTGTTCATCGTTTCTCTTCTCGCCTTCCTGGCCTTTCAGGTCATCCCCGGCTCTCCGGCCAGCACCATGCTGGGCACCAACGCCACCCCGGAAGCGGTGGCAGAGCTGGAGGCCGAGCTGGGCTTGGACGACCCGGTTTTGATTCGATATGGCCGTTGGGTCTCCGACTTTGTCCGGGGGGACTGGGGCACGTCGTACAGCTATAACATGCCCGTGAAAGACATGGTGATGGAAAAGCTGCCGGCTACGGCGGCGCTGGTCCTCATGGCCTTCGGCATCACCGTGGCCGCCTCGTTCCCGCTGGGCATCCTGGCGGCGAAGCGGGAGGGGAGCTGGCTGGATAAATTCATCACGGTGTTCAACCAGATCTGCATGTCCATCCCCCCGGTCTTTGTGGGCATCCTGCTCTGTTTCCTCTTCGGCATCACCCTGCGGGTCTTCGTGCCGGGAAACTTTGTGACCTTCCACGACAGCCCCGGAAAGTTCTTCCTGTACATGCTCTTCCCGGCTCTGGCCGTTGCCCTGTCCCGCATTGCCATGACGGTGAAGATGCTTCGCTCGTCTATCCTGGACGAGATGAACAAAGATTATATTCGCACGGCGTTCAGCCGGGGCCGCACCCGTGCCGACGCCCTGAAGCACCACGCCCTGCGCAACGCCATCATCCCCGTCATCGCTTTCCTGGCTGTGACGGCGGCGGAACTGGTCGCTGGAAGCATCGTCGTCGAGCAGGTCTTTACCGTGCCCGGCGTGGGCCGTCTGCTCCTGGCATCGATCGGCAGCCGGGATTTCCCGGTGGCGCAGGCGGTGGTCGTGCTGCTGGCGGCTTGGGTCGTGGTCGTGAACTTTATCGCGGACGTGCTGTATCAGTATATGGACCCCAGGATCCGGATCCAATAAGCGATTCTATCATCACACAGAGGGGAGGGAAGGAACGTGCTTCTAGCAAAAGAGCGCTGGTCCAGCCATAAAAAAACGCTTGCCCAGCCCAGAGAAGGCAAAAATCACTTTCTCATCGCCGGCGGCATCATCTCCGGCATCATGGCCGCGCTCATCTTGGTCGGCTACGTCTGGACCCCCTACGGGACGACAGAAATGGCGGGCGGCAAGAAGTTCCTGGCCCCCTGCCTGGCCCACCCCCTGGGGACCGACAACTTTGGCCGGGACCTGCTCTCCCGGATCATGGAGGGGGCGGGAAGCACCTTCCTCATTGCCCTGTGTGTGGTGCTCATCGGCGGCGTCATCGGAACCATCATCGGCTGTCTCACCGGCTACTTCGGCGGCGTGGCAGACCTGATCCTGATGCGGGTGTGCGACGCCATCACCGCGTTTCCCAGCATCCTGCTCGCCCTGGTCCTTGTGACCATCATCGGGCAGGGAAAGTATCAGATCATTCTGATCTTAGGGATTTTGTTCATCCCTTCGTTTGCCCGCGTGGTCCGGGGCGAGGTGGCCAAGGAGCGGACGCTGAATTACGTCGCCTCCGCCCGCCTCATGGGGGCCAGCCACCTGCGGATCATCTTCCGGCATATCCTGCCCAACACCGTCCAAGTCCTGCTGCCCATCGTCGCCATCGGCTTTAACAACGCCGTTCTGGCGGAGGCCAGCATGAGCTATCTGGGCGTCGGCGTTCAGCCGCCGGATGCATCGCTGGGGCGGATGCTCTCGGAAGCCCAGACCTATCTGGGCCGTGCGCCCTGGTACGCCCTGTTCGTGGGCCTGGCCATCGTTTTGATGATCCTGGGCCTGAGCTTGCTCACCGAGGGCTTGCAGCAGCGCAGACGAGCCTAACGCTTTCTCCGCAGGAGAAGGCCCCGTAAAATTCGCCGCCTGAGAGGAGGGCGCTTATGTTAGACATCCAGGACCTCCATGTGCGCTTCCGCAGCGCCCCGGCGGGGAAGGAAGCCGTGAAGGGCATCTCCCTGCACATGAACGCCGGGGAGATCCTCGGCCTGGTGGGGGAGTCTGGCAGCGGCAAGACCGTCACCGCCATGGCCTTGGCGGGGCTGCTCAGCAACGCCAAGGTCGAGCTGAGCGGGCATATCTTTTTTGAGGGCTTAGACCTGCTCCGGGCCTCCCGCGAGACGGTCCGATCCATGCGTGGGAAAGACATCGCCGTGGTCTTCCAGGAGCCTATGACGTCTATGGACCCCGTCATGCGCATCGGCCCTCAGGTCGAGGAAGCCCTGCTCGTCCACACGGACTTAGGCCCCGAAGAGCGCCGGGCCAGGGCGTTGCAAGCCATGGCCGACGCCGAGCTGCCCAACCCGGAGACGGTGTACCGCAAGTACCCCCACGAGCTCTCCGGCGGGATGCTTCAGCGGGCCATGGTCGCGGCAGCCATCATCTCCGAGCCGAAGCTGCTCATCTGCGATGAGCCGACCACGGCGCTGGACGTGACCATTCAAGAGGGTATTTTGAACCTGCTGAAAAAGATCAACCGGGAGAAGGGGACCGGCATCCTGTTCATCTCCCACAACCTCCATGTGGTGCGGAAGCTCTGCACCCGCGTGGCGGTGATGTGCCAGGGTGAGCTGCTGGAAGAGGGGCCGGTGGACCAAGTCTTCTACCACCCCCAGGCAGACTACACCAAGGGCCTCATCGCGGCCATTCCCACCAGACGCAAACGGGGGTGATTCGATGGAACCGAACCAGCAAGAACCCATCTTAGAGATCAAAAACCTCAACAGCTTTTACCGGCAGGGCGGCGGGGCCTTTTCCAAGGGCCGCATCATCCAGGTCCTGCGGAATGTCAACGTCACCATCGGCCGGGGCGAAGTTCTGGGCCTGGTGGGGGAGTCCGGCAGCGGTAAGTCCACCCTGGCCAAGTCCATCCTGGGCATGACCGAGTACCAGGGCCAGATCATCCACCACTCCCAGCGGCCCCAGATGGTCTTTCAGGACCCCTATTCCTCCCTGAACCCGGCCTTCACCATCCGCCGCATCGTCGAGGAGCCTCTGCGCATCTACGGCAAGCACCCCCCGGCGGAACGCCGGAAACGGGCGGAAGAGATGCTGGAAGCCGTGGGTCTCGGCCCGGAGTTTCACGACCGCAAGCCCGGTCAGCTCTCCGGCGGGCAGCGCCAGCGCGTTTCCATCGCCGCGGCCATGATCGTCCGCCCGAAGCTGGTCATTCTGGATGAGGCCGTGTCCGCCTTGGATGTGACCATTCAAGACCAGATCCTCGACCTGCTCATGCGCCTGCGCCGGGAGTATGACCTGAGCTATCTCTTCATCTCTCACGATCTCAACGTCATCTACCAGTGCTGTGACCGGGTCATCGTGATGCAGAAGGGCCAGATCGTCGAGGAAAACACCGTGGATGACCTGTTTGATCATCCGGAGCATCCTTATACAAAGCAGCTGTTGAAGGCGGCGGAATAACGCGCAGAAAACAAGCGCACCAGATCGTTTTGGACCTGGTGCGCTTGCTTTTTGCGTAGGATCAGGGGAGACTAGGGGAGCGGAGAATCAGCTCACTCGTTGCTCATACCCTGCTCGTAGGACTGGATCATCTTCTTACTCGTTTGACCAGTACGACCCTTTATTTTTTCAAACTCACGATGGATCACTTTGTCTGTTAAAAGCTGGATGTCCAGCTTGATATGACCATCGTCCAAGGGGGTAACGTCGATCCGCTGGATGAAATTATCCACGAAGTCGCGGGTGATGAGACCGTCTTCCAGCTTCTCCACGCCGAAGGCCAATGTCTTCTTTAGGCGCTCCATTTGGCCCTCCAAATGCTCAGAGATTTCCTCCCAGTTGGAGAGGTCCTCCAGGGCATCTTCCAGCTCGGCTTTCTGCGCTCTGGTCTTGTCCATCATCCGCTTAAACTCATCGGTGGTGAGCAGACCGGAGAGCTTCATGTCCAGCAGCTCATCTTGCCGTTTTTCCACGGCAAGGATCTCTGAGGAGATTCGACCTCGTTCGGAGATATAATGCGCGGAGTCCGCCATGACCTGGCGGTACTGCTGCAAGTAAGCGTCCAGAATCGTGTCTGCGCTTTGCGAGAACTCCCGAAAGGCGTCTAGGATGATAGGATTCAGCTCGCTTTCATAGAGGGCGACAGAGCGGCAGGAAGCGGCCCCGTGGTTGATCTTATGGCTGCATACCCATTTACTGACTGAGGTCCCTTTGTAGTGGACATCCTTGCAGTAGTACGGGGCACCATCCTCTGTGCAAAAGAGCTTGCCGGTGTAGACGTTTTTGTGGGTGGAACAGTTTCTCCGGCCCTTGACGTCGATACTCCGGCGCTGAAAGACCTCGTTGGCCTTTTGCCACAGCTCTTCGCTGACCAGCGGGGGGATGGTTTCACCGGATTCGTCTTTATACATGACCCATTTCTCTTCGGGGAGAAACTTCTGCCGCTTATTGAAAATATCCACGACTTTGACCTTCCCGCCGACAAAGTAGCCTTTGTACTTGGGGTTGGTGATGATATTAGACATGGTGGTGTGAGACAAGCGGTTGCCTCTGGTGTTCCGGTAGCCGTCCTGATAGATGATCTCTTCGATCTCTTTCATAGAGTATTGATTGGTCGCGTAAAGCTCAAAGATTTTGCGGACCATGGGGGCAGTTTCTTCGTCGATGACCAGTTTACAGTTGATCTTTTTGTAGCCCCACATCCGAGAGCCTAGAACATGACCTTTTTTGATGCTCTTTTGATGCCCACGCTTGACACGTTTGCTGATCTTTCGGCTTTCGTTTTCGGCGTCCACCAGCTTTTGCTGAATCTGAATGTCACAGTCTGTGTCGTAGGTGTTCAGATCATCGTAGAGGAAGATCACGGGGATCCCCTTTTCTTTCAGGTACTGGATGTTTTGCAGACCTTCCATGGTGTTTCGGCCAAAACGGGAGATTTCGCCAGTGACCAACAGATCGTACTCGCCTGCTGCACCAGCGGCCAACATATTCAGGAAATCTTTTCTCTTTTTGGTGGTCAAGCCGCTCTTGCCATCGTCGATGAAGGCCTTGACGAAGGTCCAGTTGGGATGATCTTCGATGTAGTCCCGGAAGTCATCTGTCATGTTATGCAGAGAAGCCGCCTGGGTTTCCTTTTCGGTACTCACACGGGAGTAGGTAGAGCAGCGCAGAGGCAGGTCTGCAATGTCGTTTTGCTCCAGCAAATCTTGCAGTTCATAGATCGTCATAGCAGTCTCCTTTTAGGAAGTTATATCATGTTTTTCGCGTTCAGTATACTCGAAACCTTGGAAAATGTAAAGAGAAAGAGCGCGGAGAATCTCTCCAATTTTCAAACAGGAGTTTACTTTCCTGCTAATTTTATATATAATATTAGCAGGAAAGGAGTGAAAGCATGACGATCTTTCAGCAGTTAGACGCTCTGTTTGAGCGAAACAATGGTATCCTGAAAACAAGTCAGGTGTTGCAGCTTGGCATGACCAAGCCCATGTTCTATTCCTATGCCAGACAGCGCGGCCTGAAACAAGCTGCCCACGGGGTTTATCTCTCCCCCGATGCCTGGACGGATGCCATGTACCTGCTTCACCTCCGTTGTGCCCAGGCGGTTTTTTCCCATGAGAGCGCGTTGCTTTTCCATGACCTGACGGATCGGGAGCCGGAGCAGTATTCCATCACGGTAAAAACCGGCTACAATCCCACCAACCTGAAAGCCGACGGGATCAAAGTCTATACCATCAAGAAAGAACTGCATGACGTGGGCCTGATCACCATGAAGACGCCTTTCGGCAACCCCGTCCCTGTCTACGATGCTGAACGGACCATTTGTGACATCGTCCGCAGCCGAAGCGGGATTGAGATGCAGACCTTTCAAGGTGCCCTCAAGCAGTACGCAGCCAGACGGGAAAAAGACTTACGGAAGCTGATGCACTATGCGCAGCTCTTCCGAGTGGAAAAAATGCTTCGGCAGTATTTGGAGGTACTTCTATGATAAAAACAGCGCGGCAGCTCAAAGACCTCATCCGCAATCTTTCCAAGGAGAAAGCCGCAGACGCACAGCTTTTGATGCGGAACTATATGATGGAGCGGTTCCTGGAACGCATCTCTCTTTCTGAGTACCGGGACAAATTCATTTTGAAAGGCGGGATGCTGGTGGCCGCTTTGGTCGGCTTAGACGCCCGCTCCACCATGGATTTGGACACCACGGTAAAAGGCGCAACGGTCAGCCCGGAGGACGTAGAGAGGATGATAACCGAGATCCTTTCCGTGCCGCTGGACGACGGCGTAAAATTTCGGATCAAGCGCATTTCTGAGATCATGGATGAGGCGGAGTATCCCGGCATCCGGGTCAGCATGGAGACGGAGTTTGACCATGTTATTACCCCACTTAAACTGGATATTTCCACCGGTGATGTGATCACACCGCGAGAGGTGAAGTATCGCTTCAAGCTGATGCTGGAGGACCGCACAATCGAGCTGTGGGCCTATAATTTGGAAACAGTTTTAGCGGAGAAGCTGGAGACAGTGATTTCCCGCGCCACGACCAACACACGGATGAGAGATTTTTATGATCTGCATATTCTGGGCCAGCTCTACGGTCAAAACATCGTTGTGTCCGATTTAGAAGCTGCCCTTCTTGCAACAGCGAAAAAGCGTGGGGCAGAAAAGTATTTGGCAGATGCACAGGCCGTTTGTGATGAGATCGAAGCCAGTCCAGCGATGGAAAAGCTCTGGGCGGCGTACCGGAAGAAATTTTCCTATGCGGCTGACCTTTCCTGGAAAACCGTGATGGACGCCATCCGTAGCTTATACCAGTTAGTCGGCATGAAATAATTCTATATTGAGAGAAAACGGGCCGGAGAAGTTCTCCAGCCCGTTTTGTTCAGCCGTATACGCTGTTTTTATGTTGTTCCATATTTTTCGATGATACTTTGTTCCATTTTTCTATAAATCTCAGTTGTAATCAGCTCATGTTCTAGCGCATATTGGTTGAGTTTGAGTAACTGGGTCATGAGCAGCCGTTGTTCCAGGCGCTCCTGTCCCTCCCATGCGGTGAGAGCCAACGGAAAGACACCTCCTAGTATTTGGTGGTATAGTAAGATTTCCCAGGTCGGGGCGAGCTTATTCATACTTTGCTGTCATCAAACCAATAGGCTTGAAACAGGGTGCCGTCGGACGTGAGAAAGCGGCCTGGAATATCCTTGGGGACGCGGTCGGCAGCATCGGCACAGTCCAGGATGATCTGCGACAGGACATTGTCGGCGCGGCCACAGACCCGGCAGTCGATGTTGTTCTTGATCTGTCCGGGCAAGATGTTAGCGTCCGGGCGCTGGGTGGCTAAGATCAGGTGGATGCCAAAGGCCCGGCCCTGACGGGCAATGGTGGATAGCTTACTTTCGATTTGACCGAGCAGCTCTTTTTGCTCCTTGTTCAAACCGGTCTTGTCCAGCACTTCGGCGATCTCGTCACATGCGAAGATGAATCGACCCAGGTGAAGCATCGGATCGACGCGCGAGTTATAGGTGTCCAGGTTAGGGCACTCCATGTTATGGAATAACTCTTTACGCCCTTCCAGTTCATCGACGAGCCGGGACAGAATTGCCAGGAGATCGTGCTCCTCAAAGCACATCCGGCATCTCTCATGCCAAATATGGGGAAAGTCTACGCCGCCCTTGAAGTCAGAAATAAAGACAGAGGCTCCTTTGTGTAAAGCCTGCATCAGCAGGAGCTTGAGCAGGACGCTCTTGCCCGACCCTGTAGAGCCGCCGAGCAGTACATGAGGGATTTTGGTCAGGTCTACGGTGACCGGTCCGGCCAGACCTTGCCCCAGGACCAGGACGAAGCTGGTAGGGGAGAGGTAGTCGTTGCTCCATTGCAGTTTGCTGGGCAAGTCGCTCATAGCAGGGACCGCATAGACCTGAATCAATTCCCGGCCAGAGGCCCAGGCCATTTTTGCAATGGTGACGTTTAGACCAGCCTCGATATTTTCCTGATGGTCTTCCCACTCTCCAAGCGGGATGCCGCACGGGTCGAAGGTCCAGATCGTCAGGCGGGGGTTGAGTTTGTCCTGTTCTTTGGCAACAAGAAGAGGAACTTCCCCGGCGTGGTTGACCAGGCCGATCTTCCGCATGGCTTCGCGAGAGGCGAGACTGCCGCTTGGGGTGCCCAGGTAGAGAATGATACCCAGGATACCTAAGACGGTCAAGGCGAAGAAAGTTAGGCGGAGCAGGCCATCTACCGGCCCCGCGAAGTCTCCCATGCTATCGAAGCCAAAAAGAAGCTTGCGAAAGGCAAAGAGGAGCAAGTCAATGAGAAGGAATCCGACCAGAATCCGCCGCGCCTTGGGGTCCTGTTGCAGGACCCCAAGACCTGCGCGAAAGCGCAGCAATAGATGGCGGCGGGTGGTGTGGTTGCTGATCCCTTCGTGTTCAGGTTTCTGAGCCATAGGGATTCTGGACCTCCTTGTGGACAATGGTGGAACCATCCGGCAGATACTCGATCACGTGATGAATCCGCCGGAGAAAGGCCCGCCAGGTCTCTGGCTTGTATTCCTGAGCCGAACGATACTGCTCCTCCAACGGCAAATTGGAGGTGATGTAGACGGTCGTATAGCAAGCCATCCGGTCGCTGTACCGTGCGGGTAGGTGCAGGGGGTAGACGTCCAGGTAGTTCAACATCTCTTCGATTTGAATTTGGGAATCAAATTCCTCGAAGACAAGAACTTTTTGCCCATGGTAGGAATCAAAAGAGATCCCCTTGGTGGCCCGGTAGTTTGTAATCCGGCAAATATCCTCAGCGGGGTGCTTGTCGAAGATACCGCGCGTTTTGCCGGTGCCACTGGCACCATATAAGTAGGACACCTCTACTTGCCGGAATTTAGGCGTGTATTTTTCAGCCAAGAGAACTTGCCTAAGGTCATCGATTTCGTGAACCTTAAAGGCCATGTTGGGATTTTCGCGAATGATTTCCGCTGTGGTCATGCCAGCTTGGATGCTGTCGATCAAATGGGACATTTCGGGATTTTTTTCAGAATTCGCCGAAGGAATCTCCCCCCATTCCTCGAAGGTATCGGGGACGGAAGTCTCTGCCTTTTCAGAATCAGTCCAACGGCCTTCCTTACGCAAATAGTCACGGTTTACCTGAACCGAACCATACGCTTTCTCAATGTGAGCAGTAGAAAATCTACCCTTAATAGTCCCAAAACGTACCGGAGACGGAGCATAAAAGAAGACGTGCGTGTGATAGGTCCCCGTTGTTGCGATCTCATCGCACAGGCAGTAATAGGCAGGGGAGAAGAGTTTCAGAAGGTCAACGATAGCCTTGTGATCTAATCCTGCCTCCTGTGGGTTGTTAATGACTAAGGCCCATTTACGGCCCTGTGTGTTCTTGCCTATGATTAGCCTCCTGTGATAGGTGTATTTGTATGTTGCTACGTGCTACATGCTACACAGTAGGGGGTAATACTACCCCCTACTGTGCGAGGACTGGCCTAGCTCCACCGCTGGGGGGTGGGTCCTAAGGGACCCGCCCTTCCCATCGTCATCGCCAGCCCAGCCCTAACAGGTTAGGGCTTAGTGTTTGCCACCACGGGGTGGATGTTGGTGGCGCGGGCACCCAGCTGGTACTCACCGCGGGACCAGTAGATGAAAACCTCCAGGTTTTCAAACTTAACATCAACGAAGCCGTTGGGCGCGTCCATACGCTTGGCACCGTCGATGCGGATGCTGACCTTGTCCAAACCACGTTCCGGCAGGGCTACGATGTAGCGATACCCGATGACGGTATCCGTGCGGTGGTTGTTTTCGTAGGCGTAGGCCGGTTTGACATCGACCAACCACATCTTGTTGCCGAAGGTGGCCGGATCGATCTTTGCGTCGGTGATTTTCATAATTATCACGTTCCTTTGTATTGATTGCCCCGGCCAAGGTACTTGGCCAAAGTGTTGACCGGGTGCGGGTAACAGGCTCCTGTGTGATTGCATCATAGCACAATAAAAGTTGAATTTGGTTGCACACAGTGCAACACTTTCTTATTTTTGGCACAAAAAAAGACCGACACCCACGTGCTGTATAGGGTATCGGTCTAGTTATTTGCTTATAACGATCAAAGGGTCATAACGGGTCACGACCTTTGTCGTGTAATGCAACATTGACATCGTCTGGATCAGAATGTTGCATAAAGGCGTCATATAAAATGTCACCATCAGAATATGCAGCACAGACAAGTAAACCTAAATCTGCTAAATCTAGCTTTAGAGCTAAACATGTTTTAATTAATGTCGGTGCTTTCGGATGGTGGGACTGTTCCTCATAAAGAGAAAAGCTTGCCATCCTAGATACCGTTGACTTTGATTTATCAATTTGTTTAGCTAATTTCGACTGTGTCAGACCGGCATCAGCTAAATAATAATTGATCAAGTCAGGTAATGTTTTTTTGTGATTTCGGGGAATTTTAGGAGTATTATGCTCCAAAAATTACCACGAAACCATGTGTTTTTAGATAGGTCCTTTGCCAGAGGTGGTGCGCTTAACATTGCGTTGGATGTTATGGCTTAAAAAATTCATTTTACCCATAACGACCACCTCCTTATTAAAATGTCAGACATGGACATGTGGATACGTAAAAAGATCCACCTCTGACAAGGGCCTATCTATAATCACTTTCTCGTTTTACTGATTATTCATTGATAATCTTTTGGCATTTAGTGTTCTTTTGAGCACAGTGATGCAAAAAAGCGTACAGCAACCACTTTTTTCTGTGCCTGATCAATACTTCTGTATTGACCCTACGTACAATTTCTTCTAACAATTCTGGTGAGGATAGGAGGACTGATATAGTATACCATTTTTTGCGTTTTCCGTCAATAATTTCGCAAAAAGGTTGCTATTAAGGGTATTTTCTTGCAAATGTTTCCTCTTTTTGATATGATACAAATTAAGTTGGAGAGTGCTGGATGATTTACAGACCATGAAAGAAAAGAAGGTGCAGTACCATGGGACCGGAAGAGAAAGCCAGATTGGAGATCGACCGAAAACTGACCCAAGCAGGTTGGATCATCCAGGACCGTAAGCGCCTGAATTTACTTGCCGGTCTTGGTGTTGCGGTTCGAGAGTTTCCGACCAGTACAGGTGAGGTAGACTATGCTCTTTTTGTGGAAGGGACGCCGGTAGGCGTGGTAGAATCGAAGCGGGAAGAGCAGGGCCAGAACTTGACCGTTACAGAGGTACAATCTGGGCGCTATGCGG
>ERZ506978.517-NODE-517-length-17803-cov-14.367027_pt1 | contig 17803 bp, 15 predicted proteins | sample MGYA00512888_ERZ506978 | MGnify/ENA metagenome assembly ERZ506978
ATTTTTGTGAAATATGACGGGAAATTTGCAAGCAGATGGCGTGCAAAGTCGCCAGGCACTCTTTGTGCGGTATTGCCTTAAGTGAATCAGATTACCTGGTGCAGTGTAATCAGGAAATCTTGTCCCTTTCCCTCGTGCAGGAAGAGAAGATGCACTTTCCTCGAGCCAGAAGAGTGTTTCGATAATATCTTCAGCAGCACCTAAACTGTAGTCAGAGATTGCTTTGTAATTACAGTGCAATGCGTCGGCAAGCTTTTGAATCATATCATCACCGGGAATGCGGGCACCGGTTTCGTATTGAGAGATACGGACAGACATATTTTTTCCCTCAAAACCGAGAGCACCACCCAGGCCATCCATTGTCATTTTGCGGAATACCCGTATTTTCTTTATTCTTTCACCTATTGTCATAGAACAGGAGAAGCAGTGGGGTAGAGGCAGAGGGAGATGACGCAGGCTATGGTGCAGAAACTAATTGATAAGGTTAGTGTCACGGATCCGGAGCATGTGGAGATTGTTCGGAAGTTCAAGGATGAAGTAAGAAATGTTATAGGAATAGGAGAGCTTTAATTCTATTGAATGATGAGCCTGATTGGCTTCTTTATTTAGTGAAAGAAGGCGTATTTAAATTTCTATAATGTTAACAATTAAGCGATTGATTTTTTCGTATAATCGAATATAATATTTCCGAAACACTATAGTCGGGATACAGATGAATAGAGATTGATGTTATGTTAAAAGGATATATTACAGTGAGTGAAATCGCAAAGCAATGGAAAGTTAATCCTCGAACGATACAAGTGATGCGCTTAAAAGGCAAAATCCAAGGGACTGAAAAAATAGGTAATATGTGGATGATTCCCACAGGAACTGAACGCCCTGTTGATAAAAGAGTGAAATCTGGTAAGTACATCAAAGGAAAGGGGACTTGAATGAAGCAGACCTTAAAAGTTGATAACTTTATTCAGTATGCATATAACACGGGGAAATATATTGACGAGTAGCTACAAGCTATTTTGGACGCACTATATACACGTGAAGGTGATATGGCTCAGCTGTCTTGGTAAGAAAATGGTCTCTATAGTCCATGAATACATTTATAATCATCTTACGAAATGTTGCAGCAAGCTGCAGGTGTATGTGATGACCTGTGGATTAAAATAGGCAAAGGTAACAACAAGCACCATTGCTGAATTTAAGAAATGGATGAAAGCATGCATGGAATAAACAGGAGATTTTTATAAGCAAGGAGGATAACCATGAGTTACACAATGTTGAATAACGATGCTATTAGAAAATATGATTACGCATCAGACTCTTTGGAGGGAGCAGCCCTCTCTTTTATCAGAGATTGCTGCGAGAAATTACGATTTGATAAAAATAAAGCAACATCCATAAATGTTGAATCAATTGACTCAGAGAGAGAGGGTACAAGCCTCAAAAAAAATCAAATTCCATTCAACATGGAAAAAGATATTGATAGACTATGTTTTGAAAATGCCATAAACCGCTTTTTAAAATCCGGAAAAAAAGATGATGCATTTGATGTTTATTTTTGCTATTTAGAAATGTTTGTTGGAGATTACAAAAAAACAAGACGAATGATTGAGCTTTTATCAGAGTTCGAAGCAAATGGAAGTGCATTGCTTATGAAACATAGAGATCATTACTCTCATTCTGTATATGTATTTTGTCTGGGACTTGCTATATTTCAATCAAACTGTATTTACCGTGAAAAATATATGAAGGCGTATGGATTTGAAAAAGGAGAAGAAAAAGAAGCCGCATGTCATTACTTGAAATATTGGGGGATGGCATCCTTGTTCCACGATATTGGATATCCGTTTGAATTGCCTTTTGAACAGGTTGCTTCTTATTTTGAAGTTGATGGCGACGATAGATCAAAAAGACCTTTTGTGGCATATCATGGATTGGAAAGCTTTACAAAATTAAATAAAGCGATGCAGCGTAGGATAGGTTTGCTTTTCGGTTTGGGTACAGACAAAATGATATCAACTACCGAAGAACTATTCGCTTATTCCCTCAGTGAAAAGCTAGGTGATATTTACTATTTTTCAGAAGAGGAAATGCTTGGATTTTTGAATAAAAAACCAACAGAACCAAATAAATTTGGATATTTTATGGATCATGCTTATTTTAGTGCGACATTACTTTTCAAAAAGTTATTTGAAGAATTAAATGTTGAACTGACAAAAGAGTATGTTGATTCGCTTACTGCAATTATTCTTCATAATAGTTTATATAAGTTTTGTATTGCTTATTATAAGGATCCTGTATCTAATATTCGTTTCAAACCAGATTTACATCCTCTTGCATTTATGCTGATGCTCTGTGATGAACTTCAGTGTTGGGATAGAACAGCATATGGAAGAAATTCGAAATTAGAACTTCATCCTATGGATTGTGAATTTATATTTACTGGAGATAAAATTGTAGCAAAATATATTTTTGATAAATCTGAGCAAGGAAAAATTGATAGATATAATAAGGACACTTCTAAGGGTAAAAAACTGAAAGCATATTCTTCATATGTTAAGCTTGAAGAAATTGTTAGAGATAATGAAAGTGAAAAGTCAAAGGTTAATGCGTTTCAGGCTGATATTGAAAGAATTGTTGATTTGAGCGAAATAAAACTGGAGGTTACTTCTTCTGTCGAGGAAAAGATGGCCAAAGGACGTTCATATATATCAAATAGTAATTTTTTGAATATTTACAATTTTGCTGTCATATTGAATGGTCGTTGGGGAGCAATAGAAGAATGGAAAAAAGCCAAGGAAGAGGGAAAAGTTGAGGAATATCTTCAGAATGAAGATAATATGAAAAAGTTTACCGAGGAATTTGACAATTTATCCTTGGAATATAAGCTTTCAAACATTAATCAGGCAAAATCTTTTGCCAGATATATGAATGAAATAGGCTGCTTTTACACGGATAAAGAAGTTGACTTTGAAATGGTTGAAAGATTTAGTGACGAAGAAGTGCTTAAAATAGGAATCCTGGAGCATCAGAGATGGTTACAGGAACGCTATGATATGGGATGGCAATATGGTACACCAGACCCTGATAAACGAGAATTTGAACGCAAGCATAAGGATATGATTCCTGAATTTAATGGGTTTGATGTATCTAGCGAAGCGTCAAAAGCTAACTATGAGAGACTAGATAAGGCTGAGCAGGATAAGGATACAGATCCAATGGAGTGTATGGTTGCGATGCTTAAGATGTTTGATGGACTTAGGATATATAGATTATAGGAGGCAGCAAGATGGGGTTAACTAATGAACAGAAAAAAGCACGTGAAGAAGATGCAAATGTAAGATACTTATCTCAAAACATTTGTAACAAGGATGGTGATAAGGACTTTGTCTTTATAAGTTACAAAAGTGATGATTGGGAAATTGTACTCAAAGAGATAGTTTATAAATTGGTTAAAGAGTATGGTTTAAATATTTATTTTGATGGAGATTTCAAGGATAATAATCCACATTGGACAACTCAGTTCCCGGATAATATGGAAAGTGATAAATGCAAAGGAGTTTTAGTTTTCCTTGATGATAAATATGCTACAAGTTATGCAACTCTTATGGAATTAATGCACAGTCAGTTTGGATGTCAAGATGCTCTTTATAATTTTGTTAGCAAACCTGTTGTTCCGATTAATTTAGTAAAGGCTTTAAGTGTTATAGATGATGAGTCTGATACGGGATTGGGAAAAGAAACCTATTCCAATGGAGAAAAGGATATAAAAAATATAAAAGCATCTGATGAGAAGGGGTTGTTTGAGGATGATTTTTTTAGAGGATGCGAGTTAAATGTTATAAAAAAAGCGAAGAAACCATATCAAAAGAATAAAGAATTGCCAAAGAAACTATGTGCTGTTGTTGTAGAAGAGATACTTGCAAGCATTGATTACAACGATAACTTTTATAATGGGAGTCTTGATGGAATTGTATCGTCTATTAAGAGTGTATGCGGAGAAACAGTTTTTCATGCAAAAAAAGGTGATGATACACCAGTATATAATGTTGTAATCAAAAATGATGAAGAAAAAAATTCTCTTCGAGTTAAGGCTGGGGAGATAATACCAAAGCAGAATAGCGGAGTAAGAGATGGTTTTGAATTTGAAGGCTGGTTTGTTTCAAATACAGATGAAGAATGGGATTTTTCAAAACCTGTACATAAAGACATTGAGATTTGTGCTAAATGGAAACCTATAATGCCTGATTCTATTGAGGGATATAAATACACTATTTTTGGAGAATATTATGAAGCTGGAAGTAGAGAACAAGGCAAATTAATGTTTGATGCATTTGAGAGTTTGATAAAACGATATCCTGAATGTGCAGAAAAATTGACTCAGAAGACATCTGTGGCAAGAGCTGAAAATGTGAAAAATGCAAATACACCAGAGGCAGATCCAACGTATTTTAGAGGATGCAAAGAGTTCGAGGTTAATGGTCATAAATATTTAGTTGGAACAAGTTATGGATTTAAGGCTAAAATTGCTGAAATAAAAGGCATGTTTAAGATATGTGGAGCTGATTTGTCTGAATTCGTTTTAAATGGTGAGCCACTTAAGTCGAATGGTTCTACAGGCAAAAGCTCTGGCAAAAAATCTGTGAATAATGATAAAATATTTGAATATGAGTTATGGGGAACCACACATACAGCAAACAAAATGGTGGATATGCTGAATGATGTGTTTGAGTTGATAGCCAAAAAATACCCTGGAAAAATCAAGAATATTGCTGAAAGTGACAAAATAACAGCAGTTGCACGAAAGGCTGACTTAGAACCGGGAACGGCAAATGCTTCAAAGGTAAAAAAGGTAAAACAGTTTGAAAATTACAAGGGTAAAGAACATTCTGTGGATGGGGAAATTTATCTTGTAAATGCCGGATACAACCGTGAGGGATGTATAAAGCAAATAGAAAGAATGCTTATTTTGTGTGATGAGAACCCGGATGTTTTCAAAATAACAAAGAAACCTGAAAAGTCAACTCGAAGTGTGAGTAAGAGTGGGAAAGAAGGGTTAGGCGAGTTACTGAATTAATATAGAAATGAGGGATTAACCTGAATATAGAACAGGCAGAGGCACTAATAGCAAGCAAACAGTTCCAACAACTTAAATATTTCCAAGAAAAGACAAATGTTTTTACAATAGTCGGGCAGACACATACTGAACACTGGCATAGCTCATTTATGAGTTGGCTACTCGATCCGAATTCAAGCTTATGTTTGGGACATTATCCGTTGGTGCGATTGCTTTCACTGTATATGATTAAGAGCGAGAGTCAAGAGTTGTCTCTTAAAGCTGTTTTTGATATGCATCTGGATGCCATGCATTTTGAAACAGAAAAGACTTTTTTTACGAACGATAAGAAAAAACGCTCGATAGACGTATATGGTGAGAGCGAAGAATTGGTTCTTGTAATTGAAAATAAGGTCAAAGCCAGAGAGAATATGAATGGGACAGATATAGGGCAGACAAAGGACTACAGAGATTATGTAGAGGGACACCGCAAAAATGGGCAGAAGGTTGTGTATCTGTTTATTACTCCTGACCCAAAGCAGAAGCCATATGACAAGAATTATATTCAGATTACTTATCAGGAGTTATATGATTATGTAATAGCGAAATGTATAGAGCATCCACAGCTAAATAAAGACGGAAGATATCTTCTTGAACAGTATGCAAATAATCTAAGAGAACCTGTTCATGGTTCACCAATGGCATTAGTAAATACATCACTGTGTAATGAAATATATGACAGATATGGAGAAACCTTAGATGAGATATTTGATGATGTTGAGAGAAGTACTAATTATCTCGAAGATCCAAGTCTAACATGTGTTTTATATGCACATTATCAAAATATTTTTGACGAAATCTTCCTATCACTTGACGAGAAGAAATTTGGGAGAACTCCAAAGTCAAATATTCAAAGACGTATTATAAGTTTCACGGACCTTTTTAATGCCGGAAAGATTCAAGATGGAACGGAATTTGTTTTAGAGTATGATGGGGTATGCCATTATGCGGTCGCAGAGTATGATCATCAGGATAACGAGTGTTATATGTTATTGTTGGATGAGAAGCACCAGCCGTATTTTAATTCGAAAGGTGAAAAAATAGGTTATTATAAAACGTCTTCTCAGGCTGGTATTGATGCAATAAACGTTTACCGAAAGAAGAACAATATCGTGGCAAAGCTTGAAACCCTCAATGGTCCAGCATATTGGAAGACAAAAGAGGGAGTTACAATTAAGGCCTTGATTGATTCACTGTAGATGTTATATATGATTATTTGGTGATAAGAATGATACAAAAAGAATGAAAAAGAAAGTGTTAACTGTTTTAGCTTTAGTACCACTGGTGTTGGGGACAATTGGATATCTATTTTCAGGTGAAAGGATTACAAGTGCCATATATGCTGCAGTTGCTTTATATTTCACGAGTCCTATATCTGATGCATATAATGCGTATATTGAGATTGCAAGATGGACAGCACCATTGGTGACAGCTACAGCAATTCTACGTGCATTACAAAACGTATGGGAATCTTTAAGAAACAGAGTTGCATTGTTTGGAAAGAAAAATAGTGTTTCGGTATATTCTGATATGGATAGTCGAATACGTTTTGGAAAAGATGTAAGTGCAATTTATCCGGGGGATAAACTAAAGAAATATGCACATGAGCATATTATTATGTTTTCAACAGATGAAATGAACCTGCAGTTTTATGAAAAACACAAAAAGGAGCTTGCAGGAAAAAAGGTATATATTGGTGTAAGAGATATAGAGTGTTGTTTTTTGAATCCTTTGGAAGATGTGACCGTTTTTGATATAAATGGTGCAATAGCCAGGATATTATGGAAAGAAATATCTTTGTGGAACAAAGAAAAAAATGAATTTAATATAGTTGTATGGGGAAGTAATACACTTTCTGGTGAAATTATTTGTACAGGCTTACAGATGAATCTGTTTTCAAATAAACAGAAAATTAAGTATTGTTTCGTGACGGATAACAGCAATTTTCTTATAAGACATAGCGAACTTAATCTCATGAATGGGGATGAGTTGTCTTATTTAGACTATAAGAATCCGGAGATTTGGGATGCAGTTTCAAATGCGGATATTATTATTGTATCAGATGTTGTGAATGTTGAGACAATGCAAACATTAGTTGTAAAAGCAGGTGGATCCAAGATTTATTATTACTCCCCAGTTGAAGGAGATGCGATTTCACATTTATCATTTGGAAATGTTGTGGCATTTGGTAGAAATGAAACAGTGTTAACAGATGAGAATATCAGATGTGGAGCATTGATTCGTAAAGCGAAGAAGTTAAATGAACATTATGCAAAGCTCTATGGTTCAGAAAAAGACTGGAATGCACTTTCAGGCTTTTTAAAAGGTTCAAACATATCTGCATCAGATTTTGGTGAGGTACTGTTTATGTTGAACGAAAGAATAGGCGAAGAGGAGCAAGCAGAATTGGAACATATAAGATGGTGCAGATATATGTTTCTAAATTATTATACTCTGGGGACCCCAGCAAATGGAAAAAACAGGGATGATGATAAAAGAATTCATAAGGATTTGATAGACTTTAGTGAACTTGACCCTAAAGAAAGAGTCAAGGATGTCGAAGCGATAAGAATCACAAAAGTATTATAAGACTAAAGGCAATACCGCACAAAGAGCGTCTAGCGACTTTGCACGCCATCTGCTTGCAAATTTCCCGTCATATTTCACAAAAATGCTCGTGAATACATCAAGTATTCACTCCGCTTTTTGTTTCATCTGACGAAAAATTTGACGATGCATCTGTCGCACAATCTTTGTGCGGTATTGCCTTTACTTTGCGTAATCGACCACGCGGCTTTCGCGAATCAGGTTGACCTTGACCTGACCCGGATAATCCATTTCGTTTTCGATCTGCTTGGCGATCTGTCTTGCCACCAGTACCATTTTCTCATCGTTGATGATCTCCGGTACCACCATGACACGAATCTCACGGCCAGCCTGCAATGCGTAGCACTTTTCTACGCCCTCATAAGAAGAACAGATGCCTTCCAGCTTCTGTAACCGCTTGATATAATTCTCGTAGTTTTCGCTTCTCGCCGCCGGACGTGCCGCAGAAATGGCATCTGCCGCCTGTACGATACATGCAATTGCGGTTTTCGGTTCCACATCGTTATGGTGAGCCTCGATCGCGTGAATGACCTCGTTGCTCTCGTTGTACTTCCGGCAAACGTCAACACCGATCTGTACATGAGAGCCCTCGATCTCCGCAGTCAGAGCCTTACCAATATCGTGGAGCAGTCCGGCACGGCGTGCCAGATTGGCATCAACGCCCAGTTCCGAAGCCAGCACACCGCACAGCTTGGAAACCTCGATAGAGTGCATCAGCACATTCTGCCGATAGCTGGTGCGGTAATACAGCCGTCCCAGCAGCTTGACCAACTCGTTGTTCAGTCCGTGTACATTGGTTTCCAGCACGGCACGTTCGCCCTCCTGCCGGATCCGATGTTCCACTTCCCGCTTTGCCTTTTCCACCATTTCCTCGATCTTGGTCGGGTGGATTCTGCCGTCTGCGATCAGCTTTTCCAGAGCAATCCTTGCCACTTCCCGACGAACATGGTCGAAACAGGACAGGGCGATTGCCTCCGGTGTGTCGTCAATGATGATGTCCACGCCGGTGAGGGTTTCCAGTGTCCGGATATTTCTGCCCTCTCTGCCGATGATACGGCCTTTCATTTCGTCGTTGGGCAGTGCCACAACGGAAACTGCCGTTTCCGAAACCTGATCTGCCGCACACTTGGCAATGGCGAGGGAGATATAGCTGCGAGCCTTTTCCTCACACTCGTCCTTGATCTGCTGCTCATAGTAGGAGATCTTCACAGCCTTTTCGTGCACCAGTTCGCTGTCCAGCGTGCTCAGGATATATTCCTTTGCCTGATCCTGTGTCAGTCCGGAAATGCGTTCCAGTTCTTTCAGCTGGCTGTTCTTGACTTCTTCCGCCTCTGCCAGCTTCTTGTCTGCATTTTTCAGACGCTGCTTGAGGGATTCTTCCTTCCGGTCCAGATTATCTGTCTTTTTTTCCAGATTTTCCTCTTTCTGCTGAATCCGGTGTTCCTGTCTGCCGATTTCAGAGCGTCTGTCTTTGATTTCTTTTTCCGCTTCAGAACGGAGTTTATAAATTTCGTCTTTTGCTTCCACCATAGCATTCTTCCGCTTGGCCTCTGCCTCTTTTTTGGCATCTTCCAGAATGCGTCCGGCTTCTTTTTCGGCGGAGCCGATAGCAGCTTCTGCCTGTTGTTTCCGCTGTTCAACGCCGGACTGTACGCCCTTGCGGTACGCCAGAAATCCGGCAATCGCGGCACCCACCAGCAAAGCCACCAGACAAAGCACTGCTGCCAGTGCCCAGTTCATCGCTTGCATGTCTATGCACTACCTCCTTTAAAATCTGTTTTGTATTTGTCTATCTGTATACAACACAGCGGCGTTCTGCCAAAGGCGGCATGTGCGTCTTGTATTCACTTGTGTTTCCCGACAGTCGGGAATTCTCCTCAGGAAGACGTGCATCTCCTTCCCCTCTCCGCCCTGCAAAGCAAATCCGCGGCATTCTCCGTTCCGCCGAATCACTTTCAGACAACATCACACAAAATCGCCAGACGCTCTTTGTACGATATTGCCTTATGTATTGATGTCTTAGGACGTATCATGAGGATCATAGACAATCCCATCCAAAACGCTGTGCGGGATCGCCTTTCTTTCCTGTATGCCGTGCGGCAGAATCCTGTTCCGCACGGCTCACAAGTCCATTTCCAGAAAAAAAGCGGTTTCCCACACATCGCAGAAACTGCCTTCTCTGCTCTATCGGAACCCATTGCCGGAACAAATCTGCCGGCAGACGGGATACATGAATAACCACGACGCACACGCAAAAAACGCAGCGTCACCCAGCATTTTCACTGAGAATCGTTTGTAATTTGATACAACACTTTTATTTTACACTGTTTCCGTGAAATTGTCAAGACGTTTGCAGAAAGATTCACATTTTTCTTGAGAAACACTGAATAAAGCTTGTGCGTAAGATACGTGCAGTGTTTCCCTTACAAGACACAAAAAGACCCGGCACAGCAGTGCCGGGTCGGGTTTCAAAATATTATACAGTTTCTAATGCTTTTTTCGATTTCTTTTCGGCATGCTTATGATTTTCTTCGAACTTTTTCTTCACAAATTTCAAATCAACCTCTTCTATGTAATAAGAGGTTGCGGCTTTTCCGATAGAATATGTACCACCAAACGCAATCGTAGCACTAATAGCAGAGCCAGCCCCGGGAAATAGTCCATTTGCTAATTTTGATGTCTGCTGAGCAATCAACTTAAAAAGCATTCCTGCACCAACCACTCCACCTAAAGACGCTATAAACTCTTTTGCAGCATCAAACGACAACTCTCTTCCGCTTAACGCTGCGATCAACATCACCATAATTGCCTGCAAAGATATCAATATATAAATATCAGCAATAGGGATTGGCGTTACCGCTACTCCAGAAGAAATGGAACTAAATATGCCAACAAGATGGCCTGCCAATTTTTTCATCAATTCTTCCAGCCGCAATGCCATCCTCAAGCCCATTTTTCCAGAGAAGTCTTGTATGGCATCCTCCAAATCATTTAATAAAACTTCAATTTGAAATCTGCCGTCAAATTGAATTTGCAGATTTTCAATGTCACTCTTCGGAAAATTATTAATGTTATCTGCATTAACTTCAATTCCATCTGGTGTTTGCCAATCCATCAACGAAGACACCGGAACAATGCTGTGAATTTTAAGACCATTAGAAACGATTGTAGTTTTATATCTTTTTACATTTTCAGAAATACTATTTATCTTATTTTCTGTATACTCTTTTGGATTTTTAATACGTGCCGGCGGTATCTCATCCACTTTGTTAACAACAGCAACAACTGGAAGTTCTATCTTATTTATCGCCTGATACTTTTTCAGCACCTTTTTCAAAAGTTCTATGTCTTGTAAAATACTGTCATCACGAGTTGTAGCATTTAAAACAAAAATAGCTACATCTGGACAAAAGTCAACCACTTGATCGATTAATTGCTTTTCAGCATCATAAGAATCATTGATTTTATTGCACTCTGCAATTCCACGAGTATCTAATATGTCTAAAAGGACTCTATCCCCATCCATACAATGGTAAATATCGACATTAGAAGTACAACTTTCTATATCACTAACCTTTGCCAAGTAACTCCCACATAAAGCGTTAATCAAGCTACTTTTTCCAACACCAGTCCGACCGATCAAGAAAAAGCGAGGTGGTCTATGCTCATCAATGCCTTCCATCAATTCTTTTAACTGTTTGTCTCCTAATATTTTGTCACACAAAACGCTCTTCATCTTTTCTGGAATAGCATCAGGCAAACGATTCAATACACTGTCCAACTTCAAATACGCATTTTTCATATTTTGCATACGTTCTTCTGCAATTTCTTTTTTCATAATTTTCCTCTTTTTTAAGCATATGATAATATCGGAAATACATATGGTAGACCAATTTCCACTTAATTATATCACATTTTAAAAGAAAAGTAAAGCTATTTTAGAACTTTTGTTGTGCCATGCTTTTCCGTCATTCTGCAAACAGTACTTGTTTCTGCATTCCCGGCACAGCAATGCTGCACCGGGAATGCTCTTATGAAAAATTCAATTCTTATTTCTTTGCAGAGATCCGCATGGAAATATCAAAGCACTTGACAGAATGAGTCAGTGCTCCCAGCGAGATGATGTCCACGCCGGTTTCTGCAATGCCCCGAATGGTTTCCGCGGTCACGTTGCCGGAAGCTTCCAGCAGCACCTTGCCGTCCACACGCTGCACTGCCTTGGTCATATCCTCGCAGCTCATGTTGTCCAGCATGATGATGTCCGCACCGGCAGACAGGGCTTCTTCCAGTTCTTCCAGTGTCCGCACTTCCACTTCGATCTTCACCATGTGCCCGATCTTTTTCCGCAGGGCAGCCACAGCCGGCGTAATGCCGCCGTAAGCATCGATGTGGTTGTCCTTCAGCATGGCACCGTCAGACAGATTGTACCGGTGGTTCTTGCCGCCGCCCACTGTCACGGCATACTTTTGCAGCGGACGCAGCCCCGGCAGGGTCTTGCGGGTATCGGTGATCTGGGCGTTGGTGCCAGCCACCAGTTCCACGCACTGGTGTGTGGCAGTGGCAATGCCGCTCATGTGCTGGAGAATGTTCAGGGCAGTCCGTTCGCCTTTCAGCAGGGTCTTGGTGCTGCCGGTCATGGTGGCGATAATATCGCCCTTTTTCACCTGTTCGCCGTCATGAATGCGAATATCCATGGTGAAGTCGCCGCCAACCAGTTCAAACACCCGCTTGGCAATGTAAATGCCGCAGAGCACACCGCTGTCCTTTGCCAGATAATACGCCTCACTGGTGTGTGCGTCGTCCAGCAGATTGTCAGTGGTCACGTCGATATAGTGAATATCTTCGTCCAGTGCGGTGGTAATCAGTCGGTCAATATAGGTTTGCTGTAACATGGGGAATGGTTCCTTTCACGATGATGCTTTTTGATGATTCCTTTTTAAAGTACTTCTTTCAGAATAATATATGCCACCGTTGCCAGCGACTTTGCTTCTACATAGTCGGCATCTACAATATAGTTGCCGTTCAGCAGCTGGTCGCGGATCTCGGTGATTCTCCGGAATCCCTCCGGCAGCTTTTCCTTGTTGGGAATAACAAAATAGTTGTCCTGCATGATCTGCCGAATTTCGGTACGCAGTCCTTTCGGAATCTTCTGCGGGTTCGGCTTGGCAGGGAATTCTGCGGCGGTAAAGGTCTTGGGAGCGTCCGGCAGCTTCTTGGCAATGTCCAGTGCCGCCTGTCTGGAGAACACCAGAGCCTCCAGCAGAGAATTGCTGGCAAGACGGTTGTTGCCGTGTACACCGGTATGGGAGCATTCGCCGGCAGCGTACAGATTGGGAACTGTGGTTTCGGAATTGTCGTCCACCTGAATGCCGCCCATGAGGTAGTGCTGGCAGGGGAAGATCGGAATCGGCTCCTTGGTCATGTCGTAGCCCTGTTCCAGAACCTTTTCGTAGATCATGGGGAACCGGTTCTTGATGAACTCCGAGTCCTTATAGGAAATGTCCAGATAGAAGTTGTCGGAATGGGTTCTGCGGCTTTCCAGAATAATGGCATGGGAAACCACATCACGGGGAGCCAGCTCCAGCCGTTCGTCATACCGATCCATGAAGCGTTCCTTGTTGCAGTTCAGCAGATATGCCCCCTCGCCGCGGACAGCCTCCGAGATCAGGAAGCACTCTCTGGTGTGGTGGTCGTTGAATGCTGTGGGGTGGAACTGGATCAGATGCAGGTTCCGGATCTCCGCACCGTTTTCATAGGCAAATGCAATGCCGTCGCCGGTAGCGATCTTGGAATTGGTGGTGAACCGGTAGACCCGTCCGATGCCGCCGGTAGCCAGTATCATAAAGTGGCTGCTGTACACGGTGCAGGAACCGCCCTGCATCACATTGACAGAAAAGCCGGTGTCGGTCTTTTGCATGCCCGTCATCATGGCGTGTTCCAGAATGGTCACATTGGGCAGGGTCTTTACCTTTTTGATCAGCTTGTCCAGGATCTCCGCACCGGTGGCATCTTTGTGGTGGAAAATGCGGTGGCGGCTGTGACCGCCCTCCAGTGTCCGGTGGAGTTCGCCGTCCGGTGTCCGGTCAAAGTCCACGCCGAAATCCAGAATCGCCTGAATCTCGTGTGCGGCATGTGTGGTCAGAATGTGCACCGTTTCCGGATTGTTGGTAAACCCGCCGGCAACCATGGTGTCATGCTCGTGCAGTTCAATGGAATCCTCCGGCGACTTGTACACACCGGCGATCCCGCCCTGAGCCAGTGCAGAGTTGCACAGGGTCAGTTCCTGTTTGCACAGCAGCAGGATCCGGCAGTCTGACGGCAGATTGATGGCACCGTACAGTCCGGCAGCACCGCAGCCAGCAATGATCACATCAAAATTGTTTTCCATGTTTTCCATAACATTCACGCTTCCTATCCTTTATCGCGGCAGTTCCGCCGCCAAATTCGATTTCACGCACTGACGACAGCAGGATATTCGCACGTCAGGCGGTTCTTTTGGTCAGCCCGTATCCAGATCTGCATCGGGCTGTCTGATTTTGCGAAGGGAACACTGTGCAAAGCCACAGGCAGGCTTTGTGCGGTATTGCCTTAAGTACAAGTATACCATAACACGCCCCGTTTGTCACTACTTTTCCGCACATTTTGGAGATTTGTGCAAAATCGAAAGGGAAAGCTGTTAATTTTTTGACAAATGAAAGAAAAGCGGGCTTGCTGTGGGGAGAATTGCCGTTTTCCGCAAGGGCAGACGGAGAAATTTTCCCATATCCATTATTGCCTCATCAATGATGCCACTATGATTTTTCAACATTTTCGCATATTCTCATTGACAATTGCCATAAAGTATGGTATACTAAACATACGCTACAGAAACTGACGATCTGCGGCAGCCCGCAAACCGTCCGATTTCAATTCATATTAAAGGAGAATACTTATGATTTGTCCGAAATGCGGCAGCAACAATTCTGACGGTACAGCATTCTGTGCAAGCTGCGGAGCCCCGCTGTCCAATGAAGCACCGACTCCCAACGGAGCAGTTCCGAACAACAACGTTCCGCCCCAGACACCGCCGCCGGTATTCAACGGCAACCCCTACGGCGGCCCCATCGAGCAGCGTAACATTGCACTGTGTATCATTTTGTCGATCGTGACATGCGGCATTTACATGTGGTACTGGATCTACAAGCTGACCGAAGATGTCAACAAACTGACAGGTGATCCCAATGCCACTTCCGGCGGCATGGTCATTCTGCTGAGCATCATCACCTGCAACGTCTACATGTGGTACTGGCTCTACAAGCAGGGCGATGCCATTGATCAGGTGAAAGCGTCCCGTGGACTGCCCTCCGGCAACAGCGGCATTCTCTATTTGATTCTGGCAATTTTCGGGCTGGGCATCGTGTCCTATGCCCTGATGCAGAACGAACTGAACCAGCTGGCATAAGAGCCTGTGCTTTTCCCGCTGAACAAAACACAAAAGCTGCACGGAACGATTCCGGTGCAGCTTTTTTCTGTACGACAAACTTTCCCGCAACCGGCAAGGAGGTATCCCTTTTGCTGCAAAATCTGCGTTTCTTTTTCCGCACTCACCGCAAACAGCTTCGAACTGCCGGCATCTTTTTTCTGCTGGGGCTAGCGTATTATATCGTCACCCAGCTGACACCGCTGCGGATCCCCTGCCTGTTCCAGAAGATCACCGGTCTGGCATGTCCGGGCTGCGGCATCTCTCATTTTTGCATTCGCCTGCTGCATCTGGATCTCCTCGGTGCCGCCAGGGAAAATCTGGCGATCACTTTGCTCTTTCCTCTGTGGCTGGCGGCGTTTCTGATTCGGGTGCTGTGGAATCCCAAGTGGTTCGCCAAGGGCAGCAAAGGGGAAAATCTTCTGCTGTGGGGCAGCGTTGTTGTGCTTCTGCTGTTCGGCGTTGTCCGCAATCTTCCCCACATGGAATTTCTCCTGCCGTCCTATCTGCAATAGCACTCCTTTTTCCCTCCGCGAATATAATAAAACAGTATCGATTATTTTTGAAAATCACGGGCATACTAAGAGCGTGATCACACAAAGCCATTCATCGTTGTGTTTTCTAAGACGATACTGCACAAGACCTGTGCAGTATTGCCTTGACAGATAAAGGAGGGATTCCCCATGCTGGTCAAGCGTGGCGAAATTTATTATGCAGACCTGAGCCCCGTTGTCGGCTCTGAACAGGGCGGTGTCCGACCGGTACTTATTGTGCAAAACGATGTCGGAAACCGGCACAGCCCCACCGTGATTGCGGCGGCGATCACCAGCCGGCGGGAAAAAGCCAAGCTGCCCACCCACATCGACGTGCAGGCAGCCACCTGCGGACTGACCAAGGACAGCGTGGTGCTGTTGGAGCAGATCCGCACGCTGGACAAACGGCGGCTGAAAGACCGCATGGGCGAGCTGGACGAACCGTCCATGACGCGGGTTGACCACGCCCTGCAAGTCAGTTTCGGACTGCCGCTTTAAAGTATAACTTGAAAGTACAAAAAGAGCGTACACCCACATCGGGCATACGCTCTTTCTCTTTGCAAAATGAAATTCGCTTTCGCTTACTTTGCAGCGTTCAGCTTCTTTGCCAGCTGGGACTTCTTACGAGCAGCTGCATTCTTGTGCATCAGACCCTTTGCACAAGCCTGATCGACACGCTTGATGGCAACGCGTACAGCAGTTTCCTTGTCAGCAGCATTTGCTGCACAAGCTGCGTCAGCCTTCTTGATCATGGTCTTCAGGTTAGACTTGCGAGCCTTATTGGCAGCAGTCTTGGTTGCACTTACTTTTACACGCTTCTTAGCAGAACGAATATTCGGCATAGTTCAGATCTCCTTTTTTACAATCAAAAATAATGGGTAGAATTCCCTCGAATCACCGGATTCTGTACGTCATACACTAATGACAGCATTGACACGGTACTGTCATTTCGTGGGGAAACTTCCCCGCAATTGGAACGACCAAATGCTGGCATTCTTATCAGAACGCCGTGACTAAACTCTATTATAACACAGCCCGTCCGAAAATGCAATAGGTATTTTCAAGGAACGCCACAATTTTTTCGCGTGAAAAGCCAGCAATTTGCACAAAAACACAGGAGGTTATGCCACATGGAGCCAATTCGCACTGATCTAGCCGTCGAACGCACCGCCGCCGCCCCCAGTCTGCCGGGGGTCACACAGGAAACCCGCGGGAACGCCTTTTCCGTCACAGAGATCCGCATCAAGAATGATGTCTGCGGTGCCCCTATTGGAAAGCCTGCCGGACGATACGTCACACTGGAAGCCCCTGCCATTTCCCGCAGCAGTGCCAACTATCAGGAAATGGCAGAGGAGCTCGCCGCGGAACTGGGGAAATTTCTGCCGCAGGAGGGCTGTGTTTTTCTGGCAGGGCTGGGAAACCGTGCCATTACGCCAGACGCTCTGGGTCCCCGCGTCGCTTCGAAAGTGCTGGCAACGCGGCACCTCCGAACCGCCCTCACTGCGGAGGAACTCACCTATCTGCCGGAACTGCGGCCAGTCTGTGTGCTTGCCGGCGGCGTGCTGGGGCAGACCGGCATGGAGTCGGCAGAACTGATCGAAGCGGTCTGCAAACAGATCCGGCCGGCGGCAGTGGTGGCGGTAGATGCTCTGGCGTGTGCGGAACTCTCCCGACTGGGCACAACGATTCAGATGAGTGACAGCGGCATTTCCCCCGGCAGCGGCGTGGCAAATCACCGTGCGGAACTCTCCCGCCGAACGCTGGGGGTGCCGGTGGTCGCACTGGGGATTCCCACTGTGGTAGACCTCCACACCGCCGTACAGGGCATCTACGGCAAAAGCGTTCCCAAGGATCGCCCCAACATGATGGTCACGCCACGGGACATCGACCGGCTGATCGACCACGCCGGCGATCTGCTGGCGTGTGCCCTCAACATGGCACTCCATGACGGCATGACCTTTGCACAGGCGGAAGGACTGGGGTGAACCCTATGGAAACGCTGAATAAATTGCAGTGATAAACGCTTGACAAGCGAATTTCATGATAGCCTCCCCTGAAAGGGGTGACTCCCCACGGGGTGGGGAGATGCCC
>ERZ506978.535-NODE-535-length-17380-cov-11.369293_pt1 | contig 17380 bp, 16 predicted proteins | sample MGYA00512888_ERZ506978 | MGnify/ENA metagenome assembly ERZ506978
GATATTAGACTGGATATTTTTTCAATAGTTTTGTATAATAGTTGGAAGAAAATATTAGGAGGAATGAATCATGAGTAAAATTGATGAAGTACGTGCTGATATGGTCAAAGCCATGAAAGCAAAAGACAAAGACACAAAGGAAACTTTATCCATGCTGCTTGCAGCTCTTAAGAATAAAGCAATCGACAAACGTGCGGATCTGACACCGGAAGAAGAGACACAGGTTATCTTAAAAGAGATCAAGCAGACAAAAGAGACACTCGATATGACTCCTGCAGACCGTACAGAGATCATCGAAGAATGCAATAAGCGTCTTGCAGTTCTGGAACAGTATGCTCCTAAGATGATGGATGAAGCAGAGATCAAAGAAGTTGTTGCTTCTGTTCTTGCAGAAATGGGACTGGATGCTCCTACTGCAAAGGATAAAGGAAAGATCATGAAGAACCTGATGCCTAAAGTAAAAGGCAAGGCAGACGGAAAGCTCGTTAACGAGATCGTATCTGCTTTTATGAATTAAGACAGTACCATTATTAATGGGCGGCACCCGGTTGGATGCTGCCCATTCTTCTTATCTCTATTCGTCTTAGTTACCCGAAGCACTGTCTGTGCTTGTTCCGGTTGTACTTGTATCTTTGGCTTTTACGCTCAATTTCGTGAAATCAATCTTATTCCATGTTCCTTTGTGAACAGTGATTTTTTCCTCTTTCTTCCATTTCTTTAATACTTTTTTATAGTATTTATCCTGTTTCTCCGTGAGCAGGGACTGTTTCTTGGTCTCTGTGGCTGCTTCATCATTGAGGCTTGTAACTTTTGCCACATAGCATGCGGTATCGCTTTCAACCACACCCGTAAGCTCACCTTCTCCCAATTTGTCTGCTGCTTTTACAACTTCTTTAGACGGACTTACAGAATCCGAATCAAACGTTGCATCTTTTGCTTCGGTTCCCTGTTCGGTTGCATAGGATGCAAAATCTTCCGCCGTCTTTGCTCCCTCTGCAAATACCGCAGCTTTTTCCTTTACCTGCTTCTTCTCATCATCGGATACAGTCGTATCTGATGAATCGGACGAATCTGATGATGTAGTATAATCAAACTCCACATACTGCATATGCTTCTGTACTGCTTCTTCATCTGTTACATTCACATTTGCTTCCGTTACGATTGCCGAACGCATCTTCTGCTCGATCACCATCAATGTCATGACACGTTTTACATTCTCTTCGGAACCAGATACCTTGTCTTTTTTCTTCTGGGAGTTGGCCTTGTCAAATTCTTCAGCCGCATCATCGATTGCCTTTTTATCTGCTTTTGTAAGCTTTACGTCATAATCCTTCATATGCTTTTCCAGAAGTGCCATATTCTTCAGATCATCCAGCAAAGTTTCTTTGATCGATTCTTCATAGGTCTTGCCGTCTGACGCATTTTTCGTCCACATATCATCTCCGCCGAAATAACTCGCAAAGTATGTTTCGTACTGAGCCTGTGCATATCTTGCATAGAAATTTGCAACACCTGCCGTGATCTCTTCATCTCCTGCTTTTACGACCACCGCATCATCCTTCAGCGATCCACATCCGGTAAGTGATGCTGCCATAATCCCTGCCAGCGCTAATATTAATGCTCTTTTTTTCATTTATCCTAACCTGCCTTTATTTGCTTAATGGGTCAATTATACCGCTTTTTTCTCCGCCTATCAATCCTTTCAACCCATTTAACACATTTTTCGTAATTTCCAGTGCATCTGTCTGCTTCTCTTTCAGATTTCTTCTCTTCTTCTCATAGATAAAACACGGCTGGGCTCCATCTGCTTTGAATGTCAGTTCCCCACGGAAATCTTCGATCAGCTTCGGAATCCGTTCCGGATGTACCTTCGCTTTTTCATACATGATAAATGTGTAAACCTCTCCCTTTTGTTCGACAGCCGTTACATACAACTGATGTGCCTGTGCTTTCAATGCGGCAACTTCCAGAAGTTTCTCCACCTTCTTCGGAATATCTCCAAACCGGTCTGTCAGTTCTTCTGCCATATCTTCCATTTCTTCCCGGCTCTCAATTGCAGCGATTCGTTTATAGACATCCAGTTTCTGGTATTCATTCGGAATATAAGATGCCGGAATAAATGCATCCACATTCAGATCCATCGTAGTTGTGAAGGTCTCCTCTTCTTCCATCTCACCTTTCAGATGCTTCACCGCTTCGTTCAACATCTTACAGTAAAGGTCATATCCGACCGCCTCCATATGACCATGCTGCTCCGCACCCAAAAGATTTCCCGCTCCACGGATTTCCAGGTCACGCATCGCAATCTTGAATCCTGAGCCAAGGTCCGTGAATTCACGGATAGCAGCCAGCCTCTTTTCTGCCACTTCTCTTAACATCTTATCTCTCCGGTAGAGAAGGAATGCATATGCCATGCGGTTGGAACGTCCGACACGTCCGCGCAGCTGGTAAAGCTGTGAAAGTCCAAGCCGGTCTGCATCATGAATGATCATCGTATTTGCATTTGAGATATCCAGTCCGGTCTCTATGATCGTTGTGGATACCAACACATCGATCTCTCCGTTGATAAAGTCGTACATGATCCTCTCCAGTTCATGCTCCCGCATCTGTCCGTGCGCATAGGCAACCGACAGATCCGGCACCAGCTTCTGCACATGTCCTGCTACCTCATCGATATCTTCCACACGGTTATAGACATAGTATACCTGCCCCTGTCTTGCGCATTCCCGTTCGATTGCTTCACGTACCATCTCGTCATTATATTCCATAACATATGTCTGGATCGGCATACGGTCATTCGGTGCTTCCTCCAATACACTCATATCGCGAATACCGATCAGGCTCATATGAAGTGTTCTCGGGATCGGAGTCGCTGTAAGTGTCAATACATCTACATTTTCCTTCAATTTCTTGATTTTTTCTTTGTGCTGAACACCGAACCGCTGTTCTTCATCGATGATCAGAAGCCCCAGATCTTTGAATTTCAAGTCTTCACTCAGTACCCGATGTGTTCCGATAATGATATCTACCAGTCCCTTTTTCGCATCCTCGATCGTCTTTTTCTGCTGTGCCGGTGTACGGAATCTGCACATCAGGTCAATCCGCACCGGGAACTCTTTCATACGCTGTACGAATGTCCGGTAATGCTGCTGTGCAAGAATCGTTGTCGGAACCAGATAGACTACCTGCTTACTCTCCTGTACAGCTTTGAATGCCGCACGGATTGCAACCTCCGTCTTACCAAATCCAACATCCCCACAGATCAGACGATCCATGATCTTATGACTTTCCATATCTTTTTTTACAGCCTCGATCGCCATCATCTGATCTTCCGTCTCTTCAAACGGAAACATCTCTTCAAATTCTCTCTGCCATACTGTATCTTCTCCGTAGACATAACCATCCTGCTCCTGTCTTGCCGCATACAGCTTCACCAGATCTCTTGCAATCTCTTTTACGGCACCGCGCACCCTGGTCTTGGTCCGATTCCACTCCTGGGTTCCCAGCTTATTCAGCTTTGGTTTTTTTGCATCGGCACTGGCATATTTCTGTATCAGATCCAGCTGTGTTGCCGGAATATAGAGATTCCCGCCCTGTGCATACGAGATTTTCATATAATCTTTTGAAATCTTGTCTACAACGATCTTTTCAATTCCCTGATAGACGCCTATACCATGATTCTCATGAACAACATAATCTCCCGGCTTCAGTTCCGAAAAGCTCTGGATCTTGCGTCCTTCATAAGTCTTTCTCTTTTTCTTCTTTTTTCTTTTTCCGAAAATGTCCGACTCTGCGATCACAGTGAATTTAAGCATTGGATATTCATACCCTTCCGCAATGTATCCATATGCCGTCATAATTTCTCCAGGCTTTACTTCGCGGTCCAATTCTTCACCGTAATAACTGCTTAGATTATAATCTCTTAAATCTTCCGCCAGCCTCTTTGCACGAGTTCTCGATCCTGACAGCAGGACTACCCTGTATCCGTTTCTTTTCAGTCTCTTAAGATCCTGTGTCAGCATCTCAAAACTGTTATTGTACGGATTCACACTCTTAGCCTGGATTTCATAAGATTCTCTTACTTCCAATCCCCTGCACTTCATCTCTAACGCAAAAAAGCCGATACTGCTGTAAGTATTGATCTTCTTCAGGATATCTGCAACCGGAAATATCTTTGCCTCTTCCTCTTCCAGTTCATACCCGTTCTCCAGACGCTTTTTCTGCGCTTCCAAAAACTCTTCTTCAATATTCTGTCCGCGCTCCACAAGACGCACCGGTTCATCCAGAAAAAGAATGGTATCTTCTTTCGAAAAATAATCCAGGAACGATACTCCCTTCTCTTCTCCCTGCGGAAATTCCACCGCCGGATAGATGGTAATTTCTGTCATATTCTCAAGGGACCGCTGACTCTCCACGTCAAAAGTCCGGATAGAATCCACCTCATCTCCCCAAAATTCAATCCTTACCGGAAACTCCTCCGTCAGTGGATAGATATCCAGTATTCCTCCCCGCACTGCAAACTGCCCCGGGCCTTCTACCTGTACTTCCCTGTCATACCCTACATCAGAAAGTCTCTCTGCCATCTCGTCCAGTTTAAGGACACTGTCGTTTTGTATCTTCAGTACTTTTTCTTCAATACTCTCTTTTGGTGCGAGGTGATCCATGAACCCGTCCAGACTTGTCACAATCGTCACAGGTGTTCCGGAAAGCACTGCCTGGATTCCTTCCATTCTCTGCTTCACCAGCTCTTTACTACGGATATCTGCTTTATAGAACAGAAAATCCTTTGCCGGATACAGATAAGTATTGTTGTCCAGGAATCGGTATTCTTCATATATCTGTTTTGCTTTTGTCTCACTGGAACAGGCGATGACCTTGTATTTACAGCCATCGCCAATTGCATACATCATATGAGATTTCTGGGAATTCACACATCCGCATACACGGATCATTCCTGCATCTTTTTTCTTATTTATACAAAGTTCTTCAAACTCTGCAAGTTCTTTTAACGGTCCGATTAAGCCCTGCATCTTTTTATGCCTCCTTAGGCTTTACTTTCCTGTTATACTGGTTCATGGCAGCCTCGATCTCTCCATTTAAGATCATTCCCACCGCATGGTCTGCGCGGTCATATCCCTCTTCCATCAATTCACGGTCTTCTTTCGAAAAATGTCCCAGTACATAATCCGCCAGGTCGTATTTCTTTGGCTTCTCCCCAACACCGATCTTGATTCTCGGAAACACATCGGTTCCAAGGTTGGCAATAATATTTTTTATTCCATTATGCCCTCCGGCGCTTCCTTTCTTACGGATTCTCAACTGCCCTACATCCAGACTGATATCATCATAGATCACAAGAAGTTCGTGTTCTTCATCAATCTTATAATAATTGACCAGTTCTCTTAAGCTTTCCCCGCTCAGATTCATATACGTCTGCGGTTTTGCCAGAAGCACCTTCTGTCCCCCGATCATTCCTTTGCCGATCAGTGCTCTTCCTTTTCTTCCGTCTACAGAAATATTATATCTGTCTGCCAACATATCTATGACATCAAACCCTACATTGTGTCTGGTTCCTTCATACTGAAGTGTAGGATTTCCAAGTCCTGCAATAATAAACATAATTTTTCACCTTCCATTTCTTTTATCATTCTACAAGAACCTTTTCCATTTGTCACGGAAAAATTAAACGAATAATTCTTCCACATTTTTCATACATTATAGAAAATGAAACAATCTTTGAAACCAATTACCAGGAGGTCTCACTATGAGTTCCAAAACAAAAATTGTTGTACTTCACATGAAAGAAATCATCTATACCGTTATTTTCGCAGTATTGGCCATTATTCTGATCCTGCTTTTGATATTCATGTTCCGCCCAGAACATCGCTCCGCCTCAAAAGATAACCAGATCTATACTCCAGGAATCTACACCTCAGATATCACTCTGAACAATACTGCGCTGGAAGTTGAGGTGACTGTAGATGAATCCCATATCAATTCCATCCGTTTCACCAATCTGAACGAATCTATCACAACCATGTATCCGTTCATCGAACCTGCGATCGAAGATATTGCCGAACAGGTCTACAAAAAACAGTCACTCGACAATATCCAGTATTCATCTGACACTCCTTACACTTCCCAGCTGATTGTCCAGGCCATTGAAACTGCATTGAAAAAAGCCGGAACTACAAAGTAGTTGCGGCTTTTTCTTACATCTGACAGTGGCCTGTGCGATGCCACCCGGCAGGTACTTTCGTCTTTTTGCTTTTATCCTTCAACGATAAGATAACGACCATCCGATAGCGCAAATACTTCTGATGCATCTTCAATCTCTTCGTCAGACATTCCACTGACATCCATTCCTTCCTGATCAAGGAATTCCCTGACTTCTCCGATATTATCTACGATAGAAGCCATACAGTCCTCCAGAAAAGCCTCTGCCTCTTCCAAAGTCTCTGCAACCGGTTCATCAAACAGCTGTCCCTGATTCAAAATAAACGTCTGCAGACATTCTTCATCATACTCGTACATACATCTCAACCTCCCTTATCGTAATATTACACAAACTGCAACAGTTCATCCGGTCTGTCGATCAGATCATCTGCTCCCGCAGTTTCTAACGTTTTTCTGTCCCGGAATCCCCACAACACGCCTATCGTCTTAAGGCCTGCATTCCTTCCGGTTGCCGCATCAACTTCTGAATCTCCGATATACAGGCATTCTTCTTTTGATACATGCATCTGTTCTATAAGATACCATACTCCGTCCGGTTCCGGTTTTCTTCGGATACCTTCTTTCTGTCCCTGTGCATAATCAAACAATTCTTCTCCAAAGATTGCTTTCACAACTTTTACTGTCTGACGGTCCGGCTTATTGGAAAGAACTGCCAGGTGAATTCCTTTATCTTTCAATGCTTTCAACATCTCCGGGATTCCTTCATAAGGTGTTACATGATATGTACAATTCCGGTCAAATATACGTCCGTATATTTCCATCCCCTCTTCAATCCTTGAAGCATCTGTGTCTCCGGCTGCTTTCAGTGACTTTTCCATTAATACCCTGGCGCCATTCCCGACGAACAACCTGCACTGATCTTTTGTGATCTTGGAAAGTCCCATCTCCTCAAGTGTCAGATTTACGGAATATGTCATAGATTCCAATGTATTTGTTAATGTTCCATCCAGATCAAATATACAAGCTTTCATTATACAAATTCCTCCTGCAAATATCATAGTATGAGACCGTCAAAAATGCAATACCAAAAATGCGCCAGCCCTTAGATAAGGTACTGGCGCATAGTTTTCAACGCATTCTTCTCCAGCCTGCTGACCTGAGCCTGGGATATCCGTATCTCCTTTGCAACTTCCATCTGCGTTCTTCCCTGAAAGAACCGGAGCTTGATAATATAACGTTCCCGTTCATCAAGATGCTTCATTGCTTCCTCCAGTGACAGGTCTTCCACCCATTTTTCTTCTTTATTCGTCTGATCACTCAATTGATCCATCACATACAATGCATCTCCACCATCATTATAGACCGGTTCCTGCAGACTCATCGGTATCTGGATTGCATCCAAAGCAAACATAATATCCTCTTTGGATATGCCAATTTCTGTCGCAATTTCCTGCACCGTCGGTTCTTTCTGGTTCTTCTTTCTGTAACTTTCCCTTGCATAGATTGCTTTATATGCCGTATCTCTGAGTGACCGGCTGACACGAATGGAATTGTTATCTCTCATGTACCTTCTGATTTCTCCAATGATCATTGGTACTGCATAGGTGGAAAATTTTACCTCTAATTCTGTGTTAAAATTATTAACCGCCTTAATCAGTCCGATACACCCAATCTGGAACAGATCATCCGGGTTCTCCCCGCTTGCCCCAAATCGTCTTATCACGCTCAGGACAAGTCGTAAATTTCCTTTAATGTACTCTTCTTTCGCTTCCCGGTCTCCTTCTTTGATGCGTACAAACAAAGCTTCCTTCTCCTCTTCATTCAGGATAGGAAGCTTTGCCGTATTCACACCACATATTTCTACCTTTCCCTGTGCCATTACAGACCTCCTGTCAGAATCTCATCCATCAGTTTCTATTAAGATGATGCTCCTTATCGCACAGGCTTATGCGGTTTCTTATCAAATAAAAAAAATTTTACTCCTTGACATCTGGCAGATTCTGCGTTATCTATCCCACTTATCTGCCAGATTCTGAATCTGGGTCTCGAACTTGGCCATATCTTTATTCGCCAGGCCTTCATTCTTATACACAACGTTCAGCAAACGCTTTGCAGCTGCCACCAGACGATTAAATGCGGATGCACTCTTAAGCTTACTCGGTTTCTCATCTGATTTTTTCGGAATCTTCTGTCCGATCGTTATAATCTCATTTGCTGCGAGGTCTACCGTTCCACCTGAATATGGTGCGAATGCCGGACAACCGAATGTATCTTCTACCAGTTTTGCAAAATGATCTGTCACTGTATCTTCCCCATGCACAACCATTACGCGGTCCGGTATTTTTTCAAATCCCCTAATCCAGTCCAAAAGACCATTCATATCTGCATGTCCGCTGATTCCTTTCAATACCTCGATCCTGGCATTGACCGTAATATTCTCTCCAAACAGCTTTACACTCTCTGCACCCTCAATCAGTTTTCTTCCAAGCGTTCCGACTGCCTGATATCCCACAAAACAGATCGTGCATTCCGGACGCCACAGATTGTGTTTCAAATGATGCCGGATCCGTCCTGCTTCGCACATACCGGATGCAGACAGGATAACTTTCGGTTTTGTATCAAAGTTGATCTGTCTGGACTCGTCACTGGTAATCGTCGTCTTCAGACCCCGGAACAGCAGAGGATTAATCCCCTGATTTACCAATTCCATTGCTTCCTCATCAAAACATCCTTTGACATTTTTATTAAACACATTCGTCGCTTCGATTGCAAGCGGACTGTCCACATATACTTCAAATCCCGGAAATTCCGGAAGCAGATTCTTTTCTTTGATCTCACGGATAAAGTACAAAATCTCCTGCGTACGTCCAACCGCAAAAGAAGGAATCACCACATTGCCGCCTTTTTGGAATGTCTCTCTCAAAATCCTTGTAAACTCTCCCACATAATCTGGAATATCCTCACCATGTGTACGGTCTCCGTATGTAGATTCGATCACCAGATAGTCTGCCTCTTTTACTAACTGGGGATCTTTAATGATCGGCTGATTGACATTTCCCACATCTCCGGAAAATACAACCTTCTTTGAGACATCTCCTTCGGTTATCCATACTTCAATGCTTGCCGATCCAAGCAGATGCCCCACATCATTGAATCTTACTTCAATTCCGTCACACAACGTAATCTTCTGTCCGTAATCTACCGGTGCCAGAAGCTTCGTTGCGGCATCTGCGTCTGCAACCGTATAAATCGGTTCGTATTCCGGTTCTCCGCTTCTTCTTGCCTTCCTGTTTCTCCATTCCGCTTCAAATTCCTGAATATGTGCGCTGTCACGAAGCATAATATCACAAAGATCCGCCGTTGCAAATGTGGTGATGATCTCCCCGGAAAATCCTTTTTTCACCAGAAGCGGAATATTTCCGGAATGATCAATATGTGCATGTGTCAGAAGAATGTAATCTACATCTCCCGGTGCAACCGGAAGTTCCTGATTCTCGTAAAGATCCGGTCCCTGCTCCATTCCACAGTCAATCAAGATATTCTTTCCGCATGCTTCAAGAAGATGACAGCTTCCAGTCACTTCATGGGCTGCTCCAAAAAAACTAAGCCTCATATGACCAACCCCTTTTTCTTTTTATTGTAGCACATTTTCAGGAATACTTCACCATTTCCCGGCGCAATCTTTGCATAATCTTTTTCTCTAATCTGGATATGTAAGACTGGGAAATACCAAGCATATCTGCCACCTCTTTCTGTGTCTTTTCTTCTCCGTCGGCTGTCCCCAAACCGAACCTCATCCGGATGATCATCTGTTCCCTTCCTGACAGGCGGCTGATTGCTTTGATCAGTACTTTCTTCTCTGCATCATTTTCCAGATCCTTATAGACAGCATCTTCCTCTGTTCCCAAAATGTCCGACAACAGCAGTTCATTTCCATCCCAGTCGACGTTTAAAGGCTCATCAATCGACACTTCCATCTTGGTCTTACTATTTCTCCTCAGATACATCAGAATCTCATTTTCAATACATCTGGATGCATACGTTGCAAGTTTGATATTCTTATCTGGATCAAACGTATTAATTGCTTTTATCAACCCAATTGTACCTATAGAAATCAAATCCTCAACTCCTACTCCGGTATTATCAAATTTCTTTGCAATATACACAACCAGACGAAGATTGTGTTCAATCAGCATTTTTCTTGCCTGTTCATCATTCTCTGTCCCCAGTCCCCGTATTGCTTTTCTTTCTTCCTCTGTTTCCAATGGTGCCGGAAGAATATCCGATCCTCCTATATAATGAATGTCTTTTTTGTCCGAAAAAAAGAGAGACCGGAAATCCGGAATAACTTTCAATTTAAACTGATGTGGAACTGCCACTTTTATCACCATTTTTCTTTCCTCCTGTCAATATATCTGGATTGATAATCATCTGATAATTTTCTGAACCTAATTCTTCTTCACTTACTGCCACTAATGGATGTTCCACATTTATCTTGTTTCCATCCCGTATGATCTGCATCTTATCCAGCCGGAACGCCGGCATCACACCCTCTTTTTTCCCGATGGAATGATAAGAAATATATCTGAATCGTTCCGGTTTCTTTTCCTCTGTCAGTCTTCTTACAGATGCTCTGTCTATAATACTGACAGGATCATTACTGATCGTATCACTCAATGTATTCCCTGTATCTATCAGTCCTCTCAGTCTGTCATTTTTTTCTCCAAAAAACACTTCGACTTCACAGTAACGATTTCCTTTCTCTGAAAAGAATAAAATGATTTTCCAGATTACCGACACGAGGTAGTAACTGATTACAGCCAATAAAAAGAACATACTTCCCCGCCTTATATACTGTTGAACGAACTGGAACACACCTCCCAGCAGAAATGACTCTATATACAAGAGCACCCATCCTCTGAACAATTCCCGGCCCCATTTTATTCCAAGGCCGGCCTTCATCATTACTACATTAATGACTCCATGAAATACTACAAATCTTAATACCGGTGTTTTCCTGAATATGACAATTGCAATACATGTCATCGCGGCTCCAGTTGCTGCTCCTGCAAAAACCCTTCCATACCCCGCCGGACAGGCAAGTAATTTCTTCAGAAGGATCAAAAGAATCGCATCCATTGTAAAATTCACCATAAAAAACACATCTACATATAATTCATAGTACACATCAGGCCTTCTTTCTCTTTCCGTGCACAGAAATAAATTTGTTTTTTTAAACAAGTAACATTATATAAATTTTTTCAAAAGGATTTTGTCAGATACTGTATGTGATTCCGTTTTTCGTTCGACAGCTCTCGTAACCCTGCGAACATATTAGTAAAACTAAGATACACAAAAAAAGACCGTATACAAGTCAGCTCACGCCAACCTGTGTACGATCTTTCTTATAGTAATGTATGTAAGAGAAACTGCCTGCGGCATATTCTCTGTATTCTAAGTAGTACTATTCTTTATGTGATTATTTTTTAAAGAAATCAGGAATTTTAATTGACTGTTCTTTCACCTTGCTTGTAGGTGTTCTAGGTGTATCCAGTGTAGGAGTGGTTCCACCCATTGGACGTCTTGTTGCAGTTCCCGTTGTCTCTCTCTGTGTTGTTGTTCCGAAATCAAGTCTTGGTGATACCGGACGTTCTGCCTGCGGTGTACGTACTGCCTGCTGCTGTCCATACATTGCACTGCTCTGACGTACCGGTCTCTCATATGCAGATGCATGTCCTTGCTGACCATGTGGCATCGCAGATGTTCTTCCCTGATTTTCCAGTCTTGATTTTAATTTTGAAGCACTTCCGCCAACATTATGAAGTCCTGTAGCAATTACAGTAATTGTAGCTTCGTCTGCTCTGGAATCATCATACATTGCACCAAAAATGATGTTCGCATCTTCTCCGGCCAGTTCCTGTACATATTCTGCTGCATCGGATGCATCCATAAGTGTGATATCACCGGATACATTGATGATGACATGAGATGCTCCGGCAATAGTTGTCTCCAGAAGCGGACTGGCAACAGCCTGTTTTACAGCTTCCAGTGCTTTATCATCACCACGTCCCTGACCGATACCAATGTGGGCAATTCCCTTATCTGTCATAACTGTCTGTACATCTGCGAAGTCAAGGTTAATCAGTGAAGGTACATTGATCAGATCTGTGATTCCCTGAATACCCTGCTGTAACACTTCGTCAGCTTTCTTCAAAGCTTCCGGCATCGTTGTACGTCTGTCTACAACTTCCAGCAGTTTATCATTCGGGATTACGATCAGTGTATCTACACTTTCTTTTAATTTTTCAATTCCTGCAAGGGCATTGTTCATACGTGTCTTTGACTCAAAACGGAAAGGCTTTGTTACAACACCAACTGTTAATGCTCCCTGTTCTTTTGCAATGCGGGCAACAACCGGTGTAGCACCTGTTCCTGTTCCGCCGCCCATACCACAAGTTACAAATACCATATCAGCACCTTTCAGTGCTGCTGATACTTCTTCTGCACTTTCTTCTGCAGCTTTCTCACCAATCTCTGGTCTTGCACCAGCTCCCAGACCTTTTGTGATCTTATCACCGATCTGCATCAATGTCGGAGCTTTACACAGCTGAAGTGCCTGTTTATCTGTATTGATCGCTATAAATTCAACACCGGCAATCTGCTCATCAATCATTCGGTTTACTGCGTTATTACCGCCTCCACCGACTCCAACAACAATTATTTTTGCCGCTGCTTCTGATTCATTTGTTTTAATTTCTAGCAAGGGTTTCTCCTCCTTTGTTATCCTTATTATATATTATACATCCCATTGATAGAGCAAGTGAGATGAACTCAGTTTGCTATATATAGTATATAATATAGACTTTCGTGTAAAATATCAATAGAATTTCTCTAATTTTTCTAATTTTCTTGTGAAATTTCTTTCATCTCAAAAGTAATCGTAGTGTTATTCTCTGAATAGGTCTCCAAATGCAGGATTCCCTCTTTATCACCAAGCTTTTTTAAGATCGGCTTGATCTGAGCAATCTGTTCACCAGATACCTGGCTTCCCAGACAGGCACTTACATTTCCAAATTTCATATAGATCTGCTGCTGTTTTACCGTCACATTTTCCGGATATATCCCATATTTCTGACTTTCTGCACATGCTTCCAGTATTTCATTAAATTTTGTCTGATTTGATGTTCGGATCTGCTTATACAGTTTGCCTGATTTTATCTTCAGTCCCTCTACAACCGGTATCTGCGCATCTTTTACCGAAGATTGTTTTACCACAAGTCCACTCTGATCAAAATAACTATAGGTTGTTCCGGTTTTCACGCACCCGGTAATTGCCTTTTCTTTTACCGTAATCTGCAGTGTCCACGGATTTTTCATTCTGACTTTTAAAGAATCCAGACATTTCGGTACGGTTCCTTTTCCCATAGAATATTTTGCAACTACATATAAAGAATTATCCGACAGCTTATCATTCTGCACGCAATTCACAATCTCCTGACTGTCACAGTACTCATTTCCGCTTACTTCTATTTCTTGAATATAGAACAGCAAAATACCTCCGATAATGATGATCGCTGCTGCCAGCAGCAGAACAATCACTGCATATACATGATGCTTTTTTCCATTCTTCTTGTTCCCTTGTTTTTTCTTTGGCCTCTGGTTTCCCATATATGATTCAAACTTCCTTTCATCCACATGTATATTATTTTACCAAACATGACACATTCAACACAAGCCCCATTTCAAAAAGCAGGAACATAACCGAAGTTCCTCCATAACTGATGAATGGCAATGTAATTCCCGTATTCGGTATGGTATTTGTCACAACCGCAATATTAAGAATTACCTGTATCATCATGTGTGCCATTGCGCCGGATGCGATCAAAGCTCCCTCCAGATCGGGTGCATGAGATGCAATAATAAAAAAGCGCCATATCAGGATGAAAAATAATAACATTACAAATACTGCCCCGATCAATCCCATTTCTTCACAGATAATAGAAAATATCATATCATTCTGCGCTTCCGGTACAAATCCGAGTTTCTGGATACTGCTTCCAAGTCCCCTGCCAAACAATCCTCCTGATCCGATTGCATACAGCCCCTGAAGTGTCTGATAGCCTTTCTCATATTTTTCCGGATGCTGCCAGATCTGCAGCCGTTCAAGCCGGTAACTTTCCATAGCAAGAAATATCCCCATAAATGCACACCCCAGACACACCATCCACGCAAATTGCCCATACTTCGGACTTGCGACAAATACCAGGATGACTGCTATTCCCAGAATAATAACCGCTGTGCTCAAATTGCTCGCCCCAACCAGACCTACAATTGGCAGCACACTGATAACAATCTTGCAGACTGTTGAAAATTTCCACATTTTTTCTGCATTTCTTAGTATGATATATGTCAGGAACAGAATCACCGCAACCTTTGCAAATTCCGATGGCTGAAAAGAAAATGGTCCAAAAGACAACCATCTTTTGGACCCATTGTATTCTTCTCCGAACAACATTACCAGTACTCCGAGTAAAATAGATAACAGATATCCCGGAACTGCCCACTTTTTCCAGATATGATAGTCTATATTCGCTATACACCACATACCCATAATCCCGAGAAGCGTTGCAAATACCTGTTTTTTCAGATAATAAAACGTATCCTGGAATTTTATCTCTCCATTATATGCACTTGTGCTGTAGAGAATCACAAGACCAGTTACGATAATGATTGCCAGTACTAATATCAGAACTCTGTCACATTTTTTCTGTTCCGTTTGTTCTGACTGCCACGAATACTTCAACCCGTTCACTCCTTATAAGGAATTTACAATCTCTTTGAACTTCTCTCCGCGTACTTCGTAACTTGGGAACATATCCCAGCTTGCACATGCCGGTGAAAGCAGAACCGCTTCTCCCTCTTTTGCAATCTTCGCTGCCGTGAGCACTGCTTCTTCAAATGAATCTACAAACATATAATCAGTAAATCCGCACTTTTCAGCGTCAGCAGCAATTTTTTCTCTGGTATCCCCAAGAAGAATCAGTTTTTTTACTTTTCCGTCAAAACTTTCTATCCACTCTGTATATTCAGAGCCTTTATCATATCCGCCACCGATCAGAACAGTCGGACGCTTCATTGCCTGGATTCCTTTGATCGCAGCATCCGGATTGGTTCCTTTTGAATCGTTATAATATGTAACTCCATTCTTCTCTGTTACATATTCAATACGATGCTCCACACCACCAAACGCTTTCACACTTTCACGGATCACTCCTACAGGAACTCCGTAAACTGCTGCCATCGCACATGCCGCCATAACATTCTCGTGATTGTGTGTTCCAAGAATCTGCAGTTCATCTACATGGCAGATTGTCTCTTTTACACCTTCATAATTGTAGATGATATTTCCCTCTTCCAGATATATTCCCTCTTCCAGTTTACGCTGACTGCTGAAATATAGAACTCTGGCTTTTACTTCATTGCCAAATTCCCTTGTCAGTTTGTCTTCATAATTCAGGATACAGTAGTCTTCTTCTGTCTGATTCTTTGCAATATTCTTCTTTGCATTCACATACGCTTCCATCGTATGATGCCGGTTCAGATGATCCGGTGTAAAATTAAGAATTGCACTGACCCTCGGACGGAATTCAACAATACTTTCCAACTGGAAACTGCTCATCTCCGCAACCGTGATCGAATTCTCTGTCATATCTTCTACTGCAGTTGTGTACGGTGTTCCAATGTTTCCAACAACAAATACATCATCCTGATAATTCTTCATAATCTCACCAAGAAGTGTAGTTGTAGTCGTCTTGCCGTTCGTTCCTGTAATAGCAAGAACATCGCCTTTTCCAAACTGATAAGCAAGCTCCACCTCTCCGATAACCGTAATTCCCTGCTTACGCATCTTTTCGATCACCGGAAGGTCTGTCGGAACTCCCGGACTTAATACAGTCATATCAAGTTCTGCAAGGATTTCTTCAGGAAACTCACCAATTATGATCTTTGCGTTGCTGTCTGCACCGGACTGCTGTCTTACTTTTTCTTCCATAAGCTTCTTATTTCCATCATACAGTACGACTTCCGCTCCCTGTCTTTCCAGAATCTTTCCAGCTCCGATTCCACTGATCCCAAGACCAAATACAAGTACTTTTTTTCCTTTTACTTCCATGTTACCCTCCTACATAGCCATCAGTGCGATCAGGCATAAAATTGCTGTGATAATCGAAAATACTGCAACAACTCTTGTCTCTGACCATCCGCACAGTTCAAAATGATGATGTATCGGCGCCATCTTAAAGATTCTTTTACCGCCGGTCTTTTTAAAATATGTTACCTGGATCATAACGGATAATACTTCTACCAGATAGATAAATCCAACAATGATGATGAAAATCGGCATCTGGAGCATATATGCTGCGGATGCTACAAATCCTCCCAGCGCCAGGGAACCCGTATCCCCCATAAACACACTTGCCGGATATACATTAAACAGCAGAAATCCAAGGAGTGCTCCCACCACCGCACAGGTAATCGGCTCAATTCCGCTTTTTGTTCCAATTGCGACAACCGTAAAGAATGTTGCAACCAAAACCGTAACACTGGATGCCAGGCCGTCCAGTCCATCTGTAAAATTCACACCATTTACGGTTCCGATCACTACAAAGAACATCAATGGAATTGCCAGCCATCCAATGTTCAGATATCTTCCCCCACTAAAAGGAATCAGCATTGTAAGTGGAACCCCTGCAAATTTCACCATATAAAATGCAAAGATTGCTGTTACCACGATCTGAAGTGCCATCTTCTGCTTTGGATATAACCCGTCCGAACGTTTCATTACAACTTTCAGATAATCATCCAAAAATCCGATCAGACCAAATCCAAGTGTCAAAAACAGGATCGGAATGATCTTCGGATAACGTCCGATATAAATAACGGAAGTGATCACAACCGCCAACAGGATCATTACGCCTCCCATCGTCGGAGTTCCTGCTTTCTTCAAATGAGACTGCACTCCATCTTCTCTCTCCGTCTGATCCATCTTAAGTCTTCTGAGTACAGGTATCACAAGAGGACCAAGAATCACACTTAACACAAATGAAATCAATACCGGAATAAACACCTTATAATCCATAATCCACCTCTTTAATTCTTTTGTTATTCAGTTAATCTCTAACTTTACCTAGTATACTGCATTTCC
>ERZ506978.538-NODE-538-length-17349-cov-4.052272_pt1 | contig 17349 bp, 18 predicted proteins | sample MGYA00512888_ERZ506978 | MGnify/ENA metagenome assembly ERZ506978
CATTCTCCGTTTTCTTCCATATACAGTGGTTGAAGAAGCGTATACGGACGCTCAGTATTTTCATCAGTATCTTCAGCTTCAATTCTTTTTCCATTTCTTACGATACGTCCGATAAACGTCTGAACAGTGTTTGTATACTTCTTGATCACTATTGTCCGGATCTGTTCTCTGTTTCTCACAAGGATTTCCTCCTTTCGAAAAAAAATATAAAAAAGGCAGACAGCCATGCAGCCGCCCGCCTCTTTCTTTCGTTACTGGTTAACCTGCCAGTCTGCTGTCCAGCTTCTTGCATTTCCGTCTACGACATCTGTGTAGATTTCATCAGTTGTCTTGTATCCATAAACAAGTCCAAGAATATCGGAATAGTAGCCCGGTGCGTTTACTGAACCTTTATTACCGACTTCTTCAGTAAGGCTGCCTTCTTCGTCAATGAGAAGATCATTGAATGCTACATATTTGTAGACTGTTTCCGTCTGTCCTTCATTTGCATATGTATATCCGTTTCCAGCGTCACTTCTTGTACCTGTAAGAGTTACCTTGTATACAAGACCAAGCTGGCTGTTATTTGCCAGATCATAGTAGCTGTAGCTATCGTCTGCTACCTTTTTCTTGAGGACGTATGCACCGACATATTCAGCAGATGAGTACTTGTAGTCTCCGTATGCCTTTGTCTCTGACTCTCTGAGGTTGTCTTCTGCCTGTGCCTTTAGAGCTGTCATTGCAGAATCTGAAAGATCAGATACGCTTGAAACATACTTTGAAAGTCCGCTTACTGTGTATTCCTTTGTTTCCTTTTTTGGAGCCTTTCCATACTGGCTGATCAGCTCGTCTGTATCCACTGTCAGTGTTACCTTGTCACCGTTTGAAAGAGAGTCCTGCTTGTCTGCAGTGATGAGAGATGAGTAGTCAACTGCACCTCCTGTAATTTCAAGCTGTCCGGAACCGTCAGCTCCAGTGAATTTCACTGTTACTGCCTTGAAGATATCTTCTGTCTGTACCTTTTCCAGATCCTTTACCTTGACTGTCTTTGGCTGTGCCTTGAGCTTTACGTCAAATACTTCTTCAAGTTCGTTTGAAACATCATATTCAACTGTTACCTTGTCTCCATTTGAAAGCTTTCCGTTGTTGTCAGCATCAATACTTACATCAACGCACTGTCTGATTAGTTCTGCAGGATCTGCAAGATCATCAATCGTATATTCTTCATTTCCATATGCCTTGCTGAGTTCCTTGAATTTTGCCTTTGCCTTCTTTGAAAACTTGATCTTTCCACTGTAGTCATCTTCAATTTTATCCCAGTCAATAGATGCTGTTGCTCTGCCGTATCCTTCATATCCCTTGAACTCTACATTCGTATACTTGTCAAGATTGATCGCTGCTGAAGAAAACAGTGAGAAGAGAAGAGCGATGAGTACTACTGCTGCTGCAATGATCCCACCGATGATTCCCTTCTTTGGTGGAATTTTCTTTTTGTTCTCATTTTCAGGTGGGACAGTGCCGTTGCCTCCTGAACTTTCTGACTTTGAGCTTTCTGACTCAGGTACATTATTTTCAGGTGCCGGCTGTGGCTGCGGTGCGACCGGTGTCTCCTGTACAGATTCAGGCTGTGCTGGTCCCTGCACGTTTTCATGCGCCTCTGATTCTGGTTCAGCTTTCGGCTTTTCTTCCGATTTGACTGGTGCTTCAGGTGTCACGATATTGACAACTGTTTTTACTGCATCATGCTGAATGTCTTTATTTTCATTTTCATTGTTCATATTTTTTCCCTTTCTTTGTTTACATTTTTGATACGGATCCTACACTGAATGTTGCATTTACAAGGGAATCTGCAGAGCTTCCATATCTTACAAATGCATCGTTGACATTCTCCCACCACTGAAGTAGTGGGATTCCAAGCCTTTCACCAGCCATCTGCCTGACTGTCTGCGGATGCAAGTCACAGGTTGTTTGCTGGGTATAGTGCCTTTAACGAAATTTACTCAAATTTCCAGAAGTCAACTTCCGTACTTTATGTGAGAAGGCTCAATGTCGGGAACCTTTTTTTATATCTTCGGCTAAAAGCCGAAACACTGTCTGAATGAGATGCCGTCGTCTTTCATTTTCTGAATGCAGGCATCGTGCAGTTTCAGAAAATGGCTGAAGTTTTCATATACAGCTGATGTATCAGCATGCATCAGTGATGGATCCGGATGTGCAATAAGATATGCACTGAGAAGGTCTCTCTGTACCATATGGCTTTCAATATTCTTGAAGCGTTCAGAAAGCTCAGGCTTTCTGTATTCGCCCGTCAGCGGATTGTACTGGCTGGCTCTGTAGGTATAAGTATTGATTTCATCAAAGGGAACGTCATACTGCAGACACTTGTTCTTCAGCAGAGTAATGAACATTGCAGGTGCATGAAGCGTAAGCGAATGCCCAAATCGCTTCTTTTTCTTGAGCTTTTGAACATTCTGCAAGGTCCCGTCCTTTTGTCTGATGACAGACACCTTTTCCGAGCGTTCTGTCTTCTTTGCACGTCTCTGCATGGATGCAAAGCAGTTCTTCTCATAGTAGATGTGATCTGCCTGCCTGATGATCCTGTTGGCAAGAATACAATGACACATGCGGATATATTCACTTTTCTTCCGATAAAGCGTGCTGATTTCTCTGCGGAGCTGACGCATCCTGTTTGAATGATACCAGGTCTTTCTGCCTTTTCTGACCGTACCGTCTGGATTGTAGTTTTCCGGATTGTTGATACGCTGAATACGGTCATACTTCTTCTGAAGATGTCTGATGCGTCTGTCGTAGCTTTCTGCATCAGGTGCAAGTCTTTCAAGTACTGCAGATTCATGACTGTATGCCGCCAGAGTGCTTGTTCCAAGATCAATACCTGTATCTGATCTGTGTTCCTGTTCTCGGTCAGCATCAGCAATCTTTTTTGGTGCATGACCTTTGAGAACGATAACTAGATAGTATCTCCATCCTGACTTGAACATTCGACGTTTGATCTCATAGTATGAAACGTCACCATAGGCAAGTGATTCTGCTACATACGGATCATTCCAGTTGATATGACACCTGAATGTGAACTTTCGCCATGTTCCTGTGCCTGTACGGATATTGAACTTTACTCCGTTGGATGTATCCTTCTGTGAAATACAGCGAATTTCCGAAGCCTTTCTGAAATGAAGGTATTTTCCGTCACCGAATATGACTTCAGCAATGCCTTTGTATACAGATTCACCTTCCTTCTGGATCTGGTGAGTAGAGAAGTACTGGCGGTATCTGTGCTGCTGAACCGCCACATATTTCTGAAGACAGTAGCTGCCTGCAAGATCATATTTTTCTCTTACTGCAGTCAGCTTTTCAGCAATGGCTTTCTTTTCATCTTTGGACTCTGCCTTCTTCAGACATCTGATCAGATACCAGTATTCTCTGTCTCTGAAAAGACGGTCGAGTCTTCGCTGTGCTTCAGCAACTGCGATATTGTGGATCTTCCACAGTATATGAAATGGCGTATTGAATGCATCACGTGGGTGAGGAAAACTGTCCACCTGAGCAATCGGTATTTCAAGAATATGCATTGGTTTCTTTGCCATACGGTTCTCCTTTCTTTTGTATACCTACGGTCGAGTCTTCTGCGTTTCTACATAGTGCTGTATGGTCTGACTGCTGACATTCCATGCACCACGATTGAAATCATTGGCTTGTGACGTTTAAATTCTGCTAAAAACGTACATTATCGGTTTTCCTTTCCAGTTCTTTCAAACCCCTTCGTCAATATCCAGCATGACCATACAAAGAAGATAACCCACACAATCTGTGCGGCTGTTTCAATATGTGTTGCTGCATCACTTGTACGTCTGTACGTGACTGCGTTCTGTAGGCTGCTTCCCATGCCACAGAACGCCTGCCCAACAAACAGTATGAGTATTGTTGACCATGCTGCAATTTTGATATTTCGCTTGTTTTCTCTGTTCAGCAGTCTGATGCTTGTCGTATAGAGAATGCTGATTGCAGGCATTGCAAACGAGCAGATGAAGTACATGGCTGTTTCAAATTCAATATCATGAAACATAATCTGTTCCTTTCCACCCGCATTCACCCACAATTTTTTTTGACATTACGCCTTCTTCTGCCATCTTTTCATGAATTTCTCTGATCATCTGCATCACTATTTCAAAATTTTGACTGCTTCTGGCAATATGCTCAATTCCGACTGCAAGCCCTGCTGCAAGATGTCCGAGATCACCTGACATCCCGACTTCGAATCCATTATCTTTTTCAAGAATTGTAATTTTTGCCTTTTTACTCTGCTCTGACATATGCTTGCCTCAGCTTCTGTCTTGAGGATTGGATGAAAGTCCAAGTGCATCATCTATAATTGAAGAAATATTCTTTGCACAGACTTCATATTCATCTTTGATTGAATCTTCGTCTGTGAGCCCAAGTTTCTTGACTTCGTATGTATGCATGATTGTATGTGTTCTTCTGAGTGCTTTTCCAAGATCTCTCAAGGAATCTCTTAAAGTTTCTTCATCAACATCTTCGATACAGATTGGCTGGTCAAGTCTGTCTACATGTTCTGTATTTTCGGCGTACAGTGGAAGCATTGACGGATGAGATTCCATTGCATATTCAACAATGTCAAGAAGCACTGATCTCATGCATGCTGAAAACGCAACTTCATGGAGTTCAGGTGGTCTGGCACCATTCAGTTTTTCTTCAGCAAGTTTATTTGCAAAAAGGCATAAAAGATTGTAGATAATATCTTCCATTGCCTCGTGGTTGCCCAATGCATGCAGCATTATCGGATCATCTGCATTCGTGTCTCCACATACGAGAAGAAAGCTTCCCTTTCTGTCGAGCTCAATGAGTTTTCTTTTAATTGCATCTACTTTTTCGTCTGTTGGATATCCAACCTTGATAAGTTCCTGTTTGAGTTCTTTGTTTGTAATATTTTTTTCCATATCAAAAAATTGAGGCAGAACGCACAACGCTGCCTCTCGTCCTTTCTTTACAGCTTACATTTTACTACACAATTAAGGACAATACAGTACAGAAAGTGCAGTGTTTTTAAAAAAAGAAAACAGTCTCATAATTGACTGTGAGACTGTCTGAAAATTGTTTTGATTTTCCGAAGGCGATGCATATGCCACAATAAGAAAGTAGGCACTCAGAAATGCAATGAATGCATTCCAAACCGGGTGTAGATATTCTGGCATTCCAACTTTCTCCTATACTCTGCAGCACGCAACTGCTCTGCATGTTTCTGGAAGAGGTCTGTTTCCATTTGCCAGTACCCATCCGTCATCATACTTTGTTGTCTTGCAGATACTGATTCTGCTCTTTGCGTCCTTTGCTGCTCTGTTTTCAATGATTGTGTAGTATACGCCGCTTGGCATTTCAAACTTTCTGCAGTCAAACCAGTCCATGTCAGGCATTGCGTATGTCACCTTTCTCAGATAGATTGAATCAATTCCGTTTCTGAGAAAAATACTTTCGATTGGATCAGGTGAAGGAATGACAATCTGTTTCTTTGGGACTTCTCTCTGGACGGATACCGGTTCCTCATACGTTTCGTGTGATGTTTCTACAGCTTGTCTGACAGGCTTCTGCCTTCTTTCTTTCTGCACTGGCTCTTTGTGTTCTCTGACAGGATTTGTTTCACGTCTGAAGAACTTTGCAAGTTCCTCTCTTGAACTGTATTCTTTAGAGTCATCATCTCTTTCGAAAATATCATCTCCATTTCTTCTTCTCGAAGAATTGATATATCTGACTGTATCTTCATAGCTCATGTTCAATCCCTGAGCCAGCTTCTGAATAAGTGCTGACAGAAGTACGGCTGTTTCCTTTGCACTTCCTTTTACCGCAACATGTGCTTCTCCGTTTTCATATTTTCCCTGTAGTACTGTACTCATAATAATTTGGCGGAAAAGCCTGAACTTACAAGCTCGAAACCGCCGCTCTCCTTTCCTCTTTTTGGCTGCTATTCTGCTTCTGTTTTTTCAGCTTCTGGTGTTGCAGTTGCTTCTGCAGCTGCCTTCTCTGCCTGCTCGACCTTGATCTCACCGAGAGGAATTACAGAGTTCACCTTTTTGCCGTCTTTGTTTGTCGTCATCAGACCGTAGACGTTGACAACTGTCTGTCCTTCTTCAAGCTGGACCTGAGTTGCATCAATCTGATAAGTCTCACCATCAATTGTGAGATTCACCTTATCTGTCTTCTCTTCCACTTTCTGACCGTCTGCAGAATTCATCTTGTTGATTTTCTTGTTTACTGTAATCACAGCAAATGTCTGAAATGCTGACAGAAGCATCAGGAATACAAGAAGTAATGTTGTAAGCTTTTCCTTGATTCCTCTTCCTCTGCCTTCTTCGTATTGATCATCATCTTCATCATCGCTTTCTTCAGATTCTTCCTGAGCTTTTGGCTTTGCTGGTTCTGATTTTGGCTGTACTGGTGCAGCTGGCTGAGAAAGCTGTGACTGAGCCTGTGCTGCCTGTCTCTTTGCTTCGTCTGCAATTGCATTGGCTGCCGTCTTTTCCTGCTGAAGAGTTGCATTTGCCTTTGACAGACTCTGCAACTGCTGCTGGAGTGCGGCTACCTGCTTCTGAAGCACGTCCTTTTCAGAGTCTGCTGTATTCTGTACAGGCTGCTGAACAGGCTTTTCCGGCTGTACTGGTGCCGTTTCAGTTTTCTGTGCTTCCTTGTGTTCAGCAAGATAAGCTTCAAGAATCTGCCCGTACTGATCATCAGGAATCTTTACCTGATTGTTTCTGTCTTCTTTGCCATCGCTGTCTACTGGATACAGAATATTTCCGTAGTAGAGATTGAAATTGCTCTTTCCATCGGATACTGTCTGCAGTAATGTTTTACCTTCTTCTAATGCCATATTTCTTACATCCTTTCACATCTTTGAAGAAAGGCAGAGAAACTCCCTGCCTTCTGTTTTTTTCTTACACGCATATTGTACAACATTTCAGTACCTGTTTCACTACATTTTGTGCAGTTTTTGAAATTATTTAAATATTGAGCCAATGAGCTGTGCTCCGTAGAGCGTAATGATCGAGCTTGTGAGAAGTGTCATACAGAGACCGTGTACCGTCGTAACTGCAAATCTTACCTTCTGACTTATCGTCCTGTCTCCGTTTACAATCAGTTTCAGACAGTACAGAGATACTGTAAGAAGGCTCCATCCTCCAGCAAGGCACACAACAATGTATACAGGTTTGAAACTGAACAGCTCCTCCTGCTGTGCAAGTGTGCTGCTCAGAAGATAGAACAACCCGAAAAAGCCAATGAGTGCAAGGACCACCCTTGTCGCTCTGTGGAGATAAAGTTTCTTCAGTTTCAGCACAATGACCGTCATTACAACAAACGTCAGCGGCATTCCGTACAGTGAAATCACAAAGCACGGAATGATATTTCTTGCTACTATAGCAGCTGGAAACGCCAGCGTAAGCAGAAGAAAGAAATCTATGATCCTTGCAATCACGCTTGTATCCTTTTCGTTTTCTCTTATTTCAGCCAGCTTTTCTTTGAAAGCAACTGTTCTGCTCTTTTTTTCAGACATATAATACCTCCCGACCTCTGACAGGTCTTCCAAATTTTCTGATGATATTATATAGCACTTTTTGTACTTTTTTATTTTCAAAAGTGCAGTGATGTGCTTTTTATTCTTCTCGAAGGCTCTGACAGAATTTTCAGATGGCACTGTACGAAAAAAAGAGAGCCCGAAGACTCTCCAAACCTTTCAAATATGTTATTCAGCTGCAGGAAGTTGTGGAATCCAGTTCTCAGGGGCTTTCTTCAAAAGTCCTGCTGGCACACATTCATTGAGTGCAGACGTATCGGCCGTGGCCATATCAATGAGCCAGAAATCGTCACCATTCTGCATGATGTCAAGCGACCACTGACCTTCAAGATTGATATCAGAAAGCATGCCTCTGATACGTTTTACAATCATGTCTTTATTGGCTTCATAGCGAGCCATGAGCTTGTCCTCATGCATTTTGTAGATGATGTAGTCATGCTTCATATCTGCTGTATCAGCGTCCGCACCGGTTGTGAATCTCTTTTTCATTACATCTGGCTTCCAGTACGGTACGATGCCCAAGACTTCGTCTGTATCACAGTCGATGAAGACTCTGTATTCAGTATGAAGTGGCATGCCGTGATAGATGCAAGGATTGTTTTCCTTGTCTTCAATGTATTCACGAACACACCATTCGTTGGTTGTTGATACACCATAGATGCAAGGCTGAGACAGTGGTGATGCCATCTGCAAAGCCTGGAAATGAATGAACAGTAAGTAGGAACCAAGTTCTCTTACTTCTTTAGGTGTTGTGACTTTGGCATTTCTGAAATCGAATTTGCTGGAATATGTTCCAGTCTTGACGAAGTATGTTTTGTTTTCGTCAAGGTCGAATGCTTCATATGCCCAGCGATTGACAATGTCAAGTGTTGTAGATGTAAGTGAGAAGTAATCATTGCGTGTGAGCTGTAATAATGGCAACGGCACTTTGACAATCTTTGTAGCAGGCACTTTGAAAAAGTCCTGACTGTCAGATGCTGCTTTCAGAGCCGGGAACCAGTGACCGATGGAATTACGGTTCATGCCGAGCACTTCGTATGTGACTGGATCAAGGTCAAGGATGTCAAGACCCTGTCTGAACATATGATATGCGTGTATGTCACCGGTTTCCTGAAAACGGCGTAGCATGTCAAATGTCACAAGATACGCTGGCTCATTAATGTCAACTTTCATAAGATGACCTGTAAGCTGTGGACGAACGTTCTCCGGTACAGACATTACATCCTTTGATGTTACAAAGTCTGTATTTGCGTCTGTAAGGCGTTTTGTGTCTGAGATGGAAAGCAGTTCGTCTACGATGCGTTCGGTCAGAATTTCGACCTTTCTAGACGTTTCAGTGGTATCTGAGCGGATCATTGATGCTGCCTGGCGTGAATTGACATCGAAAAGATTGTCAGATTTGCTGGCTTCTCTGAGAGATGCTTCGCTGTATGCATTTTCAAAAGCGTCAAGTGCCGTAGGTGTTGTCTTCAACATTTCGGCAACTTCATCCTTTGAAATAATGTTTTTGTCTTTGGATGCTCCTGAAAGAGCTGCATTAAGAGCTGATAATAATTTCATGTGCCTCCTTGTGTAATAGGTTCAATACTTCTGAGTCTGTATTTTTACATTGAAGAATACTCTGGTCTGTATACCTTTGTACCACCGAGAGCAAACTGCTTTTCAGAAAAGTGTCCAGGTTCTACATCCTTTACTGCATCTCTGTAGGAATGAATTCTTGCACTCAGCTCATCTGCAGCATGCAGGACGTATGCTTCCATGGTTGCCGGCTTTACAGGAGAACCGTATTCCAGTTCGCCATGATGTGAAAGAATCAGGTGCTGGAGAAGAAGTGTCTTTTCAGCTGATACTCCAAATCTTTTACACATGTCTGCAATTCCGTCTGCACCCATGTAGATATGTCCGAGAAGCTGCCCTTCTGCAGAGTAGTCTGATACAAGTCCCGTTCCCGCAAGAGAGAATTCTCTCAGTTTTCCAATATCATGGAACAGTCCGGCAACGACAGTAATGTCCTGATCAAACCATGGTGTTACGCTGTGTACAGCTTTGATATATTCAACTACTTCATATGAATGCTGAAGAAGTCCGCCGATTTCTGCATGGTGAACTGACTTTGCAGCGGGATAGCTCATGAATTTTTCTTTCAGCTGTACGAACAGGAACTTTGCCATCTCTTTCATCTGTTCATCCTGAACTTTTTCTACGCTGTTCATGAGAGATGTGTAAAGCTGCTCAACATTCTGATCAATGCATGGAACAAGCATTGATTTTTCTTCCACTGATATTCTTGATGAATCGACAGGCTCAACTGAGTTGTACTTCAGCTGCAGCTGCCCAAGATATGTCGTTACGCTTCCGTTTACACGAACAAAGTCTCCGTCTTTCAGCTCTGAAATGTTTGCTGGAATATCCCAGCAGTTGCCTGAAATTTTTCCGGTTCTATCAGCAACTGTCACTGAAAGAAACTGTGAATTGCTTTTTGTGAGCCTGATCTGGTGAGAACTGAGAAGGAACATACCTTCTACGGAATCTCCTTCTACAAAATCACATATATTTTTTCTCTGCATTTGCTATGCCTCCGAATGTCTTTTTCTACACAAAAATAATACCATATTTAAAGTACTTTTTATACAACAAAATGTGCAGTACCACACGTTTTCAAAAAAATAAAAAGCCTGCACGACGCATCCCGCAGGCTCAAGGTGTTGTCCGAAGACGACCACCGCAATTCATGTATATTATACCACACTACACTTCTCCATGATCAGATCTTTCGAAATAACAAAATGGTCCCCTCTGCCATTGCAGTATACTGTATCCCATGCTCCACCGGCTTCCTGAACTTCTTCAAAAATCTGCCACGGTTCCAGCTTGCATTTTGAGATGATAATGAAATCTGCTATCTTTCGAAATTCATCCGAAACCTGAACATCTGGATACGACAACCTGATTTTGGATCCCCCAAAACCACAGTATTGGTTGTAGACCTCTCTGATAACCGGTCCAATCTGCCAAGCCTCAAAATCATCTTCAAATGCTGAAGATCCTATCTGCAGAAATGTTTTCTGAATAATGTACAGTATTTTCTGAAGCTGGAGGTTGGACACAGGTTCTTGTTCTTGATTGCACTTGCTGATTATGTACTTTGCAACATCCAATGCGTTTGCCATGTTTCCTCCTTTTTTTAGCTGAAGATTTTTGTCTCATCAGGAACGAACAGCTCAGAGCTCAGAAGGAAAAGCCTGGTTTTTACTACATTGCTCTCGTCTTCCAAAAAATATTGATCCCGTTCCTTTCTAAAATACATACCTTGGTTGCAGAATACTTCGTAGCGATTTTCCCTGCAGAAGTCATCTGCGTTGAAATCATGCCAAGCTGCAGATACATTCTCATACAGCTTCTTTCGTACTTCTATTGGCGAACAGTTCATTTTGATTTTGAATTCTGTCCAATACAGGTCTTTGTATGCAATCTGAAAGCTGAAATCATCGTAGCTGTATCGGAAACCGTTGATGCAAATCCGATTGAGAATTTTTTCAATTTCCTTTTCCACGTTCTGAAACCTTCTGAACTACTACTTGATTTGCACAATTCTGCCTTCTTCATCAATTTTCACAAACATAAGACTGCCTGCATCTGATGGCCAATTTTCAGAAAGTTCCTTCAAGCATGCAAGATATGATGAATCGAGTCTTTCCACATCTTTCTTCGGAAATATGAAATGACGATTCCAGACACTGACAATCTTCATTGTATCCAGAGTGGCATCGCAGAACACTGTAGCAAGCAATGATATACCGCTGTCGCTGTACATTGCGGGAAGTGCCTTCAGTTCTTCGTCTGTTGTTGTATGAATGATAAAGTCTGCTCTGCGTGCTTCAGCTTCATCGAGTGTTTTTCGCTTAATATCCATCAAACGGTTGTACAAAAGCAGAAACCCTTCTCTTCTGATTTCTGAATTCCAAGAATCACGATCATTTTCGTAGAGCCATTTTTCGGCTGCTGTGTTTTCTTTTTTCATGTATATTCCCCTCTTCTTTGCTTTGCTACGATTTCCAGAATGTCTTTTCCAATTTTCTCTGGATCATTCTCATTCGCACGGCAGATCAGATCCAGCAGTTCGGCTGTTATCAGCCTGCCGTGGTTTCTATCCTTCTGATATTGCTGAAATTCCTTGTATTCTCGTTCCGCTATTTTCTTCATGCCATAATTATACAACACGCAATGTACCTTTTGCATACGGAAAGTGCAATTCATTAAGCTTTCACACTGTTTTTTTTTGACTATAATCTGGCATATTATTGCTCCGAAGAAAAGAGATTTTGAAAACAGTTGCACATTTTCAAACATCATGTCTGCAAAAGTCATTTCTTTTATTTCACCACATTTTTTATTTGAACAGCTCCCAGAAATGAGACCTTGTTGTACACGGCAAAGCAGCCTTTTTTGCTTTCTTAGCTGATTACATCATTTTTGAAATTTTCTGAATTCAGAGTGCTTGTTGCTTCCGAAACACCGCTTTCTTCTTCAATTGTGTTTAGAGGCTTGCTATCAACTTTCGTGAAATATCCTGGTGTCTCTGATCCTCCGTCAATACGTGCTGCTGTAGCGTCAATGAATGACGGATCAAATGTTGTTCCTGATCCTCCGACAAGCTGAAGGCAGCCCCCAAACATGTTTGTACTTGCCGCAGTATTGATATTTTCAAAATTCTTTGATGCGTATATGGTTTTCAGAATCCAACACCCGGCAAACATTGAACTATAGTCCTTTATCTTTGAAGAATCAAAATTTGACAGATCAAGTTCAGTCAACTTGCCGCAGTACCGAAACATCCCGTTGAAGCTGTCTGAACTGGAAGTATCAAATAAACTGACATCAATGCTTTCGAGGCTGCTGCACTGTGAAAACATATTCTGGAATGTTCTATTTTTTGAAGTATTGAAATTTTCTATTCCAATGATTCTTTCTAAAGAACTGCATCCCGCAAACATGTAGTGAAGAAAAGAAGCGTTTGAAGTATCAAATGAACTGACATTGATTTCCTTTATTTTTCCGTTGCCTTGAAACATTGCTGCAAAGTTTCCAGACTTGCGAGTATCAAAATTTTCAAGCCCTTTGATTTCTGTCAGATTATGACACTCTCCAAACATTCTACACATATTTCTGCATTCTGATGTGTTGAAACTGCTGACATCAATGCTTTCAAGCTTTCCACACTGCCACAGAAACTGATATGCTGTTTGAACACTTTCTGTATTCCAGTTCTTCAGTTCCAAAGACTCTAGCTGCTGACAAAAGTAGAACATTGAATCCAAGACCGTGATGTGACTTGTATTCCAGTCAGATACATCTATATGCCTTGCAGTGCTGTTTGCAAACATCATTGTACAGTCTGTCGTGTCTGATACATCGAGATTTCTCAAATCGAATGTATCGGCCTTGATATATGCAAATAGCTTTTCACAATTCTTCGGTGCTTTCACCTTTCCTCCATCTGGATTGTATATGTGAAGAACATGTCCATCACAGTATGTGCTTGCTTTTGTTTCGAACATATCCAGCGTTCCGGTTGAAACTGCAGCTGCTTTGGGAATATCTGAATCAAAGATGACAGTATCTGCCTGAGTACTGTTGAGAATTGCCTGCAGAGGAGAACTGCTTTCAAAGTACAGTGTGATTCCTTGGTCACTGTTCGGTGTCATTGTGAATTCGATTGACTTCAGAACACCATTTTCAAAATCTACCTTGTAGTCTTCACTGCTTTCGACTTTCACACACTTGAATGTGTCAAGTATCTTGAAGTTATCAATTCTGAATGTATCACCTTCAATTCCACTGATCCACTGAAACGTGCTTTTATCTTTTTCGTATATCTCTCCGTTTTTGTAGAAATCGGCTTTTCCGATTCCAACAAGACTTTCGTTATCACACCCATTGATCTTTGCATATACATTTCCCCAAAGTAACTGAGAATACTTTGCTGTCAGCTTTTCTGTTTCTGGATGCACAGTACTTCCTGAATATATCGTATTATTGTTTTCATCTTTCCATCCAACAAATTGGTATCCGCTTTTGCTAGGTACTGGCAACTGTCCATATGTGCTTCCGTCTCTGACTGTGTACATGATCTGAGACTCGCCATTTACATTTCCACCATTGCAGTCAAGCACAATTGTTCTTGTTTCGTAATAGCTTGAAACATTGAAATTTACAGTATCTGTATATTTCCCCGCCTTTCCACTATCCTGCCCTGACAGTTTTACATCCTTTTCAAATGATGCTGTATCAGAATCTCTGTATTGCGGTTCCATTCTGAATGAGGTTTCACTCAGCGAATATTTGATCCTGTTGCTGCTGTCCCGACTGTCAACAAGTGCAAAGTCGTTCTGAGACGTAATGTTCACATCCAGCCATCTTCGATTCTCTGATGTTGTTGTGAACTGAATATCCCCACTGATACTGCCTGAACTGTCTGCAACGGCTGTGACTTCTGTAGGAATCGTGAAGGTAAAAACATCTTTTTCCACTGACCAGACGGCATACAGTGTTATCACTTCTCCATTTTCTTCTGTAAGAGTAGATGCGTTCTGACCTTCGTAATATGTTTTCCCGGAACCGTCCTTTTTTGTGTTCCAGCCTCCAAAGACATGGTCCGGGTAGACGAAACCGTTCTGTGCAAGTGTGCTGCCATCATTGAATTTATGTACAGTATCTGCAACAGAACCAGAAACTGCTCCGTTCGGATCATAATGTATCGTATATGTAGCTTCTTCTCCTTCTGAAGATTCTTTGCTTTCTGAAGCATACACTCCAGATTCTTCTGTCTCTTTAATTTCTGAGATGTCTCCCTCGGCAGATACAGGAAGTACTGAACTGCTCAGTGCAAAAATCATTGCTGATGCACACAGTATTATTTTTTTTACTGATTTCATTCTGTTGCCTCCACTTTCTCAACTGACGCATTGAATACAAGCAGATCACTGTATTTTGACGCATGGATGTTATTTCTGTTTTCGATGACAGCCTTGAGAATTTCCTTTGAATTTTCTGTACCGGACGGAACACTCAGCACAGTATCGCCGTTCTTCAGCACAGTGCTGTCAGAAAGTCTCAACGTATATGGAATACCACTGTGTCTGTTCCTTTCTTCACACAACACGAATCCATTCTTTGACATTACTCTGATATTCAGAGCGGACTTTGATCCAATCACTGAATTCAAGACCTGTACAGTCATTGTTTCTGTATCACCTAGATCAATCTTTTTCGGAATCTGCCATTCATAGTGCTCATCAACTGTATAGCTTATCGTTGTACTTGAAGAACGCTCCTCAGCGTGTATGTTCAGATGCATGATTCTACACAGCATACACATGGCAACTGCAATTGTCACAAACTTTTTATACATTGCCTTTGCCTCCTTTTTCTTTTGCAAGAAGCAGAAATACCAGAAGAACAGTACTGATGCTGCATATGATCTCTATTCCAGTTTCAGCGTGTATTCCTGAAGGTACATACGAATCTCTTTTTCCAGTAACTGTAACGCACAGATTTTCTCCATCTCCTGACTTGATGTACGACACTGAATATCCATCACTGCTGAAGTCCTTCTCTGAAACGCCATAATTTTCAGATGTACTCAAAGATGAGATTTCATTTCTGTCCAGTCCTTCCACAGTCATGGTTTCATTTTTCTTCAGTGTGAATGAAACTCTCCCACTGCTGTCTGCTGTCAGATATGTATCTTCTGTCTTTCCTTCAGCATCTGTTCTGACTACTGCAAACACACGTCCTGTATATTTGTCTGGCATTTGAATGCTGATCCCGAATTCTTTTGTCTTGCTTGCCAGATTTCCTGCTGTCTGCATTTTCACAGTGATACTGTAAAAGGACTGATAGATTTCTGATGTGTCAGAATCCGCAAGCACTGGCATGACACAACTAAAAATTGAAATGGCAGCCAGAATGATTACGGCTGCCTTTTTTACAAATTTTTTCATAGTGATCTCCTATTCTGCTTTCAGCTTGAAAGTGACCGTCCCACTGTTGAGCTTTGTCTTCTGATCACTTGCATATGGTTGAATGAACGCAAATGCATCATATGTTCCAGCATCAAGAGGTCTTGAAATTTCAATGTCCTGAATGCATTTACCAGGCTCGATCAGCCCTGACTCATAAAGAAGCTCGGCATCTTCCATGTCATCAGCATGACCTATATAGATGCTGTATTTCAAATAGTAGTAATTCTGCCTGCATTCTGCTGAAATCGAGTGCTGCATGCAATCATCTGTTTGAATGCTGACTGTCTGCGTTCCATCAAAGATTCCGACAGCCTCAAGAGAAAGTGATGAGTCTGAACCTGTCAGATTAAATGCAGTGCTGTCACATGGCCCTGCTGAAACAACACTGCTTTTTATTCCGGCAAGTTCAAGAAGATGATTGATTTTAACTTTTTCTCCGCTGTCAACAGTCAGACTTTCGACATCTTTTCCGTCTACAGAAATAATGTCTTCATAAAATAGATTTGTCTGCGGATTGTTCAGACATGAGCCGACTGACAGTTCTTTCGTTCCTGATTTGACGTTCATCTCTGACCAGCCTGACAATGAAACGACTTTTGCTCTGTCAACTGCAGCTTCCGGTTTGATATATTCTGTCTGAATCCTGTCAACCGTTTCAGATGGCTGATGCTCAGGATTCATGAACATCAGACAGACAAATGCTGTTGAAAAAACAGTAAAAAGAAAAGCGAGTATTTTTGAAATCTGTTTTGATTTGTGATGTTTTCCCTGAAACATATAAAGCCTTTCTATGACGTTTGCAGAACGCCAAAAATCCAAATTATTTAAACAGATCCCAGAAGGAAAACGTTGTCCTTCTGTAGACCTTATTGTAAAGCTTCTTTTTCGGATGCAGCCATCCACGTCCTCTTTTCCCATATCCTGGAATGAGTGCTCGCTTGACTGCTCGTGCTGCACGTACCTTCGTTCTTGCAGATATGCTCTTTTTTATTGAAGGTTTTCTCATTCCGGCTTTCATACAGCTTCCTCTTTTGCAAGCTTTTTCCAGAATGCCGATCTGTCTGCTGCAACAAATCTTTTCTTGTCATGTTCTTCAGACAGTTCCTTTAGAAAAAGAACGATTGCAAATTTCACAGCTACGCCCATGGAGTCTACGCTGTACAGAATTGATTTTGCAAATTCCATTGGTTCAGGAAATGATCCTTGATTTTCAACAAGCATGTACAGATAAATACTGCTGAGTGCAACTGCACAGAGGATGTAGAACACCTTTGCTCTCTCTGATGCTTTACACTCTTCCGAACATCTGTGAATATGGAAAACAATATCTTCAGCAGAAAGCCCGTACTGATTCATTTCTTCAACTGCCTGCTGTTTCATTTCATCATATTTTTTCTTTGGAACTTTTCTATACTTGAATGCAATTCTTTCAACAACTCCGTCTTTGAGGTGTGTTGCTGCATCTGTTGGCATCAGAACCATTTCCATATCATTGGAATATTTTGCAAGTTTCTTTCTCTGGTACATGCTGACTGTTAAGATCATGAACACACAGCAAATGATTCCGAAAATATTTGCGTATATGGAAAGCTTTGGAATCACAAAGAAATGATCATTTGTAAAATCATGATTCCTGTAGTCGAAAGCCATCAAAAGCCCTGGTGCCTTGCATACGATAAAGAAATCTGAAAGCATAAATGAAATGATCAGAAAGAACAGCGTTTTCTTTGAACTCTCAAGATTTTT
>ERZ506978.541-NODE-541-length-17248-cov-4.073925_pt1 | contig 17248 bp, 18 predicted proteins | sample MGYA00512888_ERZ506978 | MGnify/ENA metagenome assembly ERZ506978
AGATGATCTTTTCATTTATTCTATTTCTTGAATTCACCGTTTTGCTAATATAGCCAAAATATTTACATAATTATGAAAAGCTTTCAAAAAGAAAAAAGGAAGAAATTAATCTTCCTTTTCAACAAATTCAGCATCAACAACTTCAGTTTCATTAGAATACTTTTCAGGATGATCTAAAATATCCATGAATTCTTCACCTGTAATTGTTTCTTTTTCATATAGATAATTTGCGATACGATCGAGATCTTCTCTATGATCTTCCAATAGCTTCTTTGCCTTATCGTGTTGTTTCTTGATCAATGCAACAACTTGCTGATCAATTTGAGAAGCAGTTGTATCTGAACAAGCTAGACTTGCATCTCCACCTAAATACTTATTATTGATAGATTCCATTGCTACCATGTCAAAATCGTCTGACATACCATATTGAGAAATCATTGCACGAGCAATCTTTGTTGCCTGCTCGATATCATTAGATGCACCTGTTGTAATACGTCCAAATACAACTTCTTCTGCGGCTCTGCCACCAGTAAATGTTGCGATACGATTTTCCAGCTCTTCTTTTGTATAGAGGTAATGGTTGCCTTCTTCTACCTGCATTGTATAACCTAATGCACCAGAAGTTCTTGGAATAATTGTAATCTTCTGTACAGGTGCTGAATGTGTCTGTAAAGCTGCGACAAGTGCATGACCAACTTCATGATAAGAGACAGTTTTCTTTTCTTCATCGGAAAGAATTGCATTCTTTTTCTGATATCCAGCAAATACAACTTCGATACTGTCTTCTAGATCTTTTTGTGTGACACAGTTTCTTCTTTCTCTGACTGCCTTTAATGCAGCTTCATTGACAATGTTGGCTAGTTCAGCACCAGATGCACCAGATGCCATTCTTGCGATCATATTGAAGTCGATATTGCCATCTGTTTTCACTTTCTTTGCATGTACTTTCAGGATATCTTCTCTGCCTTGCAAATCTGGAAGTTCTACAGGAACTCTTCTATCAAATCTGCCTGGTCTTAACAGGGCAGGGTCTAGATTTTCTGGTCTATTTGTAGCGGCTAAGATAATAACACCACTGTTTCCTTCAAATCCATCCATTTCAGTCAATAACTGGTTGAGTGTCTGTTCTCTTTCATCATTTCCACCCATACCACTTGCATTTCTCTTTCCACCGATGGCATCAATTTCATCGATGAATACGATACATGGTGCTTTCTCTTTTGCCTGTTTGAATAAGTCTCTGACTTTAGAAGCACCCATACCTACAAATAATTCAACGAATTCACTACCTGAGATGGAGAAGAATGGAACATTACTTTCTCCGGCAACAGCTTTTGCAAGCATTGTTTTACCAGTTCCAGGAGGACCAACAAGCAAGATGCCTTTTGGCATTGTTGCACCAATATCTTTGTACATGCCTGGATTTTTCAGATACGTAACAATTTCCTGTAATGATTCTTTGGCTTCATCTTCACCGGCGACATCACTGAAACGAATGCTTTGTTTATTTTTGTCATAAACACGTGCGTTGCTTTTGCCAATGCCAAACATGTTTCCACCCATAGGCATGCCGCCGCCTTTGCTTCCTCTAGCCATCATTGAACGTAATAGAAGTGTTGCAAAGAAGATTGGGATGATCCATCCAATTAAAAATTGCAGGAATGGGGAAGTTTCTTCAACAATTTCTGCCGTAAAGTCAACGTTGTGTTCTTCTAGACGTGTCATCAGATCAGGGTCATTGAATTTACCTGTGCGGTAGACTGTTTTGCTGTCTTTTAACATGTATAGAATCTGGTTGCTTTGTTCCTGTACTTCTTTTACGTTTCCGTTGTTTGTTTCTTTTACGAATGTGGAATAATTCGCATCTTCTATCTGCGCTGTTTTCATGAATGGAACCATGACGAGATTTAACATGGCTAATACCAGCATGACAACTGCATAGTAATAGATGATTGGTTTTTTTGGCTTATTTGAGTTGTTTTTATTGTTATTTGGGTTCAAATCGATCACCTCATTTCAATGTTATTATATATTAGCACAGCTACTTCTAGAGTGCTAATTTTTGCGTGAATTTTTACTGAACAATTATGTGCAAATGTCAAAAATGCGTGCTATGATTGAGTTAGAAATGGAGCATATTTAATATGACAAATAAGATAATTACGATTTCCCGTCAGTTTGGAAGTGGCGGAAGAACAGTTGGTAAACTGGTAGCTGAAAAGCTGGGAATTCCATGTTATGACAGCCAGATTATTTCAGAAATTGCAAAAAAGAGCGGCTTTGCGGAAGAATATATCAAAGAAAATGGAGAATATATGGAAAGTACAGGATTCTTCGCTTCTTTGGGAAATGTTGGGTACTATGGTCAAAGCAATCAATTAACAATCTGGAGTGAACAGTGTCGTATCATTAAAGAACTTGCAGAAAAAGGGGACTGTGTAATTGTTGGAAGATGTGCAGACTATGTACTGAAAGATGCTGATGTATCTTTGTTGAAAACATTTATTTATGCAGATATGGATTTTCGTGCAAAAAGAATTGTTGAACAATATGGTGAATCAAATATCAATCCTGAGAAGAGATTGAAAGACAAAGATAAGAAAAGAGCAGCATATTATGAAATCTATACAGATCAGAAGTTTGGTAATCCATTGAACTATGATTTGTGTTTGAAGAGTTCTTCCTTATCTGTTGAAAGATGTGCAGATATCATTGCGGAAGAGTACAATAGAAAGTAATAAAAAAATCACTGAGAAGTGATTTTTTTACTTTAGATCTTTAAAATTTGTTGTTAAGACAATTAAGAAACTAACTGCCATTGTTAATCCAGCGAATAATTTTGTATACCAAGGGAATTGGCCAATCATGCACACAATAAATGCCAGTGCAAACAATACCAGCAAAAATACTTTTTTTACCATGGAAATCTCCTTTAAACATGTATCATTATACAAGAAATGAAAACAATAGTGTTATATATGTTATAATCAAGCGTACAGCTATCTCAGTAGCTCAGCAGGATAGAGCATTCGCCTCTTAAGCCCATGCGAGGTAATGATTTTTTTCCTAAGCACGAGTTTCAGGTTTTGTAGTAAAATCTTATATATATAGTTCGGTAGCTCAGTTGGATAGAGCATCCGCCTCCTAAGCGGTTGTTCAATCCTCACTATTTACAATTTCATTTGATATACGCGCCAATAGCTCAGTTGGATAGAGCGTCCCCCTCCTAAGGGGAAGGCCGGGGGTTCGAATCCCTTTTGGCGCGCCAGATAATAACGCCGAAAGCCTTTGTTTTCAAGGGTTTTCGGCTTTTTTATTGAGCAGTAAAAGAAAAAATAATCAAGCTTCGCTTGGAGAGGTTTTTCTCTTTTATTGCTACAAGGGAATCATGGTTCGGGTGTTTCGTATCGCTTAATTTATACAGTAAATTCAGTGGTTTTGTACAGTAGCTAAATATTTAGGTGATTAGCGGTGTTAAATACGGTTGGTGTCGGATGACCTTTATTTGCCCGAATTATTCTTTTCGTACATGGCGATGGCAAACTCAAGCATCTGTTTTCCGGCTGAATCAGAAGCCACTTCCTCAAGTTTTTTTGCAAAATCTTCATCTTTCAGAGAGATTGTCACTTTGGATTCAGAATCCGATTTGCCAGAGCGACTAAGGAATTTTCCAATCGCTTTTGCTGTGTCAATTCTTACGCTGTCCTCCGGCGTTTCGTAATAGTCCTGTATCGTACTCAACTGACGATGGGCGGTATCCTTAGCCAAGCTCACATAGTCATGCCTGTTATAATCAAGTTTTTTTGTGATTGAGAAATGCCTTAGGCTATACAGGTCTACTTTTGGAAGTCCTAAAGGCTCATAGAGTGAACGGAACATATCATCGGCGTATTGTGAACTGATATGCGTACCATCCTCGTGAGCAAATATCAAATCATCATCAATGTAGCTGTCTCCTGCAAGCTGCTTATGCTGATTCTGAACAAGCCTGTAATCACGGAGCATGAAAATGACTTCCGGCGCTATATAGATTCTGTCTGTCTTTGCTTCGATTTCCTTTTCCGTCTTGGTAACATGGAAAACTGCTCGTCTCTTTGCATCCGGTCGGGTGCTGCGAACTTGGTCGAATACTTTGAGAATCCCCCGACCATTTGTTTCTTTAATAAATTTCTCAGTGCGGTAAGTCAACTCCTTGTAGTTACGAATATAAGACGGTTCATGCTTGTCCTCGTTATCGTATAAATCAGACCATGTTAAGGCAAGACATTCTCCAATACGGCTGCTCAGTGCCACCATAAGGCTGATTAGAAGCTTGAGCTGTGGATCGGAACAGTTATCATACGCAAAATTAAACTGTTCTTCTGTCCACACCTCACGCCTGCTTGACTTCGGTTGCTTTACAGTCACACCCAACATGGGGTTTTCTGTGATAAGCTCCAATTCGTCCGTAGCGTACTTAAATGCTCGGCTGATGATTTTCTTGCAATCATAAACAGTACGCTGTGATACCCTTGCCCCATTTGCCTTATGATTCCCGTTGGCTTGCGGTAATTGAAGCGTATCCTTGAAGCCCTGTCTCATATCGACACGGGTTATTTTCCATATAGGGAATGAACCAAACACGGGAACAATGTAATTACGAATCTTACCGATATTCGCTCTGTAAGTGCCCTCGTCCCATCCATATCTGTCTCCGATGGTATGTAGATACTTAGTATGCTCGGCATAGGCATACAAGAGCTGTTCAACGGTCTCTATCTCCGTTTTATCAACTTTGGAAGCCACCGTTGTGCCCTTGGCAGCCTTATGTTCCTTTTCACGGAGCAGAAGATAGGATACGAACTGGTTTTTCGCACGTTCGTTATTCACTGTTTCGGTGGTCTGGTGTTCCTTACCCTCGGAATCAAGATACCCGTAGCGGATGCGCCAGTTGTCATTGGTAGCGTTAATTTTGGTTGGCTCGCTATGCCACAAATATTCAGCTATGTCTTTCTTCTTAGGTTTTCTGCCCATACCAGACGTTAGAACTCGTTTGGATGATTGTTATACCAATCTTCAAAACTGTTCTTGTCGATACGAAGATATTTTCCCACCATGAATACACGAAAATCATTGTTTTTCTGATGCTTTTTGATAAAGTTGCGGACACTTTCCTCTCCGACACCATAGATGTTCATAATGTCCTGCACAGAGTAGTTGCGACACTCCATGATAGACGGGGTTACTCCTGCCATAGTATTCATCTCCTTTATATTATCACTGGTTAGGCACGGTTATGTGGCATTATTCTTTTTTATGCCACAACGGAATTATAGCACAGTAGCTTTACCGACGTCAAGCGTTTTGACACGATTATGTGGCTTGCAGTTTTTTGGCGTGGCAATTTTTGCGTGATTACACCGTTTGCGATAGATTACCATTGCTTTCTTCCTAAAAGGATGTTATTATTTGAAGTGTTATGGTGTATCGCTACACCATAACAGTTTGGAGGGAAATAAATGAGTTTATTGGATAAATTCTTGAACAATATAAAGATAGAAAAACGAATCGAAACGGGACAGAAAATCAAGAGAATCCGTTTGCGTAATAAGACTGCCGTTTCAGAATTGGCAGAAGCCGCAGGGGTAAATGAAGCTGCAATAAGAAATTATGAGGTTGGATATCGCCAAATTTCCAGAGATAGATTGGAATTGATTGCTCAAAGGCTCGGCGTTCCTGTGGAAACGCTTGTTGACCGCCAGATCGACAGCTATAATGATGCCATGCACATTCTCTTTGAACTGTCGGATAAATACGACCTTGTTCCTATCGAACTTCCGCAAGAGCCTAAATACGCTATCCAGACAAAGGATGAGACAATTCTTCAAGCGTTACAAGCATGGTACAACGAAAGGCGCAAATGGGAGAACGGGGATATCACACAAGCCGAACTGCAAGAGTGGATGGATGCGTTCCCTTTGCAGTGTGAAGAAAACGAATCCCCGGCAGAAAAAGTTGAATCCCGTTATACAGACTTTGAACGCATTTTGGGGTTGAAATCCTCGTTAGAGCAACTTGATATGATTGTGAATGACAATGTAGAACTGATTGAGGATTGCATTGCTCATAAGGATTATAAAGCGGCTCGTGAGCATTTGAGAACGCTTAAAGCCACTGTTCATACGCTGTCACAGGTGGATATTAAACGATACGGTAAATAAAGAAATCACAGGCGATTCCTACTGCATTACGCAAAGGAGATGCCTGTGATTTTTTGTTACTTGGGCTCGATGGAGTAGCGGTCTAATGAAAATTCCAATAGTATACCAATCAGTTCATTTCGGCTACGCCCTGTCTGAGCCGATATTTCATCAATGCGCTGCACAACGTCCTCTCTGATACGAACAGAAAAGGTCTTATAACCGTCATCCCCCTTGGGACGTTTCGGATGGATTATCAATTTTTCCTCTTTCATGCTAAATCACCTCTATGTTAAATTTTATGTTTTCATAGATGTGATTTATATGTTATAATTTATGTTATAAATTATATTGGAGGGATTGAAATGAACTCGGACGAATTATATACACTGAAAAGTATGGTGCTTGATAACTACGAGCAGTACCATGACGGTCTTAGAATACTCTTAGAAAGCGATAAGGGGCTCTACAAGGCATTTGGACAGTCGCCCCGGACAAAGTACCTAAAAACAGAGAACTTCTATCTAACGTCAAAAGAACGCCTTACATACATGATGGGGTTCATTGATGCTTTTGCTTGGCTGACAAGACAGGGAAAGTTAGTGCCGGATACATTCCCAACAGATATCGCAGGATTCACAGACCCAGAGGAAATCCCGGAAGAACGGGCAGAATACTTTGAGCAGCGATACAAGGACTTATCGCCGGAGCAGCGTGCCGAACTGGAAGCGTTTGATAAAGAAAACGAAGAAATGTGGCTTGAACAAGTCGAAGAAAGCATTAAAGAGTATAAAGTAATCAATAATCTGATTCTGCGTATTATTACCGGGGAAGATTATTGATATCCAAAGAGCGGTGTATTTTGCGATACGCCGCTCTTATTTTGAATCGAATTAGACATTCCTAGCATCCGAAGTTGATTCTCAATAACGCTAGTTCATCTGTGATGGTTGAATTTTCTTGCAAAAAAGAGATAAAGATGCTATATATATGATATATACTTGCGGTGGAGGTGCTATAAATGGGCTTTTGTAATGATATAAAGATGATTCGTCATAAATGCCTGATGAGTCAAACAGAGTTTGCAGATGCTTTGGGCGTATCTTTTGCTACCGTTAATCGGTGGGAATCCGGAAAAAGCAAGCCGAATTTCAAAACTATGAAGTTAATCAATAATTTTTGCGAAGCTCATGGAATCGACTTCGATGTAAGCAAGCAGCTAATGGAGGAAGAACAAATATGATATATAATGTAATTGACCTGTTTGCAGGAGCCGGTGGATTAAGTTTGGGCTTTAAGCAAACAGGTCAAGTAAAAATAATCGCCGCCGCAGAAAATAATGTGAACGCCAGAAAAACTTATAAAAGAAATTTCAAATTGGCACGCCTGTATTCGGACGTGAGAACAATAGACTATACAGAGTTGCAAGATACAGTCGGCCCCGTTGATATTGTAATTGGTGGCCCTCCGTGTCAGGGCTTTTCAAATGCAAATCGCCAGCATACCACAGTAATTAGTATGAACAACAGACTGGTCAAAGAGTATGTTCGTGCAATCTGTGAACTGAAGCCAAAAGCCTTTGTTATGGAAAATGTTGCCATGTTGCGTTCTCAGGTTCATAGATTTTTTCTTGAAGAACAAGACCTTGATAACGAAAGAATCATGGCGCTCCCTCTTTCAGAAGATAAGATAGAGCTTTTGCCTAAATCTGTGAATTTTAATAACTCTATTACCTTCCTTGAAAATGCACGGACTGAAATAGGATTTGCATGGGCTGAAAGCTTTTATAAAATTATCAATATTCTTTATCGTTACCGAATTAACGTTTCCAAATTTGATGCTACCCTTGAAAAGTATCAAAAGAAGCTGGTTGCACAACTCGACGAAATTTTGAAAATAACTGCGGAAGTTGAAATCCCTAATGTTTTGCAGGAAAACGATGCAAAAATGGCAAGGGAAATATTGCAATACATTGAGCAGAAGGATAACTTTGATGATACAGTATCGGCAATTAGTAATTCAATTTTACTACAGAGAGCTATCATAAAAATCAAGGAGTTAACCGACAATAATATTCATATTTTCGAGTATGCCGAAGATAACGGTAGCTTAGTTGCGGTAGTTAAGTCTTATCCTGTGTTAGATTACATTAGAGCAATTTTAGAGAATGAGCCTTATAATTACATATTAAGCGAAAACACGCTTAACGCAATTCACTATGGCGCACCTCAGCGACGGGAACGTTTCATTATTGTTGGTCTCAAAAAAGAAATGAATGCCAAATATATTGCTCCCGAAATCAGATTTGCAGAGGGTAACTATAGAACTGTCCATGATGCAATTGCAGACATTCAGGATGTAGCACCTGTTACCGAAGTAACCGGAGACTATATTGAGCTTGAAGCACATCCTAATGCGGAAGGACTGGAAAAAGAGCTAAGAGGTCGTGCGCTGTATAATCATATTACAACAGCCACTAGAGCAACAGCGATGGAGAGATTCAAGGCACTCAAAGCAGGTGAAAATTTCCATAATCTTAATCCTGAGCTTAAAACAACCTATAGCAACGCAGAGCGTACGCAAAATACTATCTATATGCGTTTGAAGTATAATGAACCGTGCGGAACAGTTGTTAATGTGCGTAAATCCATGTGGATTCATCCTGAGCTAGATCGTGCCATTTCCATCCGTGAAGCAGCTAGATTACAGACTTTCCCTGATAGCTTCATTTTTGAAGGAACAAAAGATTCTCAATACCAGCAGGTTGGTAATGCAGTACCTCCGTATCTGGCAAAAGCTATCGCTGATAGCGTTATCAATATTCTGAACAAGTCAATAGAATAAAAAAACGGGTCACTCCTTTGCTTTAAGGAGCGACCCGTTAGCTTTATGCCGTTTCTTTTTCTTGAACCTTGCAAATCTCATTTGCTTTAGCCAGAATCTTATCGTAAATGCGCTGTTCAGGTAAACAGTCCAAAATATAGATACCACCAAGTAAGTTAAGATACTTAGCCAGTTCTCCAACAATGTTTGTGTCAATCGGAAGTCCCTGTGCCTTGGCTTCTATTATTGCGCCAAGGAATGGACGAATAATAGCCGGATTGTTGGATGTATTACGTTCCAGAATGTGCATGATGTAGTCGGAGCTTTCACATACGAATTTTGTAAGTTCCCATGGGTCAGAACGCTTTTCATCGTATGTAAGACGACCAATCCACCACAATCTGGATAAAGCATTTCTCGTTAGAGATCGTCTGGCACCAAAGCCAAACAGAAAATGCTGCTGCACATTGCCAACGGTGCATTTCTTGTCAATGTCCCATCTGTACTTTACATAGTTCCAGAAAGGTCCAAGACACAGACCTGCCCACAAACGCTCATCAGAAGCTTGCGAGTCAGATAGAAAGCGGAAATGGCCGTAAATGCGTTTGACATTTTCAGCTTCCGTGAGAAATGGTTTGTCTTCTGACATATCCAGACTAAAATCAGGTATTTCAGTAAATTTTGTGTCAGAAAACAATGCGTTTCCAAACTCCTCCTGTAACCATTCCGAAGAATCCTGTTTAAAATTATCAACCCAGCTTTTGAGATTAGACTTGATAATATCAATGTTATCGTAGCTTACAAATTGTAGCTTCATAATTCGTCACCTCCCGCCGCACCAAAGCTACTTGTCAAAAATGTGAATGCATCTGTAACAGGATTGTCTATCAATTTTTGAGCAAGAACTAAGCAGTTTTGGTTGCTGAATTCTTCACTTTCAATATCGCAATCAAATTGCGTTAGCAGTGCCTTTGATAGGACCTTATACCACAATGTGTCTGAATTTTCACTACGCTCTTGAATTGGTAAAGCTCTCAGCTCTTCCAAAACGTATACAAGAGCAGGTATAACAGTGAGAGAATTGAGAATTGGGAGCGCCAAAGGGGTTGCACTCAAGGCTTTGTAGCTATAAAAATCGCTAAGCGGAAGCTTAATGATGATTTTACGCTGAGACATATCAACCAGCATTTGCTTACAATTTTCATCTGGATTTTTACTGATATTGAAAATAGACGGTGTATTTGCTAAATCATCAATATCTTTGGAAATATCTACAGTAACCATTTTCCCTACAGCCATCACGCAACCGGCTTCGATATCAAATGCAATTCCTTTATAATCCTCGTGGAAATCCGGGCTAGTAAAGCCTTTCAAATCATCAACGGCTACAATAAACGGGCATATTTGCAGTTTGCCATTCACAGCCTTATTTAGCAACGTGTATACTTCACTAACTTTGTCTGTTTGAACAACAGTCCGAAAGCCAGTTTGGGCACACTCTAAGTGGTAAACAAATTTTGCAAGCCCTTGTTTAATACAGTCCTGAAGGCTTTTGCAAGTAAGTGTTGCAAGGAAGTCGATGCGTAAATCATAACCATCACGCACAATATCAATGGCTACATCAAATGAACCAGTTCCGTAATCGTTTGAATAAGAGGACAAGACAGGATACGGATATAATTTATACTTGATTTCCATACGCCTTCACCTCCAAAGAACAATAATCGTGATAATCAAGCTGAATATTAAGCCTGAGAGCCTTTTTCTCGGTAAATACCAAATTCATAATTCTGTTTTTATCGAATTTTAAATCAGGGCACTCGGAACAAGAAGCTGTAACAATAGAAGCTTCGTAGTTTTGGGATTCAGCCGACATAAACACCTCTAAAACGCCATCTGTAGCAGAAGAATCAGGGGTAAATACAATCGTATACTCACCTGTCGCCTTGTTTCGAACCACATTACGAACACTGGCTGCGGAAATAGCAGACAGTTTCTTACGGTGTTCTACAGGAACATTACCACCGCCATCCCCGGGATTGTTTCCACCACCAAGACCGCCATGACCTCCCTTGCCTTGACTACCGCTACCACCTTCGCCGGGAAGGTCGGTAATAACAATGTCACCATCTTCATCGTCTACAAGAGTTTGTCCGGGGTCTCCCGTTTGGGTTCCGGTCGGCTTTGGTGCTACTTCGGTCACATGAATTTTAATATCCTTAATACTATCTTGCAGTGCTTCGGTACGTTCCTGATTGGAGGACTTATCAAAGTCATTGGCCGATAGATATTCGCCGACAGTTGGGTCAAGGGTCTCTTCACTTTCATCATTTTTCATCTCATCCAAAGATGCCTTAATGAAGCGTGTTAGTGAAGTAAGGAGACGTTTGGCTTTACTCTTGTTGTCAGCACGTTCAACTTCCCATTCAAGGTGCTGGGGATTTTCAAGACTACGGAGGTAAGAGTTAATAGCATCGCCTTCAATAAACAGGGTTCCAGCAAAGGGAATTAAGCCATTGATATTACCTTTATCTTTAATTTTCATGCCTGTCTGACGAATCATTGCAACTCGCCTACTGAAAGACGGCATAATCATTAGCTTCAAAGTGAGCTTTCCAATGATTTCCGAATCATCAGTAAACTCTTTGGTAAATGTTCTTGCTACGTTCTCATCTGTAAGCGTTTGATAGTATTCGTCAGCGTGCTCGTTGAAGTATTCTTTGTGGGAAATCATCAAATCAGCAAGAGAGTCTTTGCAAATAACAGTCCCGTCAACATCGACAACTAGCGTTTCGTTGTAAATAGCATAAAGGAATCCATCTAAAACGGAAGCAACCATTTGATGTTGCCATCCACTATCGCCATTGAATGCAACAATAAAAATATCGGTTCCAGAGTTATCAGCGCTACGAGAGTATGCAGGGTCTAAAGAATACTGCTTGTACATAGGACTGTTCTTGTCATTGCCATAGAACCCCGTCCCCTGAGTGATTTCATTCTTCTTGTTCTTGAATGAAGTCAATCTCGAAACTCCCTGTGATGCACAAACGCCATCTTTATCGCTGGTACTGTAGAAAACCGTTCTAAGAGCAGAACAGGCATACGGCGCAAATTTTCCAATACCAAAAGAGCCGCCATGACTACCAGATTTATCAGATGCGCCCGAAGATTTTGTTAGATTACACCAAGGAGAATTATATTCTTCACGGGAGCCAACAAGTCCAGAAGTATTAAAATCACTGATTCTCAAGCAAGTGATAGTAGGCTTATGAATTACAGCCAATGCCTGTTTGAAGAAATTCTTAGCTTTGGTTGACTGTTGTTGTGACCAGAAATCCAAAGCTCTTTTAAGGGCATCTTCTAAACTGCTGTAGTCAGGAATTTTACGAGGATCAATGTCGAAGGTTTTAAACTCGATATGGGTTGGTTTTCCATTTTCAAGAGCAGCATCCAGCGAATTCTGGCAGATTTCTCGTGCCAAAGATTTAATAGGAGTTCCTTTGAATGTTTCAACGCCAGAATCAGCAATACCGAATATCTGACCGTAATTATTTGATGGGAAGTTCCATTTCTGTGTAAGATTGAACATATTTCTCACCCCTTGCGCTTGCTTAACGAGAATCTGGTTGATTTCTCGGCTTCTACTTTTGTGAATTTCTTTTTAGCTTCTCGCAGTTCCTGTTCGATGGCTTGGAAAATTTCCTCAACTTCATCCTGCGTATATTCATATACAGAAGTATTTGAACAATTGCCAAGTAGCTGCAAAGTGTCAATAATTTTATTAGTTCTGGCTTCAGCAAGCCTAACGAACTTATCGTGCTTGCTTTCTTCGGCCTGTTTCTTCATGAGAAATCCTCCTTCCTGTTTAGTTACATGGTAGCACTTAGATACCCAATAGTCAACAATATTCTTAAAATATTAGATAATATTTTTAAAATATTACAAACTGCTGCATCCTCTAAAGCAAATATCACTCTCAATATTTTTGAAATATTTTGCATAAACTTAAATTATATATTGCTATTGTGCATTATATTATTAAAATATTAGCATCAAAATGTGTGGACATGGCTATGAGTTTTATGACTATAGCATAAATGTAAACTATAAGATTAGCCCTCCCACGCTATCAAATCATATAGCATGAGAGGGCTATGGAATTTCATTTTATAAGTCGGGTGGTAAGGAATATTTCCGAATCATAAATTGCGCTCTGTTGAGGAATCATCCTTTGGCATCAGCTCCAGAATCTTTTTATACCAGTGTTTTTCCTCTCCGTTCTCTCGCAACGCAAACTGACAAAACAGTGTCATTAACTCAAAATATTTTGTTTGGAGTTCTCCCCAATCCTTATTAGAAGAAAATCGAACAGCATTTGTGTTATAAGCAATTTGATTGACATTATTTCCGATACGGTTCACCTCGTAAATCAACTGCTTTGCCTGGTCTCTATCCATGTGCCACTGCTTACCCGTCAACGATTCTGCAAGAATCAGTTTTCTTAAATATTCCGATTTCGATAAGCCGTACTCAAAAGCATTTTTTGTGAGCATAGCATTTTCCTCTGGAAGCAAAGTAAAACGGAATTGCTCTGTGCGAACTCTATCTTTTTCAGCCATTTATTATTTCTCCTTTCAAAACTTCCTCACCGTGAGGAAATTACAAAATTGTCGTCAGTGGTTTTAGTTTTGTTGTGCCGTCTGTGGGACAATCATTTTGCCGTTTTGCAAAATGGTACAGGTGGGGGTATTAGGGGGCGCTGCCCCAGTGCAACGGCTAACAAGTGGGAAAATGACACGAGTGGGTACATTTCCCCTATGCTTGCTATTGCAAGTATAGGGAGAATAATGTACAACGAGTGGGTACAATTTCCCCATGCTTGCTATATGCAAGTATGAGGGAATGGGTACATTTTCCCCCTGCTTGCTAATAATGTTTACCTATGGATTTTCGGTGTCGAGAATTGTGTCAAGCTGCGATTTCCACGCCATAATATTTTCAATTTCTTTTTCAAAATCATAGGATTCTTTTTGGCGTTTTCGTTCCAAAAATTTGTTCCAGTAATAATCAATTTCTTTCTGCAAATCATTGATGTACTCTTGCAGTTCGTCCCGTTCCTCAGCGGAACAATCCTCGGCATCGGCTGTCACTTCCGCCATTTCTTTTTTACTGCTTTCCATCTCATTCATCAAATCAATATAATCGTCCAAATCGCCCCACAGCAGCAAAAATTTCAGAAATGTATCATCCGAAAACATGGCGAACCAACAACGCTGATACCACTGTTCCGCATACATCCGTTCATCACTTCCGTTAGAATATGTTCCGTCTACTAAATCCCCGATGAAGTTCTCCAACAGCTCTGAAATTGTCAACCCACCCTCGCCAGATTTTTCGGCAAGGCGTTTCACATCTGCATCGGAAAGATTCACTGTTATGGTTCTTGGTTTTATGGTTTCAATCTCAATTTTTTGTGAACTGTAATCTCTCATTTCGATTTCGTCTCCTTTGCTTATAAAATAGATTGATTTAAGCTGAGGACAACGGCAACTACGGGTGCGCCGTTGTTTCCGTTAGGATAAGCGGTAGAATTTTGCCGTTGTCCTCAGAAATCCGACTACGGGTAATTTTTCTTCATCGTCCTATGAAAAACAACGGTGTTGGCGTAGTACCCGTAGTTACTTGACTTCGATATAGTCAAGGGTTATCCATTTTTTCTTGTTATGGAATGCACTCACATAAGAAACCCCATAGATCTCTCTCAGCGAATCTTGCGCTGCTTTCAAGCTCTTTGAGAACACAGCAGCACTGTAACTAACAAGAATCGGCTCTCGTGCCTGTAAGATTGTCAGCAGCTCTGTTGCCGTCCCCTCCCAATGGTGTGTTTCCTCTGTTTTGATGAAATTAACGATAGCGTGTAAGAACCGCTCCTTTTCATTGACAACAGATTCATCACGGGTAAGCTTGTTCCAACGGCAGGATTCTTTGTCAAATTCAAGGGTAAATTCAAAGGCTTCGGTGTCACGGTTGGAAATGGTGAGATTGGCTCTGGTGTCGGTGCGCTTGCTCTTTGTCAGCACCCAGTTCCCGTCTGTTCCTCCTGCCATGCCCTCGCTGCCGGAAATCTTGCTGATATCATCATCGTGCTTGCCTTTGTTGGTGTGCGTGAGCGCAAGGATGGTAAGGTCAAACTCCATGCTTATCTGGCGCAGGATGTTGGTAAACTCCACGTCCCCGGCATAGATGTTTTTTACAAACTCATTCCCTCTGATATGTTGGAGCGTGTCAATGACCACCAGTTTGATATTGGGATGCAGCGTTAAGTAATCACGGATATCGTCCTCAACGCCGGAAGTGATGCTGTTTGCTTTTAAAACGAAGTGGATGTTCTCCATACCCTCATAGGCTTCAAGCATCTCAAAGCGGCTCTGTAAGCGTGTTACGGTATCTTCCAGACCGAGATACAAGACCTCGGACTGTATGGCTTGATAGCCCCAGATTTGCCCACCACTGGCAACAGCGTAGGATATCTGCTCGGCAAGCCATGATTTGCCCACTTTAGCACCACCTGCGAGGATAAAGAAGCCATGCGGCAAAATGGTGCTGATGGTGTAATGAAGCGGTGGCAAGTCCATTTCCATCAAGTCTTTACCATTGATGGATTCAAAGCGGCTCTCCTTTATTTTTTCTTTTATCGCTTCTTCGGTTTTCATGTTTGCAGTCAATTCGTTCATTGCGAATACTCCTTTGCGTACTATTGTATTTTGAGATTCGCCATGCTATAATGTGATATATCTTAGTTCATAGCATGGTCTGAGCTTCTGTGTATTTGCCCATACAGAAGCTTTTTTCATGTAAAAAGAAAACCACAACTTCGATAAACGAAATTGTGGTTTAGTGAGTGATATTTTGTAGAGACATCAAGCTATTTGTACAGTTGCGTTTTTAAGTACAAGCCGTGGTAACCAGTTTTAATCGGCTTGATGTCTCTATAATCGTCACGGAGAAAATACGGAAACCGGGTATAAACGCCACGAATACGTTACAAAACAGATAACCCGGAAGCCTTCATTTGCCTCCTAAGCGGAAGGTCGTGGGTTCGACTCCCATCCGGACTACCATTAATGCTTTATTTAAGCGGAATTTTCCGCTTTTTTTATTTTCTTGTTTTTTGTGAATTTTGATTTTTTATTCCAGACTTATCACATTTTTATTGAAAAAATTTAGATTCTAAAAAGTTCTGAAGTAATATGAATTTTTCAGAACTTTTGACCCCTAAAAACATACCAAAAAGGGCCTCCTGCTAAGAATCTGCTAATAGAATCTAAACATACGGGGCGATATTTCACAAACTTTGACAGCCCCCGACGCACTTTTCAGAACTTTTGGCTAAAATCTAGTCCTTATTGAGTATATCTATGAGTTGTGAAAGCAGTTCTGGATCCTGTTTTATCTTTTCTAAAACAGCATCAACATCTAACTTTTTACTCGTCAATTTTGGTTCTTCATAGTTTTCCATATGCTGTCTGTAGAAACCATCTTCAAATTTTTGTGCATTTACTTTCCTATCTTCATCTAAAATATGACTATAGAGATCCATAACCATGTCAGCCTGTGCATGATCAGTATCACCTTGCGCTGCTTTAATATCACCATGATTTAGCTTTAATTTATAGGTTGTACTTGTATGCCGTAAGGAGTGGAATACAACATGAGGAAGATTGGCATCTTTTTCAATAATTTCTAGTCCTTTACGAATCAAGCTTTGACTGCAAGGCAGTCCATTAGGTTGAGATACGACCATATTAAAATCATAGTCATCACGCAGTGGTTCAATACAGCTGCTTAGTGTCTGTTCACGATTGATCACACTGACTAAGCGAATATCCATATCTGCAAGTTCAATGTTTGCAGGGATCACATCTACATCTTCTTTATGTTTTAGAATCAAAGAAGAATAATTGATTTCCTTATCATTAATATAAGCATCCAACAGATTAGAAACACTGCATTCCAAAGCATCATTGGATTTCCAACCAAGGGAAGTGGTTAAATCACCCTGAGGATCAAAATCGACAATCAGGACTTTGTAGCCATAGCGTTCCAATCCAATCGCAACATTTGCCGTAGTTGTAGTTTTACCAACACCGCCTTTTTGATTAGTGACGGCAATCACTTTACATTTACGCATAAAAAAACTCCTTTCTACATATCCAGTGGTTAACTGGTATGTAAAAAGGAGAACA
>ERZ506978.546-NODE-546-length-17135-cov-5.543033_pt1 | contig 17135 bp, 11 predicted proteins | sample MGYA00512888_ERZ506978 | MGnify/ENA metagenome assembly ERZ506978
TAGATGAATTCCTCCTGTTATAAAAACCGGAATCAGAGTCAGTACAACTGCATAAAAGAAAGTTCCTTCTCCCTTCCATATTGTGATCAGATTCCCGGCAACTATTTCCAATACTCCAATTATAACTCCGACCAATGGGAAAAAGCACATCGCATATCTCATATTTTTTTCATTCCAGTCAACCCGCGGCATCGGAATCTTAGAATACATTGCGATTGCAATGATCATTGCGTTCAATAACCACATTTTTCTTACTCCTCATCTTCACTTAAGTTCTTCATACTGCTCTACTTTAATCTCTTCAAAGGTACTCATCTTCCGATAAACATTCACACCCATCTCAAGAAGTGGAATTGCTGCAACTGCACCACTGCCTTCTCCAAGAGACATATTTGCATCAATCAGATATGGAAGTTTCAGCTCTTCTAAGACCATTCGCCCCGCCGGTTCTCCCGAGCAATGTGATGCCAGGATATAATCTGCCGTCTCCGGTACCATTCGTACTGCACATAATGCTGCTGCAGAAGAGATAAATCCATCGATCAGAACCGGAATATGATAGATCGCACCGCCAAGAAATGCACCTGTCATTCCGGCAATATCAAGCCCTCCGACTTTGGATAAGACATCTAAAACATCTTCCTTGTCCGGCTGATGCTTTTCAATTGCTCTCTCAATTGCACGAATCTTTCTATTCAGCCCTTCTGAACTAAGGCCTGCGCCTCTCCCTGTCACATTTTCTACACTTTCATCAAGCAGAACGGACACAACAGCACTGCTGGTCGTTGTATTTCCAATCCCCATCTCACCTGTTGCAATCAGATCATACCCTTGTTCTGCCAGCTCTTTGACCTTTCGTATGCCAATAAGAACAGCTTGTGCAGCCTGTTCTCTTGACATTGCAGGTTCCATCGCCATATTCTTTGTTCCGTACATCACTTTGTCTTCCAGATCTGTCACCGACGGAACATCTGTCACCATTCCAATATCGATTGGAAATAAATCCGCTCCGGCGGTCTCTGCCATAATACATACGCTCGTCGCACATTTTGTAAAATTATCCGCAACGATTGCTGTCACTTCCTGTCCGGTCTGGGTCACTCCCTCTTCTACCACACCATTATCTGCACACATCGGAACCAACGCGCGCTTTTTTATATGGATATCCGGATCTCCGGTAATTCCTGCGATCTGAATGACCAGTTTTTCCATTTTACCAAGAGAATGCAGCGGTTTTGCAATGCTGTCCCATCGTTTTGCCGCAATCTCCATTGCTCTTTCATCTAATGGTTTTATCTGAACAAGAGTTTCTTCCAATGTCATTTTGTTTTCCATCTCCCACTTCTCTTTTGCATATGCTATAATGCTTATTTTCCTGTAGTAAATACAAAGAATTTACTGAATATGTAGTTCAGCGCCAGTACGATAAACTGAGTACAGAATTTTCCAACCATTCCATTCATTCCCATTACTTCAACAAGCAGCCATACTCCACCAACTTCAATCACCATCGTCAGAAGTCTTGCACTTACAAATTTGCAAAACGGCTGTATATGGTCTTTCAGTGTCTCACATTTATCCTGAAATACATATTTTGAATTAACTACATATGCAAAGATGATTGCCACAACAATTGATATCACATTTGCGATATTCAAATTTACATGACAGATATTCCAAAATATATAAAAACATACAAGATTCACTAAAGTCGTGCATCCGCCAAAAAATATGTATCTGACCACATCATTTCCATACAGGCGAAGAACCAGATCTTTGATTTTTTTCATTGCTTTCTCCTCTTATGCATCATCTCTGACAGAATCTGTCACGTCTTTGTTTCCACGAACAATCTGAGACACTATATATCTCGGACGACGTTTGACTTCTTCGTAAATTTTTGCAAGATAATAGCCGATCACTCCGAGGCTCAGCATGATTGCGCTTCCGATCAGAAGTAGCAGCAAAATTGTCGTTGTATAGCCTTCAATTGCATGTCCCCGAAAATATTGTATCAGTGAATAAATAATCATGACAAGCGAACATACAAAACAAATACCTCCGCCAAACGACACAAACTGAAGTGGAGCAGTCGTAAATGCAACAATATTGGTAAATGCATATTTGATCAGCGACCAGGTAGACCACTTTGATTCACCTGCTTCCCGTTCATGCACTTCAAATTCCACATATGCCGTCTTGTATCCTACCCATGACGAAGTTGCACGAAAAAACATATTTCTTTCCGGCAGAGAAAGAATACTGTTTACCACTCTTCGATCCATCATTTTGAAATCGGAGGTATTCTGCATATCCACCTTTGTTGCCTTAGACATGATGCCATAGAAAAATCCCGCACACTTCTTATGGATAATACTCTCATTTCCACGGCTTTTCTTAATGCCCTCAATGACTTCGTAGCCTTCTTCCCATTTTCGGTACATCTCAATCAGTGTTTCCGCCGGATGCTGCAGATCGCAGTCCATAACAGCTACCACATCTCCTGTTGCCTGTGCCATTCCGGCAAAAACAGCCGCTTCTTTCCCGAAATTACGTGAAAAATGCACCCCGAGAATGTTCGGATCTTTTTCTCCGGCTTTTAATATTTCATCCCATGTACGGTCTTTAGATCCATCATTTACAAGAACCAACTCATACGAAATTCCTGCCCCGGACAGAACTTCATGAAGAACCCTGCATGTTTTCCCAACCATCAGTTCCTCATTATAAGCCGGAAGTACGACAGATAATCTACCCATGTTTTTTCTTTCCTCTTTTCTTTTTGTAAGCTAACACCACACAAATGTAGCACAATACCCCTGCACAAGTCAAGATAAGTCCTGCTTTCAGATATGGTGTGCAGTATGTGAGACGGATCTCATGTGCCCCTTTCTTAAGTTCCAGTGCCATATACATGGTGTTTGCCTGTTTTAACTCTGTTTTCTGACCGTCTACATAAGCCTGAAAACCTTTGCTGTAAGGCAGCGAAATCACAAGAACCTTATCTTTTGATACAGAAATATTTCCTGTAAGTTCATGATTCTTTATCTCAACATTTTCCAGACTTTCCGCCCCCAATTTAGTTGTCTGACTCTCTATATTTTCTATTGGCTGACATACAACTTTCATATTTTTATATGAATATACACCTGTATTTTCAAAGGTGAGCGTAATGGACTTCTTTCCCTTTACACTGTAACCGGTATTACACAGAAAATCTGATCGCCCGCTGTATGCATTGTATTTGTCTGTAAAAATACTGATTGTCTTGTCAAGAAATTGTCCGGTAACATCAATATATGCTTTCTGGCTTTCTTTCCAGTATCGCCATGTACTGTTTTCGTACTGAATTTTTTTCTGCTCGTAGAGTGTCATTTTGCTCCATTTCTTATCACTGATCAACTCTCGCGGTGAAAGTGCCTCATAGTCAACGCCTTCTGTAATAAGATATGTCTCGCATTCATCCAGCCCGTCGAAAACCAGTTTTGCCTGCGCATTTTCCTTTGTAACGATCAGTTTCCCATCTTTTTCTCTGCAGCCTGAACCTGTCACCAGTTTATATGGCACTTCTCTGTCATTAAATTCCGATGTTGTTTCCGGTACTGTACTGTTCGACAGTATTACACCCTGCAACAAAGCCTGCTGCTTCTCAACTGTCGACATTTTCGCATATTTTTCTTCTGGAATATAGGAATCATAAGTGTATCCTATCGGAAGTGCATTTTTGCATTCATATGCGCGATATAATTTATCATTTTTTTCCACTTCTGCCGCAAGTGTATCATACCCATACGGCAAATACTCTTCTTCGCCGGCTTTTACTACAAAATATTTTACTGCTGCAAGACGATCCAGAATCGTTCTGCTGTCCAGATTTTCATAATGATAATCCCATGGTGTATTCAGGTCGACCTCATTAAAAAAGTTCGTGATATCTCCACTTGCTACGCTGAAATAGTAAGAAGTACTGTTTGTACCTGTCTGCATGGAAGAATTTTCATAGCTGTGTGTTCCCATCTGGTCATAACGATAAACTGATTCATCTCCTGTTTTCAGTACCGCAAGATCCGTCCCTGTTTCCAGTTTGTCCAGTGCTTCTCCCTGATCTGAAAACTCCGAAAGATAATCTTTTTCGTACGAATACTGATAATACATATTAAAGAGGATACCCGCAATTAAAAAGCCGCCTGTCATCAGTATCAGATTTTTTCTTTTTGTAAATACTGCGCCAAATGATAATACAGTAAATGTCGCCAGTACCAGTAAAAGAACCGCCACCAGATTTCTCTGTGTTCTTGCCGCATCCGGCAAAAGTGCCAGTACACAATATCCCATCAGAAAAACAAAAATTGTACGTTTTTCTTTTAATGAAAGATTAAACAATTCCGGATATATCTTCACAAAAATATATGCCATAAGCATACCATATGCCCATATCCAGCGATTGGAAACATAAGAAAATCCATTAAGTACATGCCCCGCAAATGGAAACAGCAAAAAGAGATTTATCAGAATAAATCCTGTTTTTAACGTTCTGTATTTCTTTTTCTTCGCAAACAAAACAAATATTCCGGTCATTGAAACTGCTGAGAATCCGGCAACTCCCCACTGGATCATGTTCTCACCGATCAGACAGCTCAGATATTTCTGGTAGTACACTTTGTCATACAACAATGGTACATAGTTCTCCGCCTTAAAACGGTCTGTTCCCAATACCGGAAAAATAACCGGAAGTAATATGACTGCCGCAATCAGAACGGCTATTATGGAATATATTGCAAAAACACCCAACCATTTTCCGACATTTTTTAAGGAATGAACTCCAAACTGTTCAAAATACCGGAACACGGCATACAAAACCATAAAAATACCCAACATGTAAAAAAAGTAAAAATTGGATAATCCGGCTACCGCCACTGACCAGATAAACAAATATGGTTTTTCTTTTTTGTATATCTTGTCAATTCCCATAAGGATCAACGGCAGATAGATCATCGGGTTTGAAAAATATGGATGTTTCATGGCTGCATAAATTGTCCAGCCCGCAAAGATATAGATCATGCATCCCATAAAAGTTGCCTGTCTGCTGTTTTTGTGATAAAAACAGTATCTGCTGAACGCAATTCCAGCCAGGTAGATTCTCAGAAAGATCAGGAATTCATATAAGATCTCAGTTTTGGAAGAGGGACAAAACACTGCCAGCAACGTCAACGGGTCTCCCATGACATAATAATTCAATGTCGTCAGGATATCCGAACCATAGCCAATATGGAGATCCCACATTGGTATCGAAAAACGATGTTCTACAAATATCGTATATAAAATTCCTCTGAGATATCTTCCATAGTATGCCAGGGAATTCAAATGCTGCGGCACTCCGTCATGGCTCCATACAAGAGACTTTCCATTCAGATAAAATCTCAGATAGAGAAAAAAAGCAATCAGCAGAAATGCCACCGTATATACAATATAAAATTCCGTATTTTTGCTATTTGTACTTCTGTTACTTCTTTTGTTTTTTCTATTTTGTATGTTCATATTCTCTCTTATAAATTTTATGTTATATTTAATGCAAAAAGCCGCGGTACAAAAGTACCGCGGCTATATCTCTGAATTATTCCGTCACTGCACGCAGTAAGAATTATTCTTCTTCGCCGTACATTGCTACCAGTTTATTCAGATATGCATATCTAGCTTTTGCTTCAGACTCATTCTTAGCAAACAGTCTTGCAGCTTTTTCAGGATTCTGACGCTGTAAGGAGTTGTAACGAACTTCGCCGTTCAGGAAGTCCATGTAGTTCTCCATATCCGGTGTCTTGGAATCCAGAGCAAACTTCTTGTCTGCTGCCGGGTTGAAGCGGAAGTTGTGCCAGTATCCACACTTAACTGCCAGTTCTTCTTCTGTCTGAGCTTTTGCCATACCCTTCTTGATACCATGGTTGATACATGGAGCGTATGCAATGATCAGAGACGGTCCCGGATATGCTTCTGCTTCAGCGATTGCTTTAACAGTCTGGTTGAAGTCAGCACCCATAGAAATCTGTGCTACGTATACATAGCCATAGCTCATTGCGATGGAAGCCATATCTTTCTTCTTGGTTTCTTTACCGCCTGCTGCGAACTGAGCGATTGCACCTGTAGGTGTAGATTTAGAGGACTGTCCGCCTGTGTTGGAATAAACCTCTGTATCGAATACCATAACGTTGATGTCACGTCCGCTTGCGAGAACATGGTCAACACCACCGAATCCGATATCATAAGCCCATCCGTCACCACCGAAGATCCACTGGGATTTCTTGGACAGATAATCTTTCTGAGTAAGGATTTCTTTAGCAGCGTCACATCCGCATGCTTCCAGAGCAGCGATGAGCTTGTCTGTTGCTGCACCGTTTGTTGCTCCAACAGAGAATGTATCCAGCCATTCCTGACCAGCTTCTTTAACTGCTTCGTCTTTGCCTTCTGCTACAACAGCTTCAACTTTTGCTTTGAGGCCATCACGGATAGCTCTCTGAGCAAGAAGCATACCATAACCAAACTCAGCGTTGTCTTCGAACAGTGAGTTAGCCCATGCAGGACCCTGTCCTTTAGCGTTGGTTGTGTATGGTGTAGACGGTGAAGAGTTACCCCAGATAGAGGAACATCCTGTAGCATTTGCAATGTACATTCTGTCACCGAACAGCTGTGTGATCAGTTTTGCATAAGGTGTTTCACCACAACCTGCACATGCTCCGGAGAACTCAAGCAGAGGCTGTTTGAACTGACTTCCCTTAACAGTTGTTTCTTTGAATTTAGCAATAACGTCTTCTTTGATTGGAAGCTCTCTTCCATAATCGAAGAATTTCTGAAGTCCTGCGTTTGCTTCCATGTTTTCCATAGCAAGGGCTTTTGCACCTTTCTTGCCCGGGCAGACATTTGCACAGGAACCACATCCTGTACAGTCATAAGCTGATACAGTCATGGTGAATTTGTAATCTTTCATACCAGTCATCGGAAGAGTAGCCATTCCTTCCGGAGCATTTGCTGCTTCTTCTTCTGTCAGTGCTACCGGACGGATTGCTGCGTGTGGGCAGACATATGCACAACGGTTACACTGGATACAGTTTTCTGGCTGCCATACCGGTACGTTTACTGCGATACCACGTTTTTCGTATGCAGCTGTTCCGGATGGTGTAGTACCATCAACATATTCTGTAAATGCGGATACAGGAAGTGTGTTACCTTCCTGCGCATTGATCTTGCACTGGATGTTGTTTACGAAGTCCTGTGCTTCCTGAGCGCCATGAGTTGCATGAGCCATGAAGAGACCTTCATCTTCTGCATCTTTCCAGCTTTCCGGAACTTTAACTTCTACAACCTGTTTTGCACCTGCATCGATAGCTGCCCAGTTCTTCTGAACAACATCGTCACCCTTACGTCCGTAAGTAGCTTTTGCAGCTGCTTTCATCAGTTCGATAGCCTGATCTTCCGGAATGATTCCTGTAAGTTTGAAAAATGCAGACTGGAGGATTGTATTGATACGTGTTGGTCCCATGCCGGTCTCAATACCGATCTTCACACCGTCGATGGTGTAGAATTTGATATTGTGGTTGGCGATGAATGCTTTAACCTGTCCCGGAAGATGTTTCTCAAGACCTTCCATATCCCATGCACAGTTAAGAAGGAATGTACCACCATCAACAAGTTCCTGAACCATGTTGTATTTATTTACATAAGACGGATTATGACATGCAACAAAGTTTGCTTTGTGGATCAGGTATGTAGATTTGATCGGTTTCTTACCAAAACGAAGGTGAGACATTGTAACACCGCCGGATTTCTTGGAGTCATAATCGAAGTAAGCCTGAGCGTACATGTCTGTGTTGTCACCGATAATCTTGATGGAGTTCTTGTTAGCACCTACAGTACCGTCAGCTCCAAGACCCCAGAACTTACAGTTTGTAGTTCCTTCTGGTGTTGTAACAATCGGAGCACCTGTTTCAAGAGAAAGGTTTGTAACATCATCAACGATACCGATTGTGAATTTTTCTTTTGTTGTGTTCTCATATACTGCAACGATCTGTGCCGGTGTAGTATCTTTGGAACCAAGACCATAACGTCCTGTAAAGATCTTAACATCTTTAAACTTGCTGTCTTTTAATGCAGCAACAACGTCAAGATACAGAGGCTCGCCAAGTGCTCCCGGCTCTTTTGTTCTGTCAAGAACGCTGATCTGTTTCACTGTTTCCGGGATAGCATCGATGAGTGCCTGTGCGCAGAACGGTCTGTAAAGACGAACTTTAACAACACCGACTTTTTTACCTGCTGCTGTAAGGTAATCGATAGTCTCCTCGATTGTATCGTTTACGGAACCCATAGCGATGATGATGTGTTCAGCATCTTCTGCTCCGTAGTAGTTGAACAGTTTGTAGTCTGTTCCGATCTTTTCATTTACTTTGTCCATGTATCCCTGAACTACTGCCGGAAGAGCATCGTAGAACGGGTTACATGCTTCTCTTGCCTGGAAGAAGATATCCGGGTTCTGAGCAGAACCTCTCTGACATGGATGGTTCGGGTTCAGAGCATGATCACGGAATGCCTGAATTGCTTCCATATCTGCCATATCTTTCAGATCTTCATAATCCCATGTCTCAATCTTCTGGATCTCGTGAGATGTACGGAAACCATCGAAGAAGTTGATGAACGGAACTTTACCTTTGATTGCTGCAAGATGAGCAACCGGTGTCAGGTCCATAACTTCCTGTACGGATGATTCGCAAAGCATTGCGCATCCGGTCTGACGACAGGCCATAACGTCGGAATGATCTCCGAAAATGGAAAGTGCGTGGGAAGCAAGTGCACGAGCGGATACGTTGAATACACCCGGAAGCTGCTCACCAGCGATTTTGTAAAGGTTCGGGATCATCAGAAGAAGACCCTGAGATGCAGTATAAGTAGTTGTCAGCGCACCGGCTGCCAGAGATCCGTGTACTGCACCTGCAGCACCTGCTTCAGACTGCATCTCTGTAACCTGTACTTCCTGTCCAAAGATGTTCTTTCTTCCCTGTGTTGCCCACTCATCTGTTGCTTCCGCCATAACAGATGAAGGAGTGATCGGGTAGATAGCAGCTACATCTGAATATGCATAAGAAGCATGAGCGGCTGCATGGTTACCATCCATGGTTTTCATCTTTCTTGCCATAGTTTGTTTTCCTCCTTAAAGGTATGATGAAAATTATAATTTATTTCAGGCCAGTGAAAGGGCCTAAAAGTCCAATAGTTATTATAGCATAGCCATTTCGGATTGTCCAATCAGGATTATATATTTTCTGTATCTATTTACATACAAAAAAGTTAGCAGCAAGCAAGTTTTATGGAGTTTTCAGGTTTCTCCTCTTCCTAATTATATGTTTTTATGATTTAAGGCTTGCAAATTCCTGACTTTACTGTAAAATGGGAATGAATGGCCAAAACGGCCTGAACCAAAATGACTGAACGAAACCATAACGAAGAAAAGAGGTACCTTATGATTTCAGCAAATAATATTACACTGCGTGTTGGCAAGAAAGCACTTTTCGAAGATGTCAACATCAAATTTACCGAGGGGAACTGCTACGGTCTGATCGGAGCAAACGGTGCCGGCAAATCTACATTCCTTAAGATTCTTTCCGGCCAGCTTGAGCCGACTAACGGTGATATCGTCATCACACCGGGACAGCGTCTTTCTTTCCTGCAGCAGGATCACTTCAAATACGATTCATACAATGTTCTGGATACCGTTATTATGGGAAATGCCAGATTGTATGAAATCATGAAAGAAAAAGAAGCCATCTACGCAAAAGAAGACTTCTCTGACGAAGACGGTATCCGTGCCAGCGAACTTGAAGGTGAATTCGCTGAGATGAACGGATGGGAGGCAGAGTCCGATGCTGCCACTCTTCTGAATGGCCTCGGAATCGAAACCGAACTCCATTATACTCAGATGGCAGACCTGACCGGCAGCCAGAAAGTCAAAGTGCTTCTTGCACAGGCACTTTTCGGAAATCCGGACATCCTGCTCCTCGACGAGCCGACCAACCATCTGGATCTGCCGGCTATTGAATGGCTTGAAGAATTCCTGATCAACTTTGACAATACCGTCATTGTTGTATCCCATGACCGTTACTTCCTGAACAAAGTCTGCACACATACCGCAGACATTGATTACGGAAAAATTCAGCTGTATGCCGGAAACTATGACTTCTGGTTCGAATCCAGCCAGCTTCTTATCAAACAGATGAAAGAAGCCAACAAGAAAAAGGAAGAAAAGATCAAAGAACTCCAGGAATTTATTTCCCGATTCAGTGCAAACGCTTCCAAATCCAAACAGGCAACTTCACGTAAACGTGCCCTGGAAAAAATCCAGCTTGATGACATGCGTCCATCCAGCCGCAAATATCCATATATCGATTTCCGTCCGAACCGTGAAATCGGCAACGAAGTACTTATGGTAGAAAACCTTTCCAAAACCATCGACGGTGTAAAAGTTCTCGACAACATCAGCTTTACACTCGGACATGATGATAAAGTTGCCTTTGTCGGTGCAAACGAGCAAGCCATCACTACTTTCTTCCGTATCCTGATCGGAGAACTCGAACCGGATGAAGGAAATTACAAATGGGGTGTTACAACCTCTCAGGCATATTTCCCGAAGGACAATACACAGGAATTCGATAACGACCTGACCATTACCGACTGGCTGACTCAGTATTCCGAGATCAAAGATGCAACTTATGTACGTGGTTTCCTCGGAAGAATGCTCTTCCCGGGTGAAGACGGAGTCAAGAAAGTCCGTGTTCTCTCCGGTGGCGAAAAAGTTCGTTGTCTGTTATCCAAGATGATGATCTCCGGTGCAAACATCCTGCTCCTTGATGAACCGACCAACCACCTGGATATGGAATCCATCACCGCACTGAACAACGGTCTGATCAAATTCCCGGGAGTTATCCTTTTTGCTTCCCACGACCATCAGTTCGTACAGACAACCGCCAACCGTATCATGGAAATCCTTCCTGACGGAAGACTGATTGACAAGATCACCACATACGATGAATACCTTGCAAGCGATGAAATGGCGAAAAAACGTCACGTCTTCCAGGTCAATGAAGAAGACGCTGCCGATAACTAAAATATGTATGCCAAAAGCTCCCGGATTTTACATATTCCGGGAGCTTTTCTTATGCGCATAAAACAATGTTTTATTGTATACTTTGTCAGTTTCTGATCAGTCTTTCATGGTAATATCTGCCAGTTTTCCGTTCGTCACCTTGAGAAGGGACTCCAAATTCACCTTCAGGGTAAGTCCGATTCTTCCACCACTGACATAGATTTCGTCAAAATTTTCTGCTGAAGCGTCAAATACTGTCGGATATAATTTCTTCATTCCAAGAGGACTGCACCCTCCTCTGACATAGCCGGTAATCTTGAGAATGTCTTTTACGTGAATCATATCTACCGTCTTTTCACCGACTGCTTTTGCTGCTGCCTTCCTGTCCACTTCCTTTTCGATCGGTACGACAAACACATAGCAGCCGCCACTTTTTCCTTCCATCACAAGCGTCTTAAATGACTGATCATACGGTGCACCAATCAGGTCCGCACTGTGAAGTCCATCAATAAATTCATCACATTCATATGTAAATGCTTCGTATTTTACTTTTTGTCGATCCAGCATTCGCATTGCATTTGTTTTTGCTTCTTTTGCCATGTTATCCTTCTTTCCTGTCTTTACCTTGTTGCATGTTTTTCTTTATTTTTGCGTTTTTCTTCACGTCTTGAAATTTTTTTCCAGAGTTCTTCGCCTTCACGGTCATCATCATCCATCATCTCTCTGACGATTTCTTCATCCAGACGCTCCTCTTCTGCTGCGGACAGTGTTCTTCTGTTTTCCTGTCTTGCAGGTCTTCTTTTGCTTCTTTTCTGTGGAATGTATTCTTTTGGATCTACATAATCAGAGCTGTTTTCGGCATTTTCATAAAGTTCCTCGTTGTCTTCCTCCTCATCATCTTCATCTTTTTTGCGGCGATTTGTCGCAAACTGAATCAGCATTCCAAGGATTGCAAAACCTGCACTCATCCCCAGACCATAAGGAAAATCAGAAAGCCCGCCAAGCTTTGCCGTCGAAACACCTGCCATCGCACCACCCAGAAGAGAAGTTCCGACGATCAGAACTTCTCTCGCCTGCCGCATGGCAAGCACACCAAGACCAGCTCCCAAAAGCAGACAGAAGAAGAATACCAGTGAAGAAGTCGGATGAAAAATATAAATCCCAAGCCCGATTCCAATACCGGCTCCCAAAATAAAAATACCAATCTTATAGCTGGCAAACGCGATCACCGCAAACACTACACCAATTCCTACCATAATCACAGCATACATATATTTCTCAGTCACACCACTGGAATAAGCTACTCCGAATCCAACTCCGGCTCCAATGATAAATCCACAGAGCATCATCCAGAACCGAAGCAGACGATATCCCAGAATACAGTTTATCGCGCCGAAAACGAGCAATACAGCAAACCCGATCATGGAAATATCAGTCAGGGCAGGTATTGTCCTGGCATTTTCAATCATATTCATTAACTGCTGTAACATATCATTCATAACAGCCTCCTCTTGTTAAAAGATAAAATATAATGTTTTCAGATTCTGCAGGATCCCGTAATGATACTGAACCGTGCTGAGGCCGTGCAGACTCATGTAATATCCTGCCACATCCTGTATTTTTTCTTCCTGTATATAATGCTGACAGGCAGCATCAAAAGCCTCCTCTGATGTATATTTGAGGCGAACCACTGCTGCCCCGTTATCCAGCCGCATGCAGCAGAAATTATAAAATTCCTGTGCATCATATGTATTAAAACATGCCTGATTCAGCACATAAAAATTGCAGTCTGTTGCTGTGCAGGCCGGCAGCGGAAATTCATCCGATGCTGTATATATCTTCTCATATTCTTCCGGAAACGGACACAGATAATCATAAATGATCGTCTTGTGTTCCGCAAGCTGTACAGCATCTCCCTGCAAAAATCCCGGCTGATCACCATTTGTCGCATCCACATAATAATACTGTCCATCTATCTCTACAATGTCCCAGGCATGGCCTTCATCACTGTCTTTGCTGACACCCTCTACGTAAATACAGGGGACATCCATCCGCTCCAGGAGATATTGTACAGCTCTCGCATAACCAGCACAAACGGCTCTTTTCTTCCAGAAGATTCCGGCAATATTCTGATCATCATCTGATGATTCATATTCCGCAAGATCAATAAGATACGAATAAACTGCCTTTACTTTATCATATGTATCTGTTTCTTCCGTAATCTGTCCGTTCACCTCGGTAAATGCCTGTTCCATTGCCGCTGTAATTTCCGTAATTTCTGCTTCTGTATAAATATATCCCGGTGAAAACCGACAATATGCGTCCCCTTTATAACTTGTCGTATATACATTTTTACGGTTATGCACCCAGAACAATTCCGAATGATCTTTCAACACTGCATGATATGCCTTGCTGATCAGGTTTTCATCCGCAGTGGTAAGATAAATTTCCTCCTGTCGCTCCCGGATGCCATCAAGCATCTCCCGATATATTTTCTGCTCTTCTTCATCCAGAAGATGAAAATAGTATTCCTGATGTCCTGCATCCGTCTGCACAGTTTCTTTCTGTCGGAGTGTTCTCACTTCTTCCGGCTCCAGGTCCAACAGACCCTTTGGATTGCCCAGACATAAGATGCCGGCAAATACCAGAACTACAAAAACAAACAGAACTTTTCCTGTTTTTCGGTGCCTTTGCCGCTTTCTACTCATCTGGTGCTCCTTTGTCCTGTGTTCAAGAATACCAAAACACCCGTGACAGGCCACGAAAGACCTGCACGGGCTGAACTTTAATCTTCAAATACGATTTCTATATCGCTGTCATCTGCATCCGGTTTCTTAGGAAGGATCTCAAAATCACTGTCTGATGAATCAAATACATTCTGATCAAGTATTTCCTGAAGAACATCATTTACCGGAGATGTCGCCGTCGCGCTGCCGTCTGAAGTAAATGTCTCATCTTCGTCATCATCCACAATCGTGATTTCCATTTCATCACTACTGTCATCGACAGTCTCATCTGCTGCTCCTGTCTCAGATGTAAGTGTTTCATCCGGCGCTGCAGTCAGGTTTTTCTCTGTATCTGCTGTCTCTGTAGCACTGACTGTCTCTGCATTGCTTGCAGCCGCTCCTTCGCTTTCCATCTGTGTAACTTCTTCCTGTGTCGGATAGAAAGATGGCTGTCTGATATAACGGAAACTTGCACCATATGCTTCACCTACAGTAACTCCGTTCTTACTGGAAGAACAGTGCACTGCAATCCAGTCACCGGCATCGGTTTTTCCACAGATAATACCGACATGATTGTCACTTCCTGCCTCCGGTCCTTTCTGGAAAACGAGATCGCCAGGCTGTGCATCCTGCTCGCTGACCACATTGGCCTTTTCCCACTGATCGGATGTACCGTCACCAACACTGTCCTGCATTCCCTGATTCAGATAACCATTGATCACAGACCAGGTAACAAATCCGCTGCAGTCAAGCCCGTATGCTCTGACTGTACCGGTGCTGGCACTGCCTGTGGCAGAAACCTTCTCAGCTGTTCCCCAGCTCGGGTCTTCGCCGATTGTTGTAGATTTTCCACCCCAGAAATATCCTACTTCTCCCACCAAAGAATATGCAGCAGTGATAACATTTACTCGTTCTTCCGATACATCATCACCAACGCTCTGGCGTACAAACCCTTTTGCGTCAGTAACGATCGCACAGAGAAGTTTACAGTCGGTTTCTACATATTTTTTTAGAACACTTCTGTCGTTCTGAGAAATATTATTCTGCTTAATGTAGTTGTTGATGTGATAGTTTCCATAGGAAACATGTGTAATATTGTCTTTGTCTCTGACAATCGGATTCATCTGTGCAAAAATCTTCGCAAGTTCATCCTTACTGGATGCATCCAGTGTAAATTCCTTTACTCCATTCTGACTCTGCTCATATACATATACGGCCAGAATATCCTGCCAATTGCGTACAAGCAGGGAATCTGCAGAAGTAGTAAGTCCGTCTGATCTGTTGTCGCTCACGTCGGAAAGTTTATTTTTTTCTTTGTATTCTGCCTCGATTTCATTCATGACAGATGCAAAATCATCAGAAAATGTAAGCTGATAATTTCCTTTCAGGCTGTCCAGATAAAATTCCTTACCCGCATGGAGGTTAGAAACATAATAAACCGGTGTTCCGGTCTTTCCGGTCTCACTTGCCTTACTTCCATCTGTCAAGGCTGATGTATCTGCATTCTGCTTCTTCTGAAGCTCGGCAATCTTACTCTCAAAACCGACCAGTAAATTATAATTTGTCACAAGTTTCTTCTGATCTGCTGAAATACTGTTATATATCGCACGAAGTTCCTGAACCTTCGCGGCCTGATCCAGTGTCAGAGTCTGTCCTGCCAGAGCATTAATACCGTCGATCAGTGTCTGTACAGCCGCCGATTTCGAGCCATCATCAAAAATCGGATCCGGTGTTGGTGTATCCGGGTTTGGCGTTGGTGTATCCGGGTTTGGCGTTGGTGTATCCGGATTTGGCGTTGGTGTATCCGGGTTTGGCGTTGGTGTATCCGGATTCGTTGGTGTCGGATCTATCGGATCCGGATCTGGTGTCGGTGTATCTGTTCCGGGATCCGGTGTCGGTGTGTCCGTTCCGGGATCCGGTGTCGGTGTATCTGTTCCAGGATCGGTAATCTCACTGCCATCCCCCAGATCATCTCCCTCGCTGCTTACCGCAACATCTTCCTCCGCCGCCATGACACTCAGCGGACTGGTCAGAACCATTGCAGATAATATAGTCATACATAAACATTTGGTCAGATATTTGTTCTTCATTCTGGTAAAAAATTGCTCCCTTCTGTCTAAGAACACATCTTCATTCCTGTAAAATATGTTTCTTCATTCTAACTTACCCACACAATAACTGCCGTAATTCTATCATATTGATTCTCAAAAATCAACCGCCGGAGGATTCCTCCGGCGGTATTTCATACTTTTTTCATATTTCACTCACATCACTGCAGTTGCATATTCTGCCATCGGATCTTTCATACAAAGCTGAAAAAGCCCCTGAAATACCTGATAGCAGACGCTGAGAATATAATGAATATCCTCCTCTACGCTACGTTTGCAGTTCATGTATCTGCGATGATGAACTTTAATGTACTCGAGAAGCTGATTCAAGGTCTCAAAATGAATCACATGCTCCGCATAAGCTTCTGCTTTCCCCTCCTGAACGAATGCCTTCAATTCATTTTTCAGGTGTTTCTCATAGGAGTTGTGCTGACGAAGCGTTCCGTCAAACGTCTTATTGTGCGGAAATGTAAAATAATCTGCAATATAATGCATAACCTCCCCTGCACGACGCCAGAACACACGGTCATTATAGTTTTCTCCCACCTGAACGAGACGTCGGATTTTCCCCTGCACTTCATCGAATGTGCCAAAATATTCATGCCTTTTGGTTATAAATGACGGCTGAATGTCCGGAAGGATATTGCCCAGGCAAAATGCTTTTCTATGTGACTGAAGACTTTCATTGGCAGGCATCTGATCTGCCAGATATCTTGCCAGTAATATATGTGACTTTTTTCTCAAACTAAACACTTCTTTCTATATTCAAAGCCCATTTACCATAACCAACATATACTATAGCAGATTTGTAACTATTCTTCAAATAAAGTTTTTATAAAGTTCTGTTTTATATCCGTACTGGTTACTGTTCCGATTGCCATACTGCGCTGTGCAACATGCCTTTTTTCTACAAGTTCTCTTTCATATCCGATCACACCATTGTTATCATACGGATCATTGAAATAATATTTCTTCTCGTCGTAGCCCACCAGCAACATACAATGCTCATTCGAAATCCAGCAAAAAGATTCCCCCGAATCCAGGAGTTTCCATTCCGGTCCCGGGATTTCCTTTCGCATATTGATGCATGCCCAGAACACTACCGGCATCCCCTGATCAATATATTTTTCCAAAAGTTCCTGTATCGGTGTGCCGGACTCATCTGTAAATTGAAAAGAT
>ERZ506978.552-NODE-552-length-16987-cov-4.127983_pt1 | contig 16987 bp, 12 predicted proteins | sample MGYA00512888_ERZ506978 | MGnify/ENA metagenome assembly ERZ506978
CGCTTGAACAGATTACAGAAAGAGAAATTAACGACTTTGAGCTTGTAAATATTCCTCAGCTTGCTGAGTCAATTGAGCAGTATGGTCTGATTGATCCGATTTCTGTAATTCACAGAAGCGGTGAAGGAACTGTATATACAATTGTTTCCGGCCACAGAAGATTCAAGGCATATCAAATGCTCAACAATTCAAATCCTCATGATGAAAGATTTGAAAGTATCCCTGCCTGTGTTTATGAGCTCACGGACGATCCAACTGAGCTTTCACAAGGACTTCCCTATATTGACAGTGAACTGGAACAGGCAATGTATGTTGATGCAAACATGCAGTCGAGACAGCTGACATATGGAGAAGTTGCACATCAGATCAAGCATATCATCGCAAGACTTGAAGATGACGAATACTATAAGAGACTGAATACTATTCTGAATGACAGTACAAGATATTCTGTTACAAAGGGTGACAGAGTAAAAATGATCATGGATCTGCTTTCTTCTTATTCATACAGAGGATGGCAGAGAGAAACAATCAGAAGATATCTGAAGCTGTATGAAGCAGTAAAAGAGCAGAGGATTCCTGCTGAAGTTCTTGAAAACATTGAAAGTGAGAAAATGTCTGTAAAGCTTGCATACGAAAAATATCTTTCAAAGACTTCTGCAAAGAACACACCTGTAACAAAGAGTCTGAGAAATCTGAAAAGAAATATTGATGAAATTTCAAGGCAGAACGTCATACTTTCCAGAGATGAAAAACATGATATTCTCGAAATGATTGAAAAGCTTCAGAAGATAGTAAGTAAAGAGTGAGATAGTTCTTGCTCTTTTTTTCTTTTCTGTTCGAATGCTCCTGGGAGTATTCGAGTGGCAAACTCTGCACTATTTGAGATATTTTGAAAGAAAATGAATGATAAAATGTGTCTGAGGTGAAAATGTATGAAAAAATTGATTAAACGGATTTTTGAACTGATACTGGTTATCACTTTGATAATATGTGCTGTAATCGTAGGAAAATGGTATTTTGGAATGAAAAATGAAGAACAGGTGACTGACAAAATACAGAATACTGTCGAATCACAATCAAATGAAGACTATTTTTCAAGAGAAGCATGGAATACATTGTATTCACAGAATCCTGATCTTGTTGGATATATCCATACTGAAAACAACGAAATAAATCTTCCGATTGTTCAATCAAAAGAAGAAGATATGTATTATCTAAGAAGAAATTTCAACAAGAAGTATTCATCAATGGGAACGCCATTTGTATTCTCTGATGCGAATCCAGAAACAGACACAAATACAACCGTCTACGGACACAATGTAATGTACATGAAAACTGCAATGTTTTCTCCACTGGTGAAACTGGCAAAACAGGAAGAATTTGAAAAAAGCAGAACATTCACTATCTGGTGGAAAGATGTAAAAAATACATACGAAATTGCTGATATATATGTATTTGATGAAACCAACAGCAATGAATATGCATATTCAGCGAGAAACTTCTATACTGAGACAGAGTTCAACGAGTGGATTTCATATGCAGAAAAAAGGAACATGATTCAAACAGAGACAAAGGTGCAGTATGGAGACCAGCTGGCAACTCTCATGACATGCTACGACTTTGGAGGAACAAGAAGACTGATTATTGTTGGAAAGCTTGTTTCTTCGATACCATATTAGAGCAGCCAAAGCAAGAGAAAAATTCCGAAATGATATGCCGAAATATAATTTTTCAGAAAAAAATATGAAAGCAGAAGAATAGAGGCAAATTTGCCTCTATTTTCAATTTTGCGTTTTTACTACTCAGACTTCATATAATACTTTTGTAAGGACAAACTTCATTTTCTGTACAAAAAAGTGTGCATCAGCACACGATTTGATGAATAGAATCACAAAGCCGAAAGAACATATTTTTCGGAACTTTTTCGGAACAACATTTCAGAAAATTGCTCATATAATGTCCTTGCGAATTCGTCAAGGAATGAATTCAGCTCTGCATATTCCGAGCCTTCTCTGCATATTCTTCACGGTTTGGCGGAGCAATGACTCGGAAATCAGGAAGTTCGTTCCAACCCTGCAGTTTCATTGTATATTTTGTAGCAAGCAGAAGATCTGCAAGCGGAGAGCCTTTTTCAATGTCTTCACCGCTGTATGTAGACATCTTCAGGTATATTTCTTCAATGATTTCATCAGTAGCTTCAAAGTAGTGAACAGATCGTTCACCAGTTTTTCTGTTTGTAGCAACAATTCCAATTTTTTTCATATTCTTCTCTCCTCTATTTGAATGTTAGCACACAAAAAAGCACAAAAAAATCAGAAAGTGTAAAAAAATGACTCAAAGTGTTTGAAAAAATACATTTTGTAATGTATCATAAAAAATGACAAAAAAATAAATACATAAAGTGCAAGAAACGGAGACATTTTATGGATGACAGAAGAAAAGACATCAGAAGAAAGCTTGCAAGCTATGATGTACAGAAAAAACAGCTGAAAAAGCTGCAGAAGGCTGCTGAAAAGGGACAGTCAGACAAAGAGACTCTGATGCAGATCGAATATATTGAATCATATCTGAGAGAAGCTGATGAGATGATTGCAAAGTTTGAAGAACTTTGTGGCAAGACGGCGAGAAAGTATATTGTTGATATTTTTGTAAAACATACAAAAATTGAAGACATTGCACAGAAGAACGGTGTTTCAAAGAGAAAGGTGGAGGCTTATCTCACATTCTGGATCAACTGCTATCTTGAAGATAGAAAGCCTGCTGCAAAAGAAACACCTTGGAGTACCCAAAAATAGAGTTTGCTTGTTTGTTAGTTTTAAAGGAGAAAAAAAGGTGAATGGAAAAGGAATGGAAAGACTTGAGAGGACTGCTCTGCAACTATAAAGATGCATCAGAAACCATTGAAGATGCAAGGCGGAGTGCATTGCCACAGGGACATCATCGAGTGAATGGAAGATATGCTACCCATGCTGAAGAAAAATGCAAAATGATGCTGAACCTTGGAGAATACAAATTTCTCATAGAATTTGTATCGTGCATTAAAACAAGGCTTGATGACGTAAGAAAATACTGTGGTGAAGAGGGGTATCAACTTATCAAAATGCATTACGTTGACGAAATGTCAATTGAAGAAATAAGTGCGAAGCTGCATTACGCAAACAGAACAATCAGTACAAAAATAAATTTTTATATGGATCATTACATTAACAGGAAAGTGGTCAAGGAAGGTGAGACACCTTGGAATGGAAAGAATAAGCAGAAATTTGTTCAGACACGTCTCGACATCTGAAATTTGTAAGGAGAATAGATAGATTATGAAACAAAAAAAGACAATTGCATTCGATTCACCATCAAGAGCATTTTCATACGCAACATGCAGATATGCACTTGCATACAAGAAAATGTGTGAACTTGAAGAAGATATGGAATACATTCAGAATCAGATAATGAATGTAAAAAGTCCATCAACTCAGTCAATAGGGGAACAGAAACAGAGAAAGAGTCTTACAGAAAAAGATCTTGTAATGCATGACCTGAATGATCAGCTCGAAGAAATCAATGAAAGGCACATGCAGCTTTCACTGTTTGTAGGATGGGTAGACAAAATTATTGAAAAGCTTCCTCCAGAGCTCAAGTACTTCGCATATGTTACATATATAAAGAAAGAAACAAAGTATGCTGAAAAAGATAAGCATCTCAGACAGAAGATTCTCGAAAGCGTAAAAGAAGTAGTATCTCAGTATGAAATTGAAACACTTGAAGGAATCATCAACGAAGATCTTGAGCCTGAAGAACTGAAGGCATTGAAGATCAGTCTGTAGAATCTGGGACTTGCAAAAAAACAAGTCCTTTTTCTTTTGCATGAATTTCATATGTATGAAGTCATACAAGCGAGAAAATGCAGATATAAAAAAACTTTTTTTCAAAAAACTGCACTTTTTGTACGTTTAGGGGTTTACAAGGTACAAAGAGTGCGTATAATAATAGTTGTAATAAGAAATCAGAAAAAAAGTAAAAAACTTTTTGTAAAAAGTAATTCTTATTCCGTTGTAATAGTGAAGAGAAAAGATTCTTCAAGAAAGGTGGCCAAAAAAGGAAGGCCAGAGGTAAAAAAACTATATGAACAAAACTATCAGAAAGGCTGCAGCAGCCGCAATCGCAACAACAATGACAGGAAACTTCGCAGTAACAGCGTTCGCAGAAGGTGAAGTAGAAACACCTGTCACACCAGAAACACAACCGGCAGAACAGGCAGCTGATCTTTCAACAAAGGATTCCGCAGCACAGGCAGTTGAAGATGCAAAGGCAGGCGAAAAGGAATATCAGGACGCAGTTGCTAATGCAAATCAGGCAAAGGCAGATCTCGACAAGGCAGAAACTGATGTTAAGAACGCTACAGCAGATGCTTCAGCAAGCAATACAGCCGCAGACAATGCATTCAGTTCTGCAATTGACGATGCTTCAAAAAAGAATAATGATGCACAGGTAAATCAGTCACAGGCAGCTGACAAGGTTACTGGAGCTGAAGATAATGCAAACTCAGCACAGATCAATGCAGATCAGGCAAAGGCTGAATCAGACAAGGCAAATGCAGATCTTGAAACTGCGAAGAAAGAAAATCCAGTTTCTGAAGAACAGATCAATAATGCTGAACAGGCAAAAAATGATGCTCAGACAAATGTAGAAAACGCTTCAAATGATGTAAATTCTGCACAGACAGCACTGGATTCCGCAAACGGCACAGCAGCTGATGCTCAGAACAAGCTTACAGATGCTGAAAATGCAAAGAATGAAGCACAGACAAATGTTTCAAATGCTCAGACAGCCAAGGATGCAGCTGATGCGAATGTGAATGAAAAGCAGAATGCCTATGACGCAACTCAGGACAAGTCAAATCCTGAATGGCAGAAGAGACAGGAAGCAGTAGACAATGCCAAGACAGAACTTGACACAGCCAAAGAAGAAAAGAAGGCTGCTGAAACTGACAAGGCCAACGCAGAAACAGCTGTGACAGATGCTGAAAAGGACGTAACAGCCAAGGAAAACGACCTCAAAAAGGCAAACTCAGCTCTCACAAACGCTCAGAAGAACGTTGATGCAGCACAGGCAAAGCTTGATGAAGCAAAGGCAAACCAGTCTGAAGCACAGAATGGCAGCGACAAGGCAAACGATGCAGTGACAGCCGCTCAGGCTGCTCTCGACAAGGCAAATCAGGCAAAAGCCGATGCTGAATCCGTAAAGGCAAACGCTGAAAAGGCACACAATGATGCAAAGACAGCTCAGGATGAAGCGCAGAAAGCCTATGATGAGGCAAAGGCCGCATATGACGCATCTATGACAAAGGAAGCAAACTCCGCAATCGGTTTCTACAAGTCACTTGGTACTGAAGAAGGCAATGAAGCAGCCAAGATGATTGAATGGTATAATCAGAAGGCACTTTCACAAGGACATGTAGCTGGTACAACAGAAGTAGGAGAAACTGGGGATGCAACATCACTTGAAAACTTTCTCAAGGCTCTTGACTATCTTGAAGAATAAAACAAAATCCGTGTGGCTGAAGGACTTCCAGAACTCAAGGTAACAACAATGGCAATGGCCTACTCTCAGGCAAACTGCAACCATGCTGCTGTATCCGGAGATCACTGGAGACAGCCTTACCAGCCAGAAGGTGATGTAAGCCACTGGTATGGTGGTGGTGAAAATCTTTCATGGGGCTACGGTACAACTACACCAAATGAGGATGGATACACATACTCTCAGGATCCATATGAGGGATGGTATACAACTGAAAAGGCTATCTATGAATTTCTTCAGGAAAAGGGATGGACTGTCAATGAGGCAAAGAGTGATCCAGCAAAGGCTGAAGAAGTTGTAAAGGCATGCAATCTTCCAAGCAAGGAATGGATCCAGACTGGTCATTACTTAAATATTGTCAACAGCAGATATACAATTACAGGGTTTGCTGTATCAGATCAAGAAGGTGAAGCAGAAACTCATGAACAGAGTTTCATCACTTCTGCTGACCCTTACGAAACAGCATATACAGTCGAAGAATACAGAAACATGCTCCTCGGCTACAAGGCAAACCTTGATTCTCTTCTTGCAAAGCTCAATGCTGCACAGGCAGCTCTCGATGCAGCCATGGCAAATACAAATACAACAGCTGAAGAACTTGGAAAGGCAGTTGCCGCAGTTCAGCAGGCTGAAAGTGATGTCAAGGCAAAGACAGAAGATCTCAACAGTGCAAAGGATAATGCAACTGTAGCTGCTGAAAGACTCAACGCAGCCAAGAATGCAACAGAACAGGCACAGGCTGACCGTGACGCAGTAAACACTGATGCTGAACAGGCTGCAGTAACTGCAGCAGAAAACGCAAAGAAGGCTGCTGATCAGGCTGTTACAGATGCAAAGAACAGACTTGAAGAAAAGAAACAGGCTGTAGCTGACGCACAGACAAAGATCGACGAAGCTGAAGCAAATCTTGAAAAGGCACAGTCTTCACTTGATGAACTCAGTGCAGGTGCAGTAGAAGCAAAGAAGGCTCTTGAAGATGCAAAGGCTGAAGCAGAAAAGGCTGACAAGGCTCTTGAAGATGCAAAGAAGGCTTTCGGTGAAAAGACAGATCTATACAGTGAAGCAGAAGCAAACAAGGAAGCTGCTGACAAGGCAGTAGCAGACGCTGCCACAGCCAAGGAAGAAGCTGACAGAAAGCTCGCTGATGCCCAGGCTGATCTTGATGCAAAGCAGGCTGCACTTGATACACTGATGCAGCAGTATCAGGCAGTACTTGATGCAGAAGCAAATGCTGCTGACAAGCTTGAAAAGCTCAATAAGGCAAATGACGAACTTGACGCTGCAAAGGCTGAACTTGATATGGCTCAGACAGAACTTGCAAAGGCAAATGACGAAGTAGCAAGAACAAAGAACCTTCTTGAAAGAGCACAGAAGCTTTCATACAAGGGTGCTGATACAGAAGAAATCACAGATGCAGATTTTGAATACCTCAACGATTACGTAAAGGCATACAGAGATGCAGTAGAAAAACAGAACAAGGCTCAGGAAAGATTCACAAAGGCAATGGGTGACTACGCAGAAGCATCCGGTAAGGTTGCCGAAGGCTCTGAACTGTATGCAAAGCATACAGCTTACACAGCCGCATTGAATGCATACAACGCATTCGTAAAGGCTGAAGAAGAAGCAAAGAAGGACCCTGTAGTAACACCATCTGATAAGAAGAATCCTTCTAATGGCTCTACAGCTACACCAAGTGGAACAGCAGGTACTGCAACAGTTACTCCTGCTGAAGTAGACAAGGCAGTAACTTCTGGAACAATCGTTGCATCAAGCAAGACTGCAAAGACAGCTGATCCATCCAATATTGCTGGACTCGCATATGCACTCATTGGTTCAACAGCTCTTGCAAGCTATTCAATCTTGAATGTACGCAGACGCAGAAGAGAAAACGACGGCGAATAAGTACAACGGGATGTAATATAGGTCGTTCCTTTCCGACCAATGTCGAAGCTCATGGCTTTACCTCCATGAGCTTTTCTTTTTGACATAAGTACTTAAAAAGTACAAAAAGTGCTGTATAATTGTATACGTGAGGTAAGAAAAAATGATTGGAATACTATGTGAAAAGCCAAGTGCAGCAAAGAACTTTGCAAAGGCACTTGGAGGACAAAAAGGAATATACAATGGAGAAAGCTATGTGATTGTCGCTTCTCATGGACATCTTTACGGGCTGGATGATGAGCCAGGTAATCAAGTTTCACCAGAGCTGAAAGAAAAGTACACGACATGGAGCATTTCAAACCTTCCATGGGATGAAAATGACTTCAAATGGAAATTTATGCAGAAGGATAAATCAGACAAGACGGCATCACAGATACAGGAAGTTCTATCAAAATGTGATGAAGTATGTATCGCAACCGATGATGATCCATCTGGTGAAGGCGAGCTGCTGGCGTGGGAAGTAATCTGGATGAAGAAAATCAGAGTTGGTAAATATACAAGAATGTATTTTGCTGATGAAGCACCTTTCTCAATTCAGAAGGCGTTCAAAGAAAGAGTTCTGCTTGGAACTGATCTTACATGTATGCTGAATGATCCAGACTACAAGCAGGCTGTATTCAGAACAAAGTGGGACTATCTATCTATGCAATGGTCAAGAATTGCTACAAACATCAATGGTCAGTACGGACAGGTGCTCAGAAACGGTCGTCTGAAGTCAGCCATGGTTGTAATTGTAGGTGATCAGTTGAAGCTTATATCAGAATACGTGAAAAAGCCTTTCTATCAGAACAGATTTCGAGACGAAAAAGGCGTTGTCTATATAAATGAAGAAGAAACTAAATATGACAGCAAAGCTGATGTGCCAGACATTTACTCAGATTCAGAAGTTATCGTGGACTCAAAGGAAAGAAAAGAACTGGATCCTCCAAAATTTCTTGATCTCGCAACACTATCTGCAACACTTGCTGCGAAGGGAATCGAGGCAAAGAAAGTACTTGAAACATATCAGTCGATGTATGAAGCAGGTATTGTTTCTTATCCAAGAACTGAAGATAAGTGCATCACTATTGACCAGTTCAATCAGCTTCTTCCTTTTGTAGATTCTATTGCAAGAGTGGTAGGGGTAGATACTTCACTTCTTACGCACAGAGCACCAAGAAAGACACACATAAAGAAGGGAATGGCTCACGGTGCAAATAGACCGGGTCTTACAGTTCCAAAGTCACTGTCTGAGCTTGGAAAATACGGAGTTGGTGCAGAAGAAATCTATACAATTCTCGCAAAGAATTATCTTGCAACTCTGTGTGAAAATTTTGTATATGAGTCTCAGAAGGGGCATCTTGCAAAATATCCGGAATTCAAGGGAAGTGCAATGGTCGGACTTTCCAGTGGATGGAAGGCAGTTCTTCTGGATGATGATGATTTCGATGATGAGGAAGAAACAGCAAAAGGACTTGGAACACTTGCTTCGCCGTTTGTATTTGAAGGTGCAAACAAGAAGCCAGTAACTCCGACAATGAAATGGCTGATGAAACAACTTGAAAAACGAGAGGTAGGCACTGGTGCAACAAGAACAAGTACCTATGCAGACATAACAAATGCAAAGACAAAATATCCTCTTCTTGTAGAAAAAAGAGGAAAACTGAGCTTTGCACCATGTGGTGAATCAAACTACAGACTTCTGATTGGAACACATATTGCAGATCTTACAATGACTGAAAAGGTCATTCAGCAGATGAAGGAAGTAGCTGAAGGAAAGACTGACGGAAAGATGTATCTTCATGACATTCAGAGAATGGTGACAGAAGACATTGCTACAATGACAAAGAATAATGGCGGTCATTCTGGAAAAGAAATACACAAAGAAAAAGCCGAGGGTATCTGGGCTGTAACTGGAAAAAATGTATCATTCACTAAAGAGTGGGGTGGGCATAAGTTTACAGACGAAGAGATTCAGAGTCTTCTGAATGGAGAAACAATCGAATTCATTCGTAATGACAGACCAGTAAGGGGTAAGCTCGACAACTGCGAATATGACGGGCGAAAATATATAGGATTCAGTGCAGAAGGTTTCTCAAAATCATCAGGCACATCTTCAAAAAAATCAAAATCCGTATCAAATGAGACAAAATATACATGCCCAATGTGTGGAGCAAAACTGAAAAAGTTTGACTGGGGACTTGGCTGCAGCAACTATGCAAAAGGGTGCAAGTTTTCACTTGGATACAGAAATCCTTACGGAGCAACATTCAAGGATACTGAATTGAAACAGCTTCTTACAAAGGGAAAGACATCAAAGAAGATTGACTGCCTTGCAAAGAGTGGAAATACATATCAGGCAAAATTCGTACTGAACAAGGAAACAAATTTCAAAGCTGTTCCAGAATTTGCAGCAAAAGGAAAAAAATATTGAAAAAATGTCTGAAAAAGGCTTAAAATACGGCTTTTCTCTTGAAAATATGCACTTTTTGGATATAATAATAATTGTAGAAGGAATGAAATTCCTTTTGGTAAACATGCGTCAATAAACTATAACCGAAGAAGGCAAAAGGTGGCGTTTTGAAAATCTTATCTGTTACAGAAAAGTGTTACCAGCAGACTTGCGCACGGATTTTCGGGATAGACCATAACAAGGACATTGTGTGTACAACATTGTCCTTTTTCTTTTGTTTCAAGTCTGCACTTTTGGTGCACAAAAGGTACAAGATGTAATGTAAAATATGAGAAGACGGTTGCAGAAGCAACCGAATACGGCTGTGAGGAGAAAAAACATGACAAAATTATTGAAATTTCTTTTTTTGAACAGATATCATATGCGTTTTCTTGCAGTTTCACTGGCAGATGTGATTATTGTCTGCATTGGCTGTTATCAGTTTGCAATTGGATCTGATATCAGAATCGTATGCCTTGCATTAGCAGGAATTCTGGTGCTTGTAAACTATCTTGCGATGTATCGTGGCTTGTTTTCAGTGAGAATCAAAGGTGTTGGATTTGATCTTGTGCCGTATGAAAATGACGAGATTCCATTAAAGAAGTACCTGTTTGAGTGTCTACAGTCCAGAACAAGAGCCGATGCGTGTTTTAACTTCATTTGCAGAGCAAAAGCATGGGGATATGATGGTGTTTGGGAAAAAATGAACCAGCTGGAAGCTGAAAAGTGTCTCTGCGTACTAATTATTGCATCAAAAACACGTTTTGGAATCGTGAATGCAGTATATGATCATGGTGCATGGGATGTTCTGAATGATGATCTGCCAGACGATATGCAAAAATTCGAACCGCTGCTATATTATTGTGCCGATCTTGTAGACAGTGCAGATATCACAGCAGAAAAGTTCGCAGATATTGTTGAAAGAAGAAGAGCAGAATTAAAAGCATAGCTGCAGAATGGCACTTGTTGTGGCGATTCTTTATGCTATAAATTGTGGTTTCGTAAAAACAAAATTTTCCGAAACTATCTTCATTGATGCTTCTGCACTTTTTGTTGTTTTGTCTTTTTCCAACTCAGATGGTAACAGTACAATTTATTAGGTAACAGATAATATAAAATTGCAAAACTGTTTGACAATTTATTAGGTAACAGATACTTTCAAAATTCACTATTCACTATAATACACCACTTTTTTTATTGAGCATTGTTGTTTTTGCGGGGTGCAAAATATTTATCTGTTACCTTTTGATTTGTCAAAAAGATTTATGATCTTTTTATGTCAAAATTGTTTGTTACCTTCTGAGATGTCAAAAAGTGAAAGTATTCCTACATAACAATAGGTATTTTTGAATTATGTGTTACCTTTTGATTTGTCAAAAAACATGTTTGTCTTTTTACAACTCAGATGGTAACAGTACAACTCAAATGGTAACAGATAACTGAATTTTGAAAATATGTTTTACAACTCAGATGGTAACAGATGATAAAAAAAGGAACCGTTCAGGTTCCTGTGCTCATGTGGTTCTGCATTTGATTTATTCTGAATCTGAATCGAACGCACTTACACTTGCAATATATTCATAATCATCAGAACTTGTAGCAAGTACAAACTGCTTTTTGGCCTCTGCCAATCCAACAAAATATTCCCGAAAAGCCTTAGATGCTTCTTCCGCCCACATTGGCGAGATAGGCTTTGGAATTCTTACTTCCTTATATCGTGTGCCAACATCCTCACGGTTTGTCTGCATAAGAGTTACACGTTGCCACTGCTTGCGTACTTCTTTCAATGACAATGCCCAAAGAAGATAGAATGGAGAATAACCCATTTTGTTCTTTTGTACTCGAATAACAAAAACTTCTTTTGTGAGTACAATTTGCTCTTCACCTGGAACAAGAATAGCAAATTCGCCTATATTACTACTAGCTCGGCTTGGAGAGATGAGATCCCATGCTTGCAGATTGCTTTTTCCAGTTTCGGTCTTCCAAAACTTTTTGGCAAGTTCTACTGGAATCAAATTGGTTGGGTTTATGTTAATTCTCATATTTCGTATATCTGATACTTTTACATATGGAATTGACCCGTTTCTTAGATCGTTGCTTGGGCTACCATGCCCGCCTGTAATACTGATTACCCCAGCATCACATAGTTCTCCAATTGTTATGCTTTCAAACCCATGTTTTTCCTTTAACAAATCAAAGGATTGCTCTAATGTTTTGTCATAATATCGAGGAACCAATACATCTCTTTGATATGTTGTTTTAATCGGAACAGCTACAAAGTCTTCCCCACCATCAGACTGATAACGAGAGGCTTGGTTCAGCAATTCATTATCAATTTCATCGGTTCTCTGACCATTAGCGTCTACAACATATTTGTCACTGCCGTTTTTATAAATACCACACGTTTGCGGGTTCATGATAGTAACATAGTCATGATTCAAATCAAGATTTTCTTTATTCGGATCGAGCTTTTCAAAAATATATAAGTTTGTTTTTGCTCTACAAAAGCCTTGAAATGCATCCATAGGTACATTTGCAACACAAACGGGTTTCAAATGGTCCTTTACCCATTCTCTAACATACTTGTACGAAGGCGAGAAGAAATATGTTTCTGGTAAAACTATACACATTTTTCCACCAGGTTTAAGCAAATCACAGCAACGGTTAAACATTGCAAGTCCCAATTCAATGTCTTTTCCAGTTTTGATGTAATCTACGATACTCAAGCCAGCTTTTTTTGCATCTGTATATTTTACTTTCAGCGGAGCACCGAATGGCGGATTTGTAAATACCTTTGTAAAGCGTCCATTCTTAAAGGAATTTGACAGCAAATGAGGGTACTTTGTTTTCCATGTATGAGTGAGGACACTATCTCCTCTAACACAATGAGCAGAACCATCGCCTAAAATCTGCATAATAGCTTTCGTCAACTTAATACCGATTGCATCTTTGTCGATTCCATAGATGTGCAGCTGTGCCCAACGTGAGATTTCCTTTTCTTTTGATGGATACTTGTCTTTGAGTTCAATTAGACATTGGATAATGAATCCACCAGTTCCACATGCAGGATCAATTATTATATCATCTAACGATAGTTCCATGAGTTTAATGCCCGCTTGAATAACTTGCTTCGGGGTAAAATATTGTCCCTCCTCTTGTTTCAGTGCTGCACTTCTGAGAACTTGAAATGCAATGGATACAGTGTCTGCTCCAATGTCAATAAAATTAAACCGAGAGATGCGACCAACGATATCATGAATTGTTGCATCATCGAATCGAATTTCCTGATCTGATTGTGTAACAAAGATATCAGGATATACCTCGATAAACTGTTCAAATTTTTCTTTTATACATTGAGCTGTACCATTAGCTGTAGCAAATTGACGAAAATAAACTTCTGAATCTTGGTCGATTTTTCCTTGTTTATCACTATCCAATTTTAACAGGATCAGGTTACAGAGCTGATCAAGTTGTTCTTCTCGACGAGTTACATTTCCATCTTGTGCAACAACTGCATCCAACAGTTCAGAAAAGGTTTTATACAGAGTTTCTTTTGATGGTACAACAAGATCGTTAAAGGTGAGCTTTACACTCACTGGAGATATTTCGGAACCAAACGAAGGAATGTCTTTGACTGTACACTTTTTAGGATAGCTCAATCCTTTGCCGTCTTTGTAAACAAATAAAGTCTTTGCTGAGATATCTGCACTATTCGTCCAAATACCAAGTTTTACATGTGGCTCCAATCCCAAATATGTTTCGAGTTGTTGTAATCCTACATCAATATCTGGTTGCTTGCACTCGATGATAAACAGAAGATGTCTATAATCGCCTGTGGTTTCAACACTATCAAAAACTGCAATATCTACAGGAAAATACTCAAACGATGTGTTCTTTTCTCTCTTAGATGCTTCGGATGGCGTTTTTGGAATTTTCCACTCATTTTTTCCAAAAATTATTTGTTTTTGATTCCAACCCAAATTAACAAGACGTTCGACAATGGGACCAACAACTAATCTTTGTTCAGGGCCATCCTTTAACAGAGCTAAAATATCATTTTTCATTTATTTGTTCTCCTTCGGGCGTAAATTCCATAATATCACCGATATCAGATTGCAAAACGGCACAAATACGTTCAAGCACACTCAGAGTTACTTCTTCGTCCCTGTTCAAGCGGGTTAAAGTATTTGGAGCTAGTCCAGCGTCCTTGCGCAACTCAGCTTTACTCATTTTTTTATCAATGAGCAGCTTCCATAGTTTATTGTAGGATATAGACATCTTTTTTACCCCCAAAAATCATTCAATAATAACCATATAATATCACTTTGCTGTCTTCAAAGCAACATATCTTCGCATCTCGATGCGAAGATATATATTTACAAGGAGAGGATTTTTTTTTGAAACATCTATCTGTTACCCTTTGAGTTGTCAAAAAGATTTATCAGTTTTTTTATATCATAAGTGTTTGTTTCCTTCTGAGTTGTCAAAAACTGAAAAATATTCCTACATAACAATAGGTTTTTTTGAATTATGTGTTACCTTTTGAATTGTCAACGGATATTGTTGTCATTTTCCAACTCAAATGGTAACAGTACAACTCAAATGGTAACAGATAATCAAATTTTGAAAATCTGTTTTCCAACTCAAATGGTAACAGATGATACCAAGTTTTTTATAAAGATCATTGATTCAAGTCAATGACTTTTTCAGATTGATGGAAAAAAAGGAACCGTTCAGGTTCCTGTGTTCATATGGTTCTGCATTTGACTTACTGATGGTACGGAGTCTTTTTTACGTCTGGCTCGTTTGTCTGTATGCTTTTTGCTGAGTTCTTTACATGTTTCGGTAAGCATTTCTTCTGGTGATAGTTCTTTATTTTTCGGCAACTTGTTTTTTCTTCAAAATACAAAGCAGCACCTGCACTTTTATGGTAGAATTTTTTCATGTCAGAAGAATATGTAAATGAATTAAAACTCAAAACACTTGAAGATGCAGATAGAATCATTGATACTCTACCTGATTTCAGCAAGCGTTTTTTTCTTCATCTCAAGCAAAAAGGAAAATCTCCGAGAACAATTCTTCAATATGCCTACGATTTAAGGCTTTTCTTTGCGTTTTTGAGGGGGTCTGCAGGCTTCATGGACAATGAATCATTTAATGCAATGACGGCTTCAGAAATGCTTGACAGGCTTGATTTGGAGGACATTCAAGAGTACATCAGTACACTTGAGACGTATGAAGTAAAAAACGGTGATCAGATCAAAAAGAAGCTTTCCTCTCCTGCAGCTCAGGCTCGCAGACTTTCTTCACTCAGAAGCATGTATCGCTATTTTTTTCGAATTGGAGCTATTCAGAAGAATATGGTAGATTTGATTGATTTGCCAAAAATGCCTGATAAAGTAGTCATGCCACTTGAAAAGGAACAGATACAGCGTGTTATTGAAGCTGTAGATGATACTTCTGGTATGACAGATCTTGAGAAGATCAGACATTCAAAGATTGCAGATCGTGACAAGGCAATTCTGATTACACTTCTTGGCACAGGTATTCGAGTATCAGAACTGTGTGGTATTGATTACACAGATATTGACTATCATAACGGTACAATAATGATCACACGTAAAGGCGGTGATGAGGACATTGTTTCATTTGGAAGTGAAGTAGAAGATGCCCTGCTAGCATATCAAGACGGATCGTATATGTTTCTCAGTGCAAAAAATGATTGTCCTGCCTTCTTTCTCAGTATGCAAAGAAAGAGACTTACGCCAAGATCAGTTGAAATACTCGTGAAAAAATATGGAAAAAAAGCTGGTATCAATTTCAGCATTACTCCACACACAATGCGTAGGACATTTGCCACTCACCTGTATGAGAAGACTGGTGATATCCGACTTACAGCAGACGCACTTCATCACAGTTCAGTTGATACGACTGCAAAGCACTATGCGAAAGCAAGTGTAGAAAAGAAAAGAGAAGCTGCAAAAATTGCAGATGATCTGTTCAAATAAAAAAAAGAAGCCTTCCAGAAATTTTGGAAGGTTTTTATATGCAATCTCATAAATAATGTTGAGACTGCACTTTATGTGCTACAATTTTTTCATGACAAAAAAGCTGACTAGTCGTGATCTGTACCCTACAGAATCTGTACGACTCTACCTCGATGATGAACATCCAATCAGCAAATACGAGCTGGATCTACTCAAGGAACGCCTTGAGTGTTTTGGCGTTGATATATACAGTTCACACAACAGAATTGATATCTGGTTCGAAGCAGATAAATACAGAAAGGCAAAAACCAGAAACGCAGGGCCAAAGCAGATTTTCCCATGCAAGGATCTTAACGGAAGCCTTGTACCTGTCACATATGCCGATATCGTCTACTGGAAATACGGATGCAAAAAAACATGGGGTGAAATTGCAAAATTATGCAATATGTCCAGAGCAACAATTTTCAGACAGAAGAAATTCTGGGAGCCAAAGCTGGAACGATATATGAGGAACATTGATCATACCAGACTGGATGATTGGAAATATTTGCTGTCTATAGAGGACCTGAACTCGATTCCGTTCTGATTTTTGGAGTTCTTTGCACCTTTTCACATGTTTTTTCAGCAATTGTTTGCACCTTTTCAGGCTTTTTTAGACTGTTCATTTGCACCTTTCGCCGGCAGGAGATCGTTGATCCAAACCTTGACGCAAGAAGCATCAGATTTGATGTCTACATGGCCTCTTCAGATTTTTATGCCGATCTTGAAATGCAGACTTCTCCAGAAATCTATCCATTGAGATCAAGATTTTACATTTCATTAAATGATGCAGACAAGCTGAAAAAGGGAGAAACCTTCAAAAAGCTTCCAAAGGCAATCATCATCTTCATCTGTACAAACGATCCTTTCCATAAAGGATATGCAAAATACCTTTCCAAGGAAAGACTTTTTGCAGATGATGACTGTACAAAAGATATCACTGACGCAACGAAATATGATGCAAAGTATGCTAAAATATACTTGAATACAAAGTATCGTAAAGATACTGAGCATC